>Ga0209414_1000972_pt1 | contig 13755 bp, 11 predicted proteins | sample LakVidmifraction_4_FD_181154 | JGI IMG/M metagenome (GOLD analysis project Ga0209414, IMG submission 181154) | Hypersaline microbial communities from Lake Vida, Antarctica - Brine Hole Two &gt;0.2 micron (SPAdes) (version 2) | ecosystem: Environmental > Aquatic > Non-marine Saline and Alkaline >... | reverse complement strand
GATCCACATCCTCCATTTTTAGGGACATTGTCTCTCCGATGCGCAGGCCACAACCATACATAAGCCTGAGAATCATAGGCACTTCCACATGTATGAGCGTATTCTTATGCGTATTATATATTTTAACTAAACCGTCTGCATCATGAAAAATCCTATCCAATTCTGTTTCAGAGAAAATATAGGCGACATAATCATCATGAACTTTTGGAACAGGAGGGATATAGCTGTGAATGCTGTAGCTAACCAGTTGTTTTAAAAAAATTCTGATGAATGTTACCTTGTTTTCTATTGTCTGTGTATTTCCAGCAAGAGTATGCATCCATCCCATCACCTGTCCCTCTGTGAGGTTTTTGTTGTCACAAGCGATTGTACAGAGGTACTCATCCAAGCTCCGCAGCATCTGTTTGTCATGACTGAAGGTGCTTTCAGATTTAGAGGCTTCTCTCAGGGTCATAAATTCAGAGAGTTCATCTTGTAAAATGCTATTGAATTTCAGCATAGGAGCCACCTCCTTGAAGAAATTCCTTGAATGTACCTGAAGGTTCAGGCACTGCAATAGCACATTGGCGCAACATCTCAACATTGAGTTTTGCATAATGCTTGATGACATTCGGATCTGAATGCCCTAGAATCTTGCTGACGGCCTCATACGGAACAGAATCATTGACCATAGAACTCGCCATCGATGATCGAAAAGCGTGGGGGCCATGTTTCTTCCCCTCGGTTTCAATGCCGGCTATATGAAAGTATCCGGTTGTTTGAAAATGCAAGGCTGAAGTGGTAATCCCTTGGTATGGGGCAAGCTGTCGGATGAAAACTCTACGATCTGAAGTTTCAGGGCGACCATTGCTTATATAATCTTCCAAGGCTTCCTTAATTTCAGGCAGCAGGGGCAGCTCATGACCGTTTCCTGTCTTCTGCTGAGAAAATAACAACATGTCATTTACATACGTTAGATCTTCAAGGGTAAGGCTCACTATATCGCCGCACCTCATGCCCATCCTCGCAGCCATGAGCAGCATAGCAAAATCTCTCTTTCCTATACTTGTAGAACGATCAATTACACCTAAAAACTTCGAGATCTCATCCATGGAGTAAGTGACAGGCACTTTGAAGGCTTGCTGGTAGTGTGGTACTAGTAGGGATAGATCAGCTTCGGTGTTGCCAATGATAGCTAGAAATTTCAAGAAATCCCTGATTACTGCCCATGAATCTTTGTTTTCAACCCTCAGGCATGCTCTTGTTACCTGGGAGGCATGCAGCTCCGGTAAGCTGGTACAACCCAGCTCGATACAATCTTTTATAAAACATCTAAGGAAAAAGTTCTTTTTCTGTAGGGTATTCTCTTTATTCCCATCTTCATGACACTTTGCATCAAATTTTTTTAATGCAAACTCATACTCCTCAGGTAATAGTTCAATAGTTTCTGAACGCTGAATTATGTATTCCTCACCAGAATAGAACGCATTCAATCTATTGATGAATGTAAATACACTTTTTTGTGCAGGGATTGTAATATTATGCTCTGAGAGATATATCTCATAGTATTGTACACCAAAATCCGGTGTATAAAAATCAATCCCATAGGTAAGCATATACAATTTCATTTTATGCAGACGACTACGATAGTTGTTCAGTGTTGATTTTTTGTACGATTTTTCCTTTTCTAAAAATCGTAGAAACCCGGTAAGCAACTCGTCAAAAGATGTAATTCCAATCTCTTTCTGGTTCATGAAGTACCTCCAAAATAGTCTTTATTCCATTGTATGGGGGTAATCTTTATCTGAGAAGATTTACAGTAACTGTTTTTACTATGAAACCTTAGATAAATCTTCTCGGATAACTATCCTTCTAGGATAATGAACCTTATCCGAGTACTCGGATAAGGTCCACGCGGTACGACAATTCAAGAAGATAATAAAAGCTAACAAGAAGAGCATCCATGCCCTGCAAATAGTAAAGGAAGTGGCAAAGCTCTATGACATCGACGCGGAATACAGGAAAAGGCTACTTTCTGGTGAAATCTTGCCTGATGAGTTTCTAGCTACAAGGAAAACGGATTCAGAGGATGTCATCGACAAGGTCTTTGAAATATTGGATGAGGTCCGGAACCATTACTCCCCCAGCGGTGCGATGGGAAAGGCCATCAATTATCTGGACACGTACAAACCGTATCTGAAAACTTACCTTGAAGTTATCGAGGCTACACCTTCGAACAATGCGTGTGAGCTTATCGCCAAAGCATTCGCGACAGGAAGAAAAAACTGGTTATTTGCCCAATCAGTCGATGGGGCAGACGCTTCCGCCTTCTTCTATTCACTGATTGAGACAGCGAAACGCTCTAATCTGAACCCGATGGACTATGTCGAGGCGATCTGCACCTTCGGCCCTGGCAGCAAGACTGATGCCGAATGGGAAGCATTGTTGCCGGACAAGATCGATCTTACAAAGCTAGAGGAAACCCGCGCATTAAGGTTAGCCGCGAAACCAGATCCTGAAAGAACTACTCCCTACAATTTTGTCGGAGCCACTAGGTAGCGCTTGCTCTCTTTATCCCCTTGAGCAGTTCCACCAGATTATCCGTTGAACTAACCTCAATTCTGGATCCGTAATAATCGACTACAAACTTCTGTTTCTCTGTGATGGGCATCATCGGTCTCCCTAGATTTACTAGGGAGGTCTTCTGTGTGCAGTCTTGTACTGGTTTACTGGAATCAAACAGTTGAGTCCATTGATGGAATGTGGTCCTGGCTATGCTATTCTTCCTTGCATAGGAAGTGTAAGTACCCTTTCCATTTTCAACGAAGGCCTTGGCTTTTCCCAAGTGGGCAAGCTTCTCTTCCCTGGTGTATCGCATTAGCTGCTCCTTATGATTGATGATTGCCCTCAGTCTATCAACACAGGTGCAGCTTTGAAATAGTGATTTATAGTCCGCTTACGTCAATTCGCTGGTAATTCACCACTTTTAGACCAGATTTGGAACAATATGAGCCTTGACAATTACTACAACCGTTCGTATGATTGGAACATTACAATAGGGGGTAGTATATGAATATTATACTAACTATCCTCCTTAGTTGTTTTATTGGTATTATCTTAGGTTGGTTAAGCCGTTGGCTGTATGCGAAATTTAAGCTTACCTCGGTCGAACAGAGAGCTGTTAGGCTGAATCAGGAAGCAATAAAGGAAGCGGAAGCGAAAAGCAAAGAGCTTTTGCTTGAGACTCGTGATCAGTTGTTGAAAGAACAACAGCAGCAGGAACGAGAAGCTAGAGAAAGGCGAATTGAATTGCAGCGCTCGGAGAGACGACTCTTGCAGAAAGAGGAGAACATCGAGCATAAGCAAGCCGAATTGGATGCTATCAGAAAGCAATTGGGAGATCGGGAAGCTAGACTTGCCCAAATGGAACTTGAGGTTGCAGAAAAAGAAAGCAACCTGTTTACTGAAATTGAACGCATAGCAGGCATGAGCTCAGAAGAGGCGAAAAACACGATCATGGAGAGCATGTACAACGAAGCTCGACGTGATGGACAGGTTATGATTAACAAGATCGAACAGGAAGCACAGCTTTCTGCCGATAAGAAAGCGCGTGATATTGTGGTTACCTCAATTCAGCGTCTTGCTACTGAGGTCACCAGTGATGTTACTATCAGTTCTGTTAGTTTGCCTAGTGATGAGATGAAGGGAAGGATCATAGGCCGTGAAGGTCGAAATATCCGGACCCTTGAGACTCTCACCGGTGTGGATGTCATCATTGATGATACTCCAGAAGCGGTGGTGATCTCTTGCTTTGATCCTGTGCGTAAGGAAATTGCCCGCGTATCCTTGGAAAGGTTGGTTCAGGATGGAAGAATCCACCCAGCTAGGATTGAGGAAGTGGTCAACAAGGTCACCAAGGAAATTGGTAGGATCATCGCAGACGAGGGTGAGAAAGTCATCTTCGAGCTTGGTGTGCATAACATGGGACCAGAGACCATCCGCGCACTGGGAAGGCTCTATTTCCGTACCAGTTATGGTCAGAATGTGCTCAATCACTCCAAGGAAGTTGCTATCCTCTCCGGTATGATCGCAAGTGAAGTCGGGGCGAATAGCGAACTCGCTATGCGTGCCGGACTGTTGCATGACATCGGTAAGGGTATCGAGACAGAGAGTGATGCTACCCACGCTGAACTTGGTGCTGAGATGGCAAAACGCCTTGGGGAAGACCTCCGCGTTGTCAATGCTATCCTAGCTCATCACAACGACACCGAACCGACCACCATTGAGGCAGTCATCGTACAGATAGCTGACGCCATCAGTGCAGCCCGTCCTGGTGCTCGTCGTGAGACACTGGATAACTACATCAAGAGGCTTGAGTCTCTTGAGCACATCGCTGAAAGTTTTACTGGAGTGGATAAGGCATTTGCCATTCAGGCAGGTCGTGAACTCAGGATCCTGGTCAACAACGAACAGGTCTCTGATGAAGGGGCCAAAGATATTGCCAAGGGCATTGCCAGTCGCATTGAGGCTGAGCTTCGCTATCCCGGTAGGATCAAAGTGACCATCATCCGCGAGATGAGGGTCGTCGAATATGCTAGGTAGGTTGTAGCGTGTCTGATAAGAAAACACTTGTAGCCCTGCTGCTCGGGGATGTCTGCGGACAACCCGGATGCAGGGCGCTTTTTATGGGTCTTGGCTCTTTGGTCAAGGACTATCGCTCTGATATGGTCATCGTCAATGGCGAGAATGCTGCCAATGGCTTTGGCCTTTCGGCCGCCTTGATGGAACAGTTCTTCTCCTTGGGTGTTGATGTCATCACCAGCGGAAACCACATATGGCAGCAGGATGATCTGCGTCCCTACCTCGATAGCGAGAAACGGCTCCTACGGCCCGCCAACTATCCTCCCCAAGCCCCTGGGCATGGGTCGGTCGTGGTGGACATCAAGGGAACCAAGGTAGGGGTGCTCAACCTGCAGGGACGCATGCAGCTTCCTGCCATCGACTGCCCGTTTCGTGTTGGTCTGGAGCTTGTGCAGAAGATGCGTAAGCAGACTCCGCTCATCCTGGTAGACTTCCATGCTGAGAACACCGAAGAGAAAGAGGCGCTCAGTCTCTATCTCGATGGAGAGATCTCAGCCTTTGTAGGAACCCACACCCACGTGCAAACCTCTGATGAGAAGATTCTTCCCAAGAAGACCGGCTACATCACAGACCTTGGATTGTGTGGGGCTTCCGAGAGTGTCATCGGCTCTGATCCGGAAATATCCATAGCAAGGCAGCTTACCCAGATGCCGATGCGTAGTGAGATAGCTGACACCCCTCCTGTATTGCAGGGTATCTGTGTCACCTTGGATGTTCACACGGGAAACACCTTGAAGATTGAACGCTTCAGTAGGAATTTCCTCATCTGATGAAACAGAAGAAGAGACCTCTCTTGCAGTTGCTGATGAACCAATACAAGGGAGAGTACACCAAGGACCAGCTCACAGCCTTTGTTGCCTGTAAGAATGTCCTTGCAAATGGAGAGCTCACCGTCGATCCCCGACAGCTTTTCAGTGAGGATGCCTCTCTCTCCCTCAGCTTTGAGCAGTATGTATCGCGAGGTGGCTATAAGCTTGAACATGCCTTGGAAGAGTTCTCTCTCTCAGTCAAAGACTTGGTCATGCTCGATGCCGGCTCCTCAACTGGGGGCTTTACCGACTGCTTGCTGCAGAGGAGAGCTGCTCTTGTGCACAGTGTCGACGTCGGATACAACCAGCTTGATTGGCGACTGAGAACCGATGCGCGTGTCCGGGTTCTTGAGAAGCAGAATATCATGACTCTCGAAGAGCTCGATCCTCCCCCTCAGGCGGCCGTATGCGACCTCTCGTTCCGTTCCATAGGAGAGGCAGCGTCGCATATCCTCTCACTCGTTGGGAATACCTGGCTTGTCGCCCTCATCAAGCCACAGTTTGAAGTTCCCAAGGATTTGGAAAACTTTACAGGGGTCATCACCGACCCCTCTCTCTTGGTGGAGGTGATGCAAACCGTCTACACCTTTCTGTCTGAAGAGGGTGTGGGCATACATTCCTTGAGCTTGAGCCCTCTGACAGGGCACAAGGGCAATAGGGAGTTTCTTGCCCTGCTGAAAGGATCGGAAGGCTTGGACAAGACCTCTTTTACAGGTCGTCTGGAAGAGCTGCTTGCGCTCCCTCAATGAGCAGGACTATGTCCTTGATTTGGGAAAAACCTTTCCCGGTCCTCTTGAGCTGTTCATACGCCTTTTTCAAATTTTGACTTTCCAGAAAATGCTTGCTTAGGTCTATGTAGAGCACTTTGTTTGAGAGTGTGATGCCTAACAACGTTGTTTTTGCATTGATCGAAGAGATCGCCCCCTCTTTGAGGGCTAGGAGACCGGGCCCTGAGAGCAGGTTTTCAAAGGTATCGTGATAGACTGAACCTCCCTGTTGACCTTGAACCTGGGCAAACTCCCTGATGGAGCCGTCAGAGAGGTAGAACCAGACTTTAGCTTGTTGCTGATTTTTTGTTTGTGTTGTATCTCTAGCGGTCTTGAGCAGGGTGAGAACTCCGCTTTGCCGGATAGAATCACGTACTATAGGAAACCCTACGGCAAGCACTATTGCTGTAAAGAGCAGCCAGATTCCAAAGATGGCAAGCGTATGGTTGCCGCCCTTTGTGCTATTTGTTTTTTTTTGCTCTTCCTCATTGTCTTGCATAAGGTCATTCTAGTAGAATTGGTGTTGGGTTTCCAGCTTTACATGAGCGGATAAAGCCCGTATAGTACATTACATATGAGGATATTCAAGGGTATAGCAGCTTCCGAGGGCCTCTCCAAAGGGAAAGCCCTATTACATGTACGCTCTACGATGGTTGCTGAAAAGCAACATATCATGGCGTGGGATGTACAGTCAGAACTGCAGAAATTCCGTCTAGCTGTAGGACAAGCAAAAAAGGCCTTGGAAGAACACCAAGGTCCTGACATTTCTGCAGAGCCTGCAGAGATTTTGCAGACACACCTGATGATGCTCAGCGATCCCGAATACCTTGCCCAGATCGAGGAGTATATCTCCACAAATCTGGTATGTGCAGGGTGGGCTGTGGAATCGGTGACCAACAGTATGGTGGCCCTGCTTGAGGTCTCCCCAGATGAAATGCTCAGAGAGCGTAGTGTTGATTTCAAGGATGTCTCGCTTCATGTGCTTGATGCACTAAGCAAGAAGAACAGACGTACGGTTAAGAACCTTACTGAAGATGTCATCCTTGTTGCCGATGCTCTTATGCCCTCTGAACTTTTCTCGATGGACAAGAAGCATATCGTCGGCATTGCCTTGGATGGGGGAGGAAGGGCCAGCCATGTCGCCATTCTGGTACGAGCCTTCAACATCCCCTCTGTCATCGCCTTGGGAACCGCTTCACAGAAGGTTCGTGACGGAGATGAGATCATCCTCGATGGAAACTACGGCGAGGTGGTCATACGCCCTGATCTGACAGCGGTGCAGAACCTGAACGAGAGGTATGCCCGCTGGCAGGCACATGAACAAGAATTGCGTCAGATGATTCATCTGCCTACCCTGACCAGCGATGGTCATGAGATTCTGCTTAAGGCCAATATCCAGACCGTCTCTGAGGTTGACTCGGCCAAGGAGGTAGGCGCTTCAGGTATTGGACTCTTCCGATCGGAGTTCCTCTACATGGATAGCAAAGGAGGCTCCACTGAACAGGAGCAGTTTGAGGCCTATCGGGAGGTCGTCCAGTCAATGGCACCGCTGCCGGTTACCATCCGCACCATTGATGTCGGTGGGGATAAGGTTGTCTCGGGAATGGGCATTGATGAGAAGAACCCTATCCTCGGCTGGAGAGCCGTCAGGTTTTGTCTCTCACGAAAGGATATCTTTACCATCCAGCTTCGGGCACTGCTGCGTTCCAGTGTGTATGGAAAGCTGAGGATCATGTTTCCCATGATTAGCGGTGTCGAGGAATTGAACGCTGTGCTGCACCTCTTTGAACACGTCAAGGAAGAGTGTAGGCTTGAGCAGATCCCGTTCGATCCCGATATCCAGGTCGGCACCATGATAGAGGTCCCCTCTGCAGCATTGTGTGCCGATATTCTCGCAAAAAAGGTAGACTTCTTTTCTATCGGAACCAATGACCTGATCCAGTACACCATTGCTGTCGATCGGGGCAATGAGAAGATAGCCCACCTGTTTCAGCCATTTCATCCGGGAGTGTTACGCTCCTTGCGGATGATCGTAGAGAAAGCCCACCTGGCAAACATCCCGGTGAGTCTCTGCGGAGAGATGGCCAGTGATCCTCTCTGTTCCGTGCTGTTGGCCGGACTGGGGATGGATGAATTGAGTATGGGGTCCCAAAGCCTCCTGCAGGTCCGCAAGATTTTACGCTCTGTCTCGTTTGAAGAGGCCAAGCAACTTGTCGAGCATGTATTGGAAATGGAATCCTATCTTACGATAAACACATATATAAGGGAGTGGATGCATGACCGATTCGATCATTTCACCACCATCTGAACTTGATATTGGGCAGCCTAAAATGCCTGTAATTGCCATTATTGGAAGACCCAATGTGGGCAAATCAACACTCTTCAACCGCCTTATCGGCAAACGAAGAGCCATTACCGACCCAACGCCTGGCGTCACTCGTGACCCTATCCCCGAGCGTTGGCTCCTGGGTAATCACCCGGTGACCATCATCGACTCCGGCGGGGTCAAGATAGACCGTGAAGGCCTCGATGGCCTGGTTGCCGATAAGAGTCTCGCCCTGCTGGAAGTTGCTGATGCAGTCGTCTTTATGATGGACTGTACAGAGGTGACAGCCGAAGACCGCGAACTTTTGGAGTTCCTTCGCCCCTTCACCGACAAGATGGTGCTGGTGGTCAACAAGATGGACACTCCTGCACGCGATGACCTCCTCTGGGAGTATTACGAGTATGGCTACCAGCGTGTGCTGGGCATCTCTGCCGCCCATGGTCATGGCATTGAAGATTTGGAAGACACCCTGCTTGGCATGCTGGATTTGATCAGCCTGGATGAGGCTCCCGAAGAGTTGGAGAGCGTCAAGCTGGCCATCTTGGGTAAGCCCAATACAGGCAAGAGTACCCTTGCAAACCTGCTGGTAGGAGACGATATCTCCATAGTCAGCGATATTGCAGGCACCACACGCGATGTGGTCATGGGTGCATTCTCCTATAAGGGCAGTGATTTTACCGTGCTTGACACTGCAGGAATCCGCAGGAAGGGCAAAGTTGGCGACGATGTCGAATACTACTCAGTGAACAGGGCCATCAAGACCATTGATGAAGCTGATGTTGTGTTGCTGATGATCGATGCCATCGAAGGCCTCTCTGACCAGGACAAAAAAATCGCACAGCTTATCGTACGCCGTGGCAAGGGCATCATCTTGGTTCTGAACAAGATCGATCTGCTGCCCGGTATCGGCAACGAGCTTGACGCCATCAAGGATAGGATGCGATTCCTCTTCCCTGTTCTCAGCTTTTCCCCCATCTCTGCCATCAGTGCCACACAAGGCATCGATATCGGCAAGTTGCTGGATTCAGTCTGGAGTGTATGGAGACAGCTCAACAAGCGAATCGATACCTCAGCATTGAATACCGCCCTCAAGGATTGGACCGAAGCCTATCAGCCTCCTCGGGGATCCACTGGGCACTTCAAGGTCATGTACGGAACGCAGGTCAGTGCAAACCCGATCAAATTCTTGATGTTTGTGAATAAGAGCAAGGATTTCCCTCAGACCTATGTACAGTATCTGAAGAACTGTGTCAGGCGCGACCTTGGGTTTACCCAAGTTCCCATTGAGATAAACTTGCGGGAACGAAAGAGAAACCCTTCCCTCAATGACAGGCCCAGGAAGTTCTCCAAGGGGCCCAGTCCTTCCAAGGACGAGACCTCTTCCAGACGTACAGGGGGTAAGGCTGTAGCCAAGACCAAGAGTACAAAGCCAGGGAACAAGGCTGCCTTGGGCAAAGTGACAAAGCGAAACGCAAAGCAAGATCGGAACGCCGGTACGAAGAATCGGGGCTAGGATGGGATTTGCACAACAGCATGCTATCAAAGCCCTCTGTCTTGATATCGATGGGACGCTCTACCCCAAGTGTATGCTCAACCTGCGGATGATGCGTTCTGTCTTTCCTTCCCTTGCGCTGGGGCTGCGTTTCAACGCGGTGAGACAGGAGTACCGAATCATCCAGGAAGAAGAGAGCACCAAGCCTGCTAACCGTGAGGGCCTTCTCACCCGTCAGGCAAACCTGATGCTCGCTCGATTTGGCAAACCGGTTACCGAGGAGAGTACGCTTCTCATGCGAAAAAGAATTGATCATCAATTCTATGATTCATGGCAGCGTACCTTCCTCACCGTCAAGGCGTATGTGCACATGCGAGAGGCCCTGGAGATGGCTAAGGGGGAAGGGCTACAGATAGTTGTCTTCAGTGACTTTCCTGTGGCAGAGAAGCTACAGACCCTTGGCATTGCGGACCTTGTGGATGTTGCTCTCAGTTCTGAGGATAGCGGATACCTGAAGCCGAGTGCCAAGGCCTTCTCCTATCTCTTGGACCATGTTGATGCCCTCCCAAGCGAAGTGCTCTATGTGGGGGACAGCTATACCAAGGACTGTCAGGGAGCAAAAAGGGCTGGGATGCACTCTGCTCTGATCACTTCATCGAAGAAGAAGTATTCTGATGCTGATCTGGTGATCAGTTCTTGGAAGGAGTTCATTTCTCTGATATTTTGAATCATGGAGGTCTACGATGGGTTTTGAATTATTGTTGCCGGTTGTCCTCTTTGTCTTGACCTTGATCATCATCTTTCTCTTGCGCTCTGATGACAGGCGTAATCAGCGAACAGACCTCATACGAAAAAGATCTCAGGCATTGCTCAAGACTGTTGAGGGTAGCCTGAGTCAGTTCAATGAAAGCGCCCAGATGGTTGAAGAGCGTATCAGCAAGAAGATTGATGAGTCTCGTCTTCTTATGGGCCATATCGATTCACAACTTACAGACCTCGAGGCTCGTAGTGAAGACCTTGCCACCTTGCAGAAGGTACTTACCACCTACCAGACAGCCCTGACACAATTGGAGATGGCTACAGCCCAGGTTGAACAGAGGGGCTTGGTAGTGAAGGGTGAAATAGCAACCCTTAGCCGGGTGCAAGAGAGCCTCTCTGACTTTGACCTGCGCTTTGAGCAGTTCAAGCAGGATATTGGAGAACAGATTACCGAAGGTGAAGAGAACATGCGCCTCCAGCACCTCAAGGTCAAGGAGCTGCAGAGTGCATCCTTTGCCAAGCTCCAAGAGTATGAGAAGGAAGTCCAGCAAGCCGAGCAGGACAACCTCGCCCAAATTGCCTTCCACACAGAAACCCTCATAAATCGTCAGGAAGCATCACTTGCTCTCGTCTCTGTCCAAGCTACCAAGCTGCGCCAGCTAGGCGAAGAGGGCGACCAGCAGATGAGTCAGTATGAGAAAGCCCTGCAGGCTTCGTTCACGCAAGCCAATGAGAAAGTGCAGGACCATCAGCGAGCGTTTACCCAACTCCAGCTCAAGCATGCCGAACAACACAAGAGACAAGAAGAAGAGTTGCGTTTTATTGAAGAGAGTGCTGTACGCCACATAACTGAAGAGATGCAAAGCTTTGTTCAGCATTGTTATACCGATATGGCAAAAATCTTCGAAATGACCCTCAATAAAACAGACATTTCATTTCAGAATATGATCAGGGTGGTCTCCGAATATCTTAAGGAGCTCTCTCTACGCCTTGAACAGTCTAGAGATGTGACCAAGCTCCTAGGTGTCGCTGAGCATACCTCCTTGCTCTCATTCAAAGAGGAACTGGACGCATTGCTCCGAGAGACGCTCAAAGGGGAGCAGAACTTGGAGACACTGCAAGCTTTGGAAGAGAAAGCCTCTTCTTCACTGGCCTTGTTGCACCAGGAAGCCGACCAACTGCATGAGGGCCTTGCCAGCATGAAAGCAGAGAAGCTTGCCCTCCTAGAAAAATCCAAGATAGAAGAAATCCCCCGCTCGGTTGTCTTTGCCATGGCCTTGGTCGATGAAGCGTGCAAACCCTTAGAGAAAGGGCTGTCCGCTCCAGAAGAAGACAGCTCTCTCATAGATGATCCTGTTGAACAACAGGAAGAGAAAGCTGAACCACCTGAGCTATCTGGGCCCGTGGAAGTAGAAGAGATGGCTGAACCTATTGCTGAAGAAGAGCTCCAGGAGACTCCTGTTGATGAGGATCTCCCCTCCGTTGTATTCGCTATGGCACTAGGGCAAGAGTCAGAGCCTGAAAAGGTCGAAGCCAAAAAGAAACCCAAACATGATAAGAAAAAGCAGGATGCTACCTCTGATAAGGAAAAGCCAGAAGGCTATTCAGACCAAGAGGAGCACGATGCTGGTGAGAAGCGTCAGGTAGAGTATCTCACAGAGAGCGAGGAAGAGGATATTATCCTTGATGAGGACGATGGTCCTTCACGGTGATCTTCTGAATGTGTACGCCTTGAGCAGAGAGTTCTCTCCTGTTCTCTACATCTGACCTATCGTGCAAGTAGCTTGAGTTTGTGCAAACGCACAAGTTCAGGAACATGTGAAGAAAAGATCATAAGTATCGATCAGTCTTTATATACCCTACCTGTTTTCTAGATAGCCGCGAAACGCCTGCAATCCTTCTTCCATGTTGTTACGCCCGAATCCGATCCTGAAACGGTCTGTTGGCGTCTGGATCAGCTGTGATGTGTACACCTTGGGTGGAAGCAAGAGCACCCCGGTCTTTTCAAGAAGGTCCTCACAGAACCGATCAGTTCCCTCCGCTCCTGTATACCGGGGAAATCCGATACAACCGCCGTCAGGGCGCTTCCATTCGAACAAGTCAGGGAAATCCTGAAAGAATGCATCCAGCAGAACAGCATTGCGGTTTACCAGGGCCCGGTTCCGCTCAAGGATCTGGGCCCGACACCGTAAGGCTATGGTAGCCAAGAATTCGCTGGGTGCCGAATTGCATATGGAGAGATAGTGCTTGTATCGTTCCATCCTCTCTAGCAGTGAGTAGTCCCTTGTTGCAATCCACCCGATCCTCAAGCCAGGCAGCCCGTAGGCTTTTGACATGACATTGAGGGACAACCCTTTTTCATATACATCGGCTACCTGCGGCAGTCGTAAGGAAGTATCCCGCTCTATCAGTCGGAAGACCTCATCGCTGAATAGGTAGATCCCACGTTCCCTGCACAACTTGATAAGCTCATTGAAGCGAGTAATTTCTAGGATGACGCCTGTGGGGTTATGGGGAAAGTTTATGGATATCAGTTTTGTGTTGGGACGCAGGGCTTTTTTTACCTGATCAATATCCAGCTGCCATCCATCCTCAGCTCGTAAGGCAACACCTGTTACCTCACAAATATCCATGGGGATGGTTTCGGATGCCTGATAATTGGGGACGATAACGAGTGCATGGTCATCCTTATCCAGAAGGACCCGCATGGCGGCGTATATGCCCTCTTCGGCACCGGCAAAACAGAGGATTTCTGAACTCTTGATCCTCTCATACGTCTTGGCAATCTCTGTGAGCAATTCCTGTGATCCGTAGGACTCGGTATAGCCCAGCCAAAGGTTTCCAAGGGCCCGCTCCTGATCGCCCGGCGCCATGGCCAACAGCTCCGATAGTGTCATGCTCTCTATATCAGATGCAGTCATATGATATTTGGCCTGAAATTCCCATTGTGACAAGTACACTTCCAACGCAAAATTTCGCATT
>Ga0209414_1000971_pt1 | contig 13774 bp, 11 predicted proteins | sample LakVidmifraction_4_FD_181154 | JGI IMG/M metagenome (GOLD analysis project Ga0209414, IMG submission 181154) | Hypersaline microbial communities from Lake Vida, Antarctica - Brine Hole Two &gt;0.2 micron (SPAdes) (version 2) | ecosystem: Environmental > Aquatic > Non-marine Saline and Alkaline >... | reverse complement strand
GAATTCGAGACGCCTTGCTAGAGGTCTTGGATACCATAGGAAGAATTTTACAGGTCCAACAGCTCTATCGTAGGCTGGAAAAGCTCTCTCTCAATGAACGGCAAGAAGGGATGATTCGACGACTTGTCACTGATTTCTATGGAGAACTAACTACCCTAAAGTGGGCTAAACTCACCAAATGCAGTCATGATACGGCGATACGGGATATCAAAGACTTAATTGGGAAGGGTATTCTAAAGAGATCTGAGGCAGGAGGAAGAAGCACCTCGTATCAGTTGATTCTTCCTTACGGGCAGGTAGATTCTGTTGAAGAGCTTTCAGATGATGAGTTGCTTGCAATCTCAAAGAGAATATTCAAACTTCATGAAGCAGCGTATACAGAACTTGCAAAATGATGTGAACACAAAAAAGAGCCGCTGTTTTACCAGCGACTCTCTATGTGGAGGTAAGGGGAATCGAACCCCTGACCTTTTGAATGCCATTCAAACGCTCTACCAACTGAGCTACACCCCCAAGACAATAACAAAAAATATCATACGGACTGAGGCAGTTTAAGTCAAGTGCCAACAGCGGTTTTTACTGTTTACTGAAGGGTTTGCTGTATTTGTTCCGTTCTATCCGCAGGGTTTTGTGAAGTCTCCAAAAGAGCCTTGACCTTGTAAGATGAAGAATTGTATTGTTTGAGCATAAAAGTAGTTATTAGATACCAAGAACTACCTTCCCCTTGGAAGTGGTTTTTTTTCTGTAGAAGGGCAGGAGGCTATGGATGGAACTGTTGCATAAACTGAAGGAAGTTGGTTCTTCAGTCATTCCCATCTCCGTTATAGTTACGATCTTACATTTCTTTGTCGCACCACTTGGTAGCGGCCAACTGATCTCCTTCTATATAGGGGCTGCCTTGGTAATAGCAGGGCTTGCCATCTTTTTGGTAGGCACAGAGGTGGGCTTGCTTCCTATCGGTGAAAAGATAGGATCTACTGTCACAGCCAAGAAGAACCTACCACTGCTGTTGGGTACAGGTCTGATTGTTGGCTTTGTCATTACCTTTGCAGAACCCGACATCAGTGTACTGGCCTCCCAAGTGGCCAGTGTGAACTCCAGCATCAACGCAACTATCCTCATCACCCTCATCGCCCTTGGCTTGGGGCTGTTTGTTTCCATTGCCTTTCTCAGGGTCATCTTCAGACTGTCGATCAAATGGATGTTTGTCCTGTTTTACGTCATGCTGTTTGTCCTTGCCATCTTCTCCGACCCAGCCTTGGTTCCCGTTGCCTTTGATAGCGGAGGAGCCACCACAGGACCCATGGCAACCCCCTTTATCATGGCTCTTGGCATCGGTGTTGCCAGAGTCCAGAAAAAGCAGGAAGAGGCCGACAACTTTGGCTTTCTTGCCTTTGCCTCCATCGGACCTATCCTTGCAGTGTTGCTGTTGGGCATCAGCAATCCCAATAGCGAGGGTGTCAGTGCACAAGGGATGGACCTTCTGTATGAGTCAGGCAACTTCATCCCACTCTTTTTTGAGATGGCACAGGATGTGCTGTTCTCCTTATTGCCCCTTTTGTTCGTATTTGCCCTGTATCAGATCTTCCTGGTAAAGATGCCGGCCAGACAGGTAGGACGTATGATAGTCGGTATCATCTACGCCTTTATCGGGCTGGTCCTCTTCTTTGCCGGAGCCCATGGTGGCTTCATGCCAGTTGGCTTTGCCTTAGGAAAGGGATTGGGCTTGCTCTCTTCACATGTCCTCATTGGGGTGGGTGTCCTCTTTGGAGCGGTAGCAGTCATTGCCGAGCCCGCAGTATGGGTCTTGGTCGAACAGGTTGAGGATATCAGCCGTGGTCATATCCGCAAGCCCATCATGCTAACTGCGATGGCCCTTGGTGTTGGCATTTCAGTAGGACTTTCCATGATCCGCATAGTGACGGGAATTTCCATCTGGTACTTCTTGGTACCTTCCTATGCTCTTTCTCTAATCCTATTGAAGAACACCCCTGTTCTCTTTTCTGCCATGGCATTTGATAGTGGAGGGGTTGCCTCGGGTCCGATGAGTTCGACTTTTATCCTCTCATTTGCAATTGGGGCCTCGATCGGACAGGGGGGGAATCCTGCAACCGATGCCTTTGGAGTAGTGGCTTTTGTAGCCATGTCGCCACTAGTCACTATCCAGCTGTTGGGCTTGCTCTACAAGAGGAAACAGGCAAAGATAGAGAAGAAAGGAGCTGGAAGATGACGAGCACCCTATTAGTTTCCATCGTTGGAAAGGGAGAGGCTGAAAAGCTCATGAGTATAGCCAAAAAGGCAGGAAGCCCTGGCGGGACCATCCTTATAGGCAGAGGGACAGCAACCAGTGCCCTGATGTCTATCCTTTGCCTAGGTGATATTCGCAAGGAAATTCTCATGACCTTAGTATTTGAAGAGCAGCATGATGCTGTGTTCGAAGCGATACAAAATGCAAAACACATACACGGAATCTGTGCTTCACTCTCTGGTAAGAGGCTTTATGTGAACAGGAAATTACATGCAACAAAAGGAGTGCGAACCATGAATAGCGATTGGGAGTTGATTCAGGTAATCTGTAACAGCGGCTATGCTGATGATGTCATGGATGTCGCCAGGAAGGCAGGAGCTGGTGGTGGTACCATCGTTGATGGAAGGGGCACCAGCAAGCCAGATGACCTTAGATTTTTTGGTGCGAGCCTGGTTCCTGAAAAGGAACTGCTGCTCATCCTTGTGGAAAGTGAAAAATCTGAGAAGGTCCTTAGTGCAATAACAGAGATTCCGTTCATGCAACACGAGGGTAACGGGATTGCTTTTACTATGCCAGTAGATCGTTTCATCCAGTTTGGTAAGAAAGAGAACAACGAATAACCTTGTTCACTATGATGAACTCTCGTGTTAATATAGTAACAATCTGTTTAAAAGAATACAATTTTGTTTAAAAGTATTGAATTTCTTCAGGAAACCCAGTAAAGTTCAACTACTTTAGTGGAATTAATGACGGATAGGTATCCGATTGGGAGAAATTCAGATGGACAAGAAAATAAAAGTAGCAGTAATGGGTGCAACAGGGGCTGTAGGTCAGGTCTTCATGTGGATGCTTTCAGACCATCCTTGGTTTGAAGTGGCGTACGCCACAGCATCAGCTGCACGTGTAGGTCTCAAATACGCCTCGACAGTTCACTGGGTGATGCCCTTTGAGATGCCAGCAAATATTCGTGATATCGAAGTGAAAGAATTTAACTTTGCAGCAATGAAGGAAGCCGGTGTATCGATTGTATTCTCCGCCCTCCCTGCAGAAGTTGCCCGTGAGGCAGAGCCCCAGCTTCGAGATCATGGGTTCCACATCTTCTCCAATGCAGCTGCAATGCGCTATGACAGCAATGTGCCCATCCTCATCCCAGAGGCTAACCTTGAGACCCTTGATCTGATCAAGGCCCAAGGCTATCCTGAAAAAGGGTTTGTCGTGACCAACGCTAACTGTGTCACCACAGGTTTGGCCATGGCCGTTGCTCCTCTGACGAAATATGGCATCAAGAGCATTACACTGCACAGCTACCAGAGCGTCAGTGGAGCTGGATACCCAGGTCTCTCTTCCTTTGACATCACAGACAACTGCATCCCCTTTATCAAGGGTGAGGAAGAGAAGGTAGAGAAAGAGATCAAGAAGATTCTCTCCATCGATCCTGAGGTCTATGCCTTTACCGTTCGTGTCCCTGTCATGTTCGGTCACTTGGAAGCGGTCTGGTTGGATTTTGAACAGAATGTCGATGTTGAGGATGTTATCAAGGATTGGAAGGATTTCAAGATTGTCTGTGATCTCCCTTCCACTCCCGAGCAGCCGGTAGAGTACGGCTCTGATCCCACCTTCCCTCAGCCCAAGTATGCTTTCTGGGGTAACCCCAGGGGGATGGTGGTCTATACCGGCCGTCTGAAGAAGAAGAATGGTAAGATTGGATTCCTCTTGATGGTAAATAACATCGTCAAGGGTGCCGCAGGCGGTTCTATCCAGAATGCAGAGGCCTTTGTGACACGGTTTAACTTGATCTGATCCCCTTTGCTAGTTCCACAAAAGAAAGCTCTTGCCGGTTCGAACCGATAGGAGCTTTCTTTGAGTCTATCACCAATGCTATATTTTTCTTTCTCATAATCCTGTCAGATCAGTATGGAGTACTTTTCCTTTTTCGCCGTTTCACGTTCCTTTGTTTCCCCTTTATCATCAGCGTTGTCTTTTTTCTGGCTCTTCTTTTTCATAGCTCTCACCTTGAGAAAGCGGAGGGGATTTGCTAGGGTGCTTGTATGCCAGAATTGTTTGATCTCTACGACAACGATAGGAATGCTTTGGGTCGGGTACACCAGAGGGGCTTTCCCCTCCCTAGTGATATCTACCATGTGGTGGTTTCTGTTTGGACGATCAATGAACGTCAGCAGATACTGCTTACCCTTCGGTCAGAACAAAAGCATCTCATGCCAAACCTCTGGGAGAGTACCTCAGGGGCCGTGCAGGCAGGGGAGTCCAGCTTGGAAGCGGCCCTTCGCGAACTGCAAGAGGAGACAGGTATTGTTGCTCAACCAGATGAGATTGCCTGTATAGGAACTACCCGTAAGGCATCATCCTTTGTAGATATCTTTGTTGTCCGTAAGAGTGTCGACCTCTCGGAGATCGTCCTGCAGGAAGATGAAACTGTGGCTGTAAAATGGGTTACCTTTTCCCAACTGCAAGCGATGGAGAAGCGAGGTGAGCTCGCTTTTCCCATCTCCTACCAGTTCCCTGCCTTTCAAGCACTGCTCCTAGGCACATGAACAAAAACCCTCCTGTTGGTTTGAACCAATAGGAGGGTTTTTGTTTGGAGAACAGTGAAAGCAAAAACTTATGCTTTGACTACTGTTGTGATGCAGTCATTCACCATCACATGGTAGCGATGGTTCTGCTGCTTCACAAACCAGGAACCCTTGAGCGGGCACCCAACACAACTGAGCATCAGCGAATCGTGCCTGAAACAGCTACGGCTGATGAAAAGGGGTGGAGCGAACTCACTGCTAACGTTTGTGGGGGTGAAAGGCCATTTGCCTTCCTCATACGTGTCCCTCTCCATCCAAAGATACGCACCGGCAAGCTCTGGCAAGAGATCGAGGGCCATCTTGGCACTCTCACTATTTCCCAAGGGGAGATAGATATCAAAGAAGCAGGCGACCTCTTTATGCTCCCTTGCCCATGGGAGCTGCCCCATGTTGTTCAATCCGATGCGGGTCTTTGTAAGGTACCCTTCTTTTCCCAGATAGGTGATGATGCTGTTGAGGTCCTTGAAGAACTGCTCTTCATCGAACATCACCGGTGAGAGAGGGAGATAGAACTTCTCATTCTCGAAGAAGAGAATCCCCTCTGGTTTCTTATTGTCGGCAAACTGCTTGGCAAGGGTGGAGATATCAAGATAAGGAAGCCCATCCTTGGTGCAAAGGCTCTCCCTTGCTGGCAAGATCTCCTTCTCCACTTTGGTGACTTCAGGTTGGGCCTTTGCATCCTCTGTCATCCAACGTGCGAGTTCATTGTCCAGACATGCATACCAGTCCCTGCGGATGGCTTTCAGCCATGAGAGGGGTAGGAACACGTCTTTGTCCTCAAGACTAGTCTTGTTCACATAGGTAATCTTGCCTAGGCCAAAGTAGGATGTGTCGCTCTGGTTGAAGACATTCTCCAGATGTTGCTGCAGGTCCTGGTCCTTCTTTGCCTTGTTCACTTCTATCTCATAGGTATGGCAAATGGTTTTTCCTTCAAAGACAGCCGTCAGGATAAGATCCTTTTCCTGGACTTCCACCACAGTATCGAGGGGGTGCTTGGTTGTGCTGATACTCTCTGTCAGCTGCGCTGGGTTCTGGTCATGTGAGCTGATGAGGTAGAGTATTTCTCCTGCATGGGGAAGAGGTCCTTTCTGAGGAAGATCGACTTCCACAGTCTCGCCCTTGTAGGCAGTGGAGAGGCTTCGTCCATTTGAACCGAAAATACCGCTCAAGCTGAACTTAATAGCCTCAATCGGGTCTTTCGTGCCTTTGGTAAAGAACATGAGGCCGTCGCGGATAGCCAAGTCATGCAGAGTAGTGACGATGGCATAGTCCTTCTTCACAACCTTGATCTTTGCTGCAGGAATACCGCGGTGACTAGGAAAGCTGGTGCTCCCGAGCGTTGGGGCGGTGCGAGGCTCAAAGTTGTGCCCGGTGCGCCCATAGTCAGCAAGCCACCCTCTGGTCTGCCTTCTGGCAAACACAATGGAGAGAGCTTCATCGAGGTATTGCTTTTCCTCATCGCTTGCCTTGCCATCGAGGACAGCGCGGTAGTATCTGGAAGCGGCCAGGGTGTAGGAAGGACCTTTCATCCTGCCTTCAACCTTGAGGGAGTCTATACCCATCTCCTCCAGTTGTTTTGCCACATCCCCAGCCTTGAGGTCGCTCATGGCGAAATACCATCCGGTCTCTTTTCCCTTTGGCGTCGGGGAGAGTGCTGCGCTTTGGGCGGGGTCTGCCTCAAGGGAGAACCAGGAGCGACATATCTGGGCACAGGCGCCGCAGTTGGCGCTTCTGCCACAGAGCTGTTCGCTGGCTGTGCAGAGTCCTGAGAAGCCATAACAGAGGGCTCCATGGATAAATACCTTCAGTTCAATATCGGGACATGCGTCGCGTATCTTCTGTATCTCTTCCAGGGTAAGTTCCCTTGCGAGGACAACGCGCGTAAAGCCCAGTCTTTGCAGTTCGCGTACCCCTTCTATGGTATGGGTGGCTAGTTGGGTGCTTCCATGCAGGGAGAGGGAGGGGAATTGCTTCTTGATAAGGTGAGCAACGCCAAGGTCCTGGACAATGACTCCATCACAGCCGATGAACTCTATCTGGCGCAGGGTCTTTATCACTTCGGGAAGCTGGGAATCGTCTATGAGGGTGTTTACCGCCACATAGACTTTTTTATCTTGTTCGTTAGCTAGTTGTTTGAGCTTGGAAAGGTCCTCAAGGCTAAAGTTTGTCGCTTCTTTTCTTGCAGAGAAATTGCGCATGCCAAGGTATACAGCATCGGCACCCTCGTTGAAGGCAACCAGTGCCGCTTGCAGGGAACCTGCCGGCAAGGTTAATTCAGTCATAATACATCCTTTGGAGGGTTACTTGTGTAGTCTCCAAGGAATAGGGTAGCGGCAGTGCCCTATCGTGTCAATCTGAACTACCTAGGGAACGCTGTTGGGCCCTTTGGTGTAGCTGCTTTACTATCTCGGCATGACGCTTTTCTGTGAGGGGATACAGGGCTATGGGGATGATGCCCAGAATACTGCTGAAGAATGGGATGAAGGCTGTCAGGGCATGGATGCCTTTCAATACCTGCTCAGGCTGGGCCATATTGGGAAGGTACCCCATTGCTGTCAGGGAGGCTGCGATCATGACAGAGGTGACAGCCGCTGTGAGCTTTGCAAGGAAGGTCTGGCTGGAGAAGATGGTGCCTTCGGTGCGTTTGCCGTTTTTCAGTTCCCCATATTCGATGGTATCTGCGATCATGGCAGTCTGGATCACTTGGGGGCTTGCCATACCCAGGCTACTGATGCAGTTGAATACAAGCAGGAGGGGGAAGTTTTCCCATCCTACAAAGAAGAACCCCAACGATCCCAGTGCGTATATGGTGTAGTATCCGATACAGGTTGCCTTCTTGCCAAACCGCCTACTGAAATAGGGGACTGTGGAGATTCCAATCAGGATAAAGGGGATGTTGATGCCAGCAAACAAGGTATAGAGCATCTCATTGCCGAGGTTGTACTTTGCATAGTAGATGAGCATCGATAGCTTTGCTGTCTGCCCGATACCCGTAAAGAAGCCGCTTATGATGACCAGCATGAGGGGCTTGTTGCTGCCAAAGATGGTGAAGATGTCCTTGAAATGGCTTTTTTCGTCCTTTACTGGCTGGACCCTCTCCTTCACAAATAGGAATGTGACGATAAAGCAGGCCACGGTAAGCAAGCTGTAGATGAGGGCTGTCATCTGGTAGCCTGAAGCTGGTTTCCCCGCTCGGGAGAACAGGTAGATCAAAGGCTGGGTCGCCAGCGTTGCTATGGCTACTGCTATGGTGGCTGAGAACCGGGGGTAGGTAACCACGCTGTTGCGCTCGTTGGTGTCGTCTGTGATGGCACTGCTCAAGGCCCAGAAGGGGACATCACTTGCAGTATAGATCATGCCAAATGCAATGTAGGTGATGCTTGCCCATGCTATCTTTCCCCCCATGCTCAAGGTGGGAGCACTGAAGGAGGCAACGGCAAAAGGCACAAAGAGGATGGGGGTGAAAAGCAGGTACGGACGGAACTTGCCCCATCGGGTTCGGGTCCTGTCTGCGACCATGCCCATCATGGGATCATTGACGGCATCCCAGAGCCTCGCCAAGAGGAGAATGGTCCCTGCAACAGAGGGGAGGATACCGAAGATATCGGTATAGAAGAAGAGCAAGAAGTTAGCCATAAGGCTGTACAACATGTTTTGCCCGAAGTTCCCGAACCCATATGCAAACTTCTCTTTTTTACTGATGGACTGTTGTTTGATCATGATGATCTAGTGTATCACAGAAATATCACTCGGCAAGCAAAATGCAACCCCTTGTGCGCACCCCTGTTGGGATAGTATACTTTTAGTACAACTAGAGAGGAGGGCTCTGATGCCGAACAAACAAGATGCAGGAAATCAAGTGCTAGAATTAACTAAGGGTACGGTCATCTACGAACAAGGGAACCCTTGTTCCACCATGTTCCTCCTACGTTCAGGAAAGGTGGGGCTCTACCTAAACTATCATACTCCTCAGCAGTTTCAACTTTCAGAAATATCCTTGGCAGGCTCGAGCCTCGGCGAGATGGGGTTGTTTGAAGAGGACCCTCGTAATGCCACAGCTGTTGCATTGACCGACTGTGTGTTGGTGGAGATTTCCCAAGCTTCTTTCCCGGCTTTTATTGAGGCTCATCCCGAAGAGACCCGTCATATAATCCTTGACCTTAGCCAGCGCTATAAGATGGCGTTGCAGGAGGTGAAGAACTCCCACCTTATTATCCATGAGAGCTTGGAGGCCCTTAAGGAAGCAGAGCTGAACAAGAAAGACTCCTTGAAGGAAAAGATTAAGAAGATTTCTGATTTCCTTTTGGACATCCCAGAAGATGTTCCCCCTGAGCTGTATTTGAGTTTCAATTCCCGTTTTCACGGGACGATGTTCTAGGCTGTAACCCTAGGCTAAAAATAGGTAAAAAAATCTCAAAAATTGAATACCAACCATATTGATATAGATTGGAAAAAACTATACCGTCATTAGTGAGCAACTCTCCACTTGGTGGGGAGTTGCTGTATTACTAAGATGATAAGGAGTAGTCCATGAACGTCAATGACATTAAACATGCTGGACTTAAAAAGTGGATTGATGAGTTCGCAGAACTCGTAACCCCAGACGCCATTGTGATCGCAGACGGAAGTTCTTCCCAGTACGATGAACTGATTGATAGTACTGTGAACAGTGGTGTAGCGACGAGATTGAATCCCGCCAAAAAGCCTGGTTGTGTTTTGTTTCTCTCCGATCCCTCCGACGTAGCACGCGTAGAAAAACGCACCTACATCTCTTCCGTGAAGGAAGAAGACGCCGGTCCGACCAACAACTGGATGGATCCCACTCAGTTGAAAAAAGAGATGACTGACCTCTATCGTGGATGTATGAAAGGCCGTACCCTCTACGTAATTCCTTTCTCCATGGGACCTATCGGTTCTGACATCTCCAAGATTGGCGTTGAGCTTACTGACAGTGCCTACGTTGTCACCAACATGATGATCATGACCCGTGTTGGTAAGAAGGTCCTGGATACCCTTGGCACCGATGGTTACTACGTCCCTTGTTATCACTCTGTCGGCAAGCCTCTTGCTGAAGGTGAGACTGACGAAGGCAAATGGCCCTGTGCTGCTATGGAACACAAGTATATCTCCCACTTCCCAGAAACCAGAGAGATCTGGTCCTATGGTTCAGGGTACGGCGGGAACGCCCTGCTCGGAAAGAAGTGTCTGGCTTTAAGAATTGCAACCGTGCTTGCACGTGATGAAGGCTGGCTTGCTGAGCACATGCTCATCCTCAAGATCACCAGCCCCGAGGGCAAGAGTCGCTTCCTGACCGGAGCATTCCCCTCAGCTTGTGGTAAGACCAACCTCGCCATGCTCGTTCCTACCATCCCTGGTTGGAAGGTAGAGACTGTCGGAGACGACATTGCATGGATGAAGTACGGCTCTGACGGCCAGCTCTATGCTATCAACCCAGAAGCCGGGTTCTTCGGTGTTGCTCCTGGAACCTCAGAAGATTCCAACTACAATGCCATGGTATCCGCATCTTCCAACACCATCTTCACCAACGTTGCCCTTACCCAGGACAATGATGTCTGGTGGGAAGGCATTGGCTACGATGCACCTGGCAAGCTAATCGACTGGACTGGCGAAGAATGGGTTCAGGACAAGACTGACAAGAAGCAGAAGCCTGCTGCCCACCCCAATGCACGTTTCTCCGCTCCTGCCTCCCAGTGTCCAAGCATTGCAACTGAGTGGGAAGATCCTAAGGGTGTGCCTATCAGCGCAATCCTCTTTGGGGGTAGAAGGCCTCACACCATTCCTTTGGTACACCAGAGCAATGACTGGAGCCACGGCGTATTCCTCGGTTCCATTGTAGGTTCCGAAGTTACTGCTGCTGCTCTTGACGTTAAGGCCGGTACTATCAGGCGTGACCCCTTTGCCATGCTGCCTTTCTGTGGCTACAACATGGGTGACTACTTCCAGCACTGGTTGGATGTAGGTCATGCAGCACCGGACCAGGAAAAGCTTCCTAAGATTTTCTACGTTAACTGGTTCCGCAAGACTGACGAAGGTAAGTGGCTCTGGCCCGGTTTCGGTGAGAACAGCCGCGTCCTGAAGTGGGTGTTCGAGCGCTGTGAAGGGACTGCAAAGTTTGTAGAGACCCCGATCGGTATCATGCCTACCCTCGATGCAATCGACCGTCCTGCCGGCATTACTGAAGAGGACATGAAGGAACTGCTCAGAGTTGATATTGATGGCTGGTTGGAAGAAGTCGCAGACATCCGTTCCAATCACTATCCAAAGTTTGGCGACCACCTCCCTAAGGAGCTCGCTACCTTCTTGGATCATCTTGAAGCTGACCTTAAGGCTGCCAAGTAAGTACTAAAAAAGATTAATTCCCTATACAAGACGGTCTCCAGATGGAGGCCGTCTTGCTTTGGGGTAATTGGCTTTAAAATTTCTCTTGGTTTTGAATGGCAATTCAAACAGAATAAGGTGTTATGATGGATTTTCATATGTTTTTTGGTTGACTCTATTATATGGTCATCCCATACTATACACGTAGAGCAAGAGTTCTACTCGTTGCTGGCAGGACTAGCAAGGATTGCGATGAAGCAGGGATTGGGCCAAGATACAATGTCTGCCGAGCTGTAAAGGGTTAGTACGTACCGCATCTTGGTCGTAGGCAGTGTTACCGTGAGGCGGTGCTGACCGAAAGAAACGTACTTCAGTAAACCTGATGGAATGCTCCTTGATCAAGCAAGTATTGGGATGTATCTACTAATCTTTTGTTTTCTAGTTTTCAGCATTCCCTTCCCATTTGGCCTGTAGCTCCCAACATCTCTTTTTTATGACTTGCATCTTCTTCCCCGCTGTTCCTCATTTCTTGGTATACTCACCTTCATGAGCCAGATAGAGAGAATATTTTTCATCAACCGCAAGATCCTTGAAGATGGAAAGGTAAGCACAGCACAAGTGGTTTCCAAGTTCGAGATATCCACGCGCCAGGTGATGCGTGACATCGACTACCTCAGGGATACCCTAGAGGCTCCCTTGGCCTATGAAGCTAAGGAGAAGGGGTATGTCTATACCGGGGACTTCTCCATGATGAGCAATTCAAATGAAAGGATGCTGGTTCTGAACGCCATCTTCCGAAGCTTGGCTGCTTCCCAGGGAGCTCTCTCAGTCATCACCGACATGGTCAGTGATGGACTGGATAGTGGCCTTGAGGAAGGCTACAAAAGCCTCTCAGATAAGATTGTCTTCATCACCCCGGTGCAGGACTGGCCTGACTACACTGTCTTCAACAAGATATGCTCTGCCATGAAAGGTGGCATTCGGATGACCTTGGGCTACCGGAATGCCAAGGGCGAACGGTCTACCAGGCATATCGAACCCCTGCGGTTGGTTAACTACAGCGGGAGGTGGTACCTGCTCTCCTTTGACCGCCAGAACAAGGAACTGCGCACCTTCCACCTCTCCAGAATAGAGAAGATAGAACAGATAGAGGGGGATCTCTTCCAAAGCCGATATAGTGAGGCAGAGCTTGATAGCTTTATCCATGGGGGCTATGGCATCTTCATGGGAAACAAGAGCATCCCTGTCACCTTCTGTGTCTTTGGCTGGGCAAGCAATGCCTTGGAAACCCAGACTTGGCATAAGGACCAGAAGATCCGTCCCGTTGAAATCGATGGCAGACAGGGGTTGGAAGTCACCGTGCCTGTGGCTAACCTGCAGGAGATTCTCTCTCAGATACTCTCCTTCGGCTCTGCTGCCAGGCCTATAGGGCCTCCCCAGTTTGTGCAGGCTTGGAAGGATGCTGTAGCGGGAATGGCAAAAGAAGCCCAAAAGCTGTAAAGATTCAGATATTACTGCTACCTATGACATCCTATGTCATAGTAGGTGGTGTACTCTTTGGCTATGACCAAGGAGATGCCCATGAATACGGACAGCAGAAAAGAGATGGAAAAAGGGAAAGAAGAGGTTGCTTGTTTTCCTTCGTGGTTCTTGACCATGACAAGTTCACTGCCTTTGCTGATAGTCTTTGCCATAACAGTGTTGCTCTGTGCCCCTCTCCTGATGGTTTTTGGTGCCATCTATCCTCTATTCAAACACTGATGATCCCATCCTGTTGCAATACGGGGTCATATCGTTGCACTTTGTTGATGGCAATACAAATATTTCCCATAAATATGTGCATATGCACTTCCCCTATTGTCCAGTTTTTCGGTAGGATTGAGAGACTTCCTAGAAAGTCATCATCTTATACCCCCTCTACCTGCATCCTTGCTGAGTAAAAGGCTCTGTTGTGCAGGCTCAAGGAGTTTTCCTATGGGAAACCAGCCCTCCTCAAAAATGAAGTACGGACCGGCCGACAAGCCACCTCTCAGTCAATGGATTCCTCTGAGCATCCAGCATGTCTTTGCGATGTTCGGCGCAACCATTCTCGTTCCGATCCTCACCGGGCTGAGTCCCAGTACAGCCTTGTTCACTGCCGGAACCGGAACGCTCATATATATTGTCATCACCAAGGCTAAGGTCCCCGCCTTCCTAGGCTCCTCCTTCGCCTTTATCCCAGCTATCGTAGCAATATCCTCCTCCTATGGAATGGCCTATGCGATGGGAGGTGCTTTTGTCTCTGGTATCTTTTATATCATTGTATCATTCATCATAAAGAAGAGTGGACACGCATGGCTGGGCAAGGCTCTGCCTCCTGTGGTCATAGGATCGGTCATCATTGTCATCGGCCTGAACCTCGCTCCCACTGCCATGGGCATGGCAATGAACGATGCTAGTGGAAACTACAGCCTCATACTGCTTACCATTGCTAGCCCAAATTCCCAACTTTTTGTAACTAGGTCGTAACTTCTTCGTCGATATCTACTACTTCAACATCATCATTTACCAGCTTGCCTCTCCATTCGTACTTGATATCGAACAGGTCAAAGATAAT
>Ga0209414_1000970_pt1 | contig 13778 bp, 15 predicted proteins | sample LakVidmifraction_4_FD_181154 | JGI IMG/M metagenome (GOLD analysis project Ga0209414, IMG submission 181154) | Hypersaline microbial communities from Lake Vida, Antarctica - Brine Hole Two &gt;0.2 micron (SPAdes) (version 2) | ecosystem: Environmental > Aquatic > Non-marine Saline and Alkaline >... | reverse complement strand
TTGGGGATAGAGGGGCTAATAAACGGACGTTCTTCTCATGCAAGCGGTTTTTATATCTTTAAAAACGGTTTTATAGAACAGAATGCTTTAATGAAATCTCCTAAAGGTCAATTTATTACACAATTTAATATGGAAGACTCGGATTATTTAGGTGGTCTTAAAGTAGACTGTCTTACAATTAAAGCTTTAGACAAACAAAGAAAAACTTTAGATTTACTAATGGCAGATGGATTGATAAAATGGCAAGGTACTTTAAAAGCCACTTACGATGAATATTTATTGCCTAGTGTAATAAATTTGAATAATGTTGAAATGTGGGCAAATATAAACAATGAAGTAATCACAGATTTATTCCAATTTGAAACAATGATGGGTTCTCAAACTATTAAATTGTTACAACCTAAGAATATAGAGGAAATGGCAATAGGGAATTCAGCTATGCGACTTCAAGCAGAAGATGGTGGCCAGTCTCCGTTGGAAATGTTCGCTATGAACAAAAATAATATTGATATTTGGTATAAAATGGCTAGAGAATATGGTCTCACAGAAGAAGAAATTAACATTTTAGAGAAGCACTTGGGAAAAAGATACATGTTAGCTATAGAACAAGAAGATATAATGGAACTTTCAATGGACGAAAAAATATCTGGGTTCGATTTAGTTAAAGCAAATAAGCTTAGAAAAGCAGTAGCTAAGAAGAAAAAAGATATATTATCACAAGTAAAAGAGATTTTTTATGAAGGAGGTTTAAAACTAAACACTAGAGAAAAATTTCTAGATTTTGTATGGGATAAAGCTATAATGTTACAAGCTGGGTACGGTTTTTCGAAAAATCACACTGTTCCTTATTCTATGATAGGTGTTCAAGAGGCTTGGTTAGCTACTAATTACAGTCCCATCTATTGGAATACTGCTTGCCTTACAATAAATTCAGAGTCTAGTCAAGAAGAATTATTCGATGAAGATGATAAAAATACGAAAACTACACAATACGGTAAAATAGCTAAAGCTATAAGTCGTATGCAAAGCAGAGGTATAGCAGTAACTTTGCCTAATATAAATAAAGCGAATTTTGAATTTACTCCAGACAGTGAAAATAATAAAATTATATTTGGGCTTAAAGGTATATCTCATGTTAATGACGATTTAGCTAACAACATAATTAAAAATAGACCTTTTAAGGATATAGTCGATTTTATAGATAAAGTAGAGCCTACTAAAATACAAACAATATTTTTAACTAAGGGGGGAGCTTTCGACACTTTCCTAGAAGACGGAGCTAGAGAAGATTTAATGAAAGAAATACTAAAAATCTTTGCTGTAAAAGAAATTGGAGAAAATGTTAAAGAAAGCTTGACAATGAGTAACTTTAATGCTATAATAGAATTGGGCATTTTACCAGAAGATGAAAAAATATTTATAAGGCATTGGAAATTTAAAAAATACGTATTGCAAAATTGCTTTAAATGTGGTAAAATAAGAAACAAATTATATTATAAAACAAACAATGCTTCTAAATTATTTTTTGAACAGTTCTATTGTCCTAATTTAGAAAAAGATTCGGATTATTGGTACGAAGAAGACGTGTTGCATTTCTATAAAAGCTCTTATGATAAGGTTTATCTAGAAATGGAAGATAAAATAAGAGAATTAATAAATACCGAAGATTTTATAAATACTTATAATCAGTCTTCAATTGATTCGTTAGCAAATGAAAGCTGGGATAAGTACTGCGATGGTACAATAAGCAAATGGGAAATGGACTCTATAAGTTATTATTACCACGAGCACGAATTAGCCAACATACAAAAATCAAGATACAACATAAGTGATTTTGCTTCGTTACCAGAAGAGCCTTTATATTCTATGGAATTGCATAAAAAAAGTGGCAGAGAATGGAAAAAATACGATTTAAGTAGAATAAGTGGTACTGTTCTAGATGTAAACAAATTAAAACATATTGTCTATATATTGACAACAGATGGTGTAGTTAATGTAAAATTCTATGGAGGTAGTTTCGTAAACTATAATAAAACTTTATCACAAACGGTTTATGATGAATCTAAAAAGAAAAACGTTAAAAAAAGAGTAGAAGAATCTTGGTTCAAAAGGGGGAATAAAATAATGGTAGCTGGTTTTAGAAGTGGCGATTACTTCATTCCTAAAAAGTATTACAACTCTGTATTCAATCATACAGTAGCTAAAATAGAAGAAATAAACAATGATGGAAGTTTAGTTATAAATACAGAGAGAATTAAGATATAATGAGAATAGCTGTGCTTTGTATACATAAAACAAAGTACTAGAAAGAGGAGAATATGGATAAAAAAGCTAGAGTACAATTTACTAACTGTAGATACCCAAGAAATAAAATACAAGATGGAGATTGGGCGATATTAATAGGTGAATTAATAGAAGGTGATTTAATACCTAATAGAAACAATCAATTTATTTTTAAGGGTATTGTTCCAGAAATAGAATTCTTTGAAACCTATAAAGTTGCTGTCGAATTAGTACAAGACGAACAGTGGGGCATACAATATAATTTGTTATGTCCTCCTGTGCTAGAAGTAAACTTAAATAATGAATCGGAGCAAGACAAGTTCTTACAAGTTATCTTGACTGAAACTCAATTCAAAAATTTACACGAAGGAATAGAAAATCCTTTTGAAGCTATAAAAAATGAAGATTGGGATAAATTGACTTCTGTAAAAGGTATAAAAGAAGCAACAGCTAAAAAAATAATAGATAAATATAAGTCTACTATAGATTTTAGCAATGCGTATATAGCTTTAAAAGAATATAAGTTAACTGACAATATGATTAAAAAGTTATTAGATAATTATGTTAATCCAGATATCCTTTTACGTAAAATCAAAACCAATCCTTATATTCTAGCTGATGAAATTGATGGTATCGGTTGGTATAGGGCTGATAAAATAGCTCTTGCTTCTGGAATAGAAGAGCTAAGTAATTTTAGAATAGAAGCTTATATAAAGCACTATTTGGAACGAAGAGCGCAAGATGGAGATAGTTGGGTAAAACCATTTGACGTTATGGAAGGTTTGTGGGAGTATGTTAGTCCAGATTTAAAGAAAGAACATACTAAACCTTCTTTTGATGAATTGCATGAAAAAGGTATAATTACATGGGACGAAGAAAAAACATTTGTCGCATTATCTAAGTACTACAACTTAGAGTCAAGTTTAGCGAAAGACTTTATAAGAATAAAGAATTCTACTAATGAATTTAATTGTGAAAATTTTGAAGAAGTTGTTAAAAAGATAGAAACTGAACAAGATTGGGAGTATACAACTCAACAATTAGAAGGGATAAAAACAGTTATAGAGAATCAAGTTGTTGTTATTACAGGATGTGCTGGTAGTGGTAAGAGTTCTGTAGCCAATGCTATGCTTAGAATTTTCCCGAACTCTCCAAAAGGTCTTTGTGCCTTGGCAGGCAGAGCATCTGCTAGACTATCTGAGACGACAGGTTTACAAGGTCAAACAATACACAGACTATTAAGTTATAGTCCAGTAGAAGGTTATATACACAATAGGAATAATCCCGTTCCCTATGAAATTGTGTTGTTAGACGAAACTAGTATGGTCGGTGGGAACTTATTCCACCGTTTGTCACAAGCAATAAAAAATGGGTCTAAATTCATCATGTTAGGCGATGATGGGCAATTGGAGAGTATAGGAACTTTAAATGTTTTTAGAGATATAATGGATAGTGGAGTTATACCTGTGGTAAGACTTACAGAAATACACAGACAAGCTAAAAAATCTGCAATAATAACTGAAAGTATCAAAGTCAGAAATGGTGAACCGCTGTTCAAGAGTGGTTGGATAGGTACAGAAATAAGAGGAGAACTACAAGATTTAAAATTACACGTTTACGAAGAGTCTTATGAAACTCCTTTTGCTATCATGGAAAATTTTAAAGAGCAGTATAAAAAGTATAACAATAATATAATGGATGTACAAATAATAGTACCCGTTAAGATTAAGGGAGATGCTAGTGTACATGAAATGAATTTATTAGCACAAGATTACTGTAACGGAACGGAATTTAGTAATAGTGTTACAATTCCTAGATTTATAAAAAAAATAGACTATTCTTATGATTTAAGAGTTGGGGACAAAGTAATAAATAAAAAAAATAACAAGAAAACATTGAACAGAAGAGATATATCAACTCCTATCTGGAATGGAAATTTAGGGATAATAAAAGAAATAAACTCTATAAGAAAAGAGATAACAATTGACTTTGAGGAACAAGGAGAAGTAGTAGTACCTAAAAAATATTGGGTTGATATTGAACTCGGCTATGCTATCACTGTACATTCAATGCAAGGCTCACAAGTTAAAAGTGTAATAATAGGAATAGATTATTCTGGTTATAGATTATTAACAAGAGAGTTACTCTATACAGCTATTACAAGGGCACAAGATTACTGTGTGATTTGCGGACAAAGTAAAGCAATATGTTACGCAATTGATAATAGTAATGTTCCTACAAAGCAAACTTTCTTACATAAATTTCTTAAAGATATTCAACAAGAATACGAGAAAGTACTTGACAAATAGGGAAAAATATGATACAATGGAAATATGACTAATAAGTCAAAAAGAAAGGTGGTCAAATGAAAACGTTGAATGACTATATAGGGAAACTAGAAAGGGGATTTGGCAATTACAAAATAGGCTTTATATCAAGCACTCAAAAGAGGGCTAATTTAATGCTACGCACTATGATTTACCACATGGACGAAGATGACAAAAAAAATGCGACTATACTACACATGGACGATAATTTTTCACTGACAGTAAGATATGGCAATGTGTTGTATATTGCGATTTCAATCGGAGATGAAGAAGTTAGAGGCTTGCGATTTGACCAAATTATATATGACCCTGATATTTATTGTAATAAAGTTACAACTTGTGTAAAATGCAAGGGAGAAAATAGTTTAAAAGATTGTTTAATACAAAAGTTGGTTACTTTTAGTTCTTTACCAGAATGTTTTAAATTTTTAGAAATACAATCTTGGGACTGGCAAGAAGAAGACACTAATAACGGCAAATAGGAGGAATAATAATGAATATATTCAACGGAGATAATATGGAACATAGCAATGAAGATGAAAGTTATAAGGTATTAATGTTTAGTGTGGAAGTGGATGCTATGTCCGTACTAAGTGATTCAATGATGACAGAAGTTAAAGTCAATTGTCAGAGTTTTATGACCGACAAACAATATGAAGATTTTCAAGAAGGATTAGAATTATGTTGTGATGCAGTCGTAGGTGCAATGAGAGAGATGGTAATGACTAGAATGATAAGCGACCTTGAAGAGGGCTCTGGACTAGAACAAACTAGCGAAGAAGATGAAGACGAAAGCTATGAATAGAAAGGGATTTATAAAGGCATAGTTAAATTTATGCCTTTATTTTATTAAAAGGTGTTTCTATGGAACAAGAAGATTATCTAAAAGCATATGGGATGTGTCCCATATGCTTAAGAGAATTAAAAACGAGAAAAATAACTGAGGAACATGATGATAATAGAAGTCACAACCAAGAAATTATAATACATTACTGTGAAATACACGGCGACATAACGGAAATTAATTAGGAGGATTAAAATGGAAAAGATTAAAGTAAACAAAGAAACTTTAGATTCAATCAGACAATACTTATTAGTCAACAAGGAATTTATAGAGGAAAATTTTGATATGGATACTATAGACGAGCATGAAGCTACTGCTTATTTTTTATTAAATTTACATAATAAATTATCAATCATATCTGAGTCAACTTGTGATTTAACAAGTAGTGCTCATATCGCAAGTGTGTATATTGAGCATATAGAAGACTTCCAAAGAAAAGAAAACAATAGAGTTATCCAAGAAGCAGTAAATAAAATTCTTGCAACGGGTTCAGATAAATTAGTCGAAATAAAAACGTTTATAGATAACCTAGAGATATAGTAAGGGGGAATAAAATGGAAATTATAAAAAGAGACGGTAGGAGAGTTGCATACGATGGCAGTAGAATTGTATTAGCTATCCAAAAAGCCATGGCAGATATTGGAGAGATTGATAGCGATATTGTAGATGATATTGAAGATGACATTATGTCAAAAGTTGCTTCGACAGATGAGTTTTGGTCTGTTGAAGAGATTAGCGATGAAGTTGAAAAACAATTAATGGAACACAAGTTATTTAATGTAGCTAAGACCTACATTCTATATAGGAACAGAAAAAAAGGGGAACGGAAATTAAAGAAAGAGTTTGTTTATCTAAGTGATAATTTTCTAACTAAATACAAACATAGAAAAAGCCCATTTCCAAATCAACTTGGCGAGTTTGTGTATTATAGAACCTACTCAAGATATTTAGAAGAGTTTAATAGAAGAGAATACTGGTGGGAGACCGTTGCTAGAGCTGTCGATTATAATGTATCCCTAGTTAAATATGAGTCCAATCAAGTTGCAATCCAAGAAGCAGAGAATTTATATGACAATATGTTCAACCTAAAACAATTCTTATCGGGCAGAACAATGTTTACAGGCGGAACAGAAGCAAGTAAGCTATATGGAATGAGTAATTATAATTGTAGTTTTACGATTATAGATGACTTTACAGCTTATAAAGATATGTTTTACCTTCTTATGATTGGTTCAGGTGTTGGTTTTAGGGTTCTAAGAGAAGATGTTCACAAATTGCCCAAGTTAAGAACGGATATAGACGTAATTCATAAAACATATGTAGCGAAGCCGAAACACAAAAGACAAGAATATACATCTTTAATATTTACTGGAAGTGTAGCGGAGCTACTTATAGGCGACAGTAAAGAAGCATGGACAGATGCTTTGTATAAATACTTCGAGTTACACTTTGATAGAAAGTATAAAGGTGTTAAAAATATTATCATTAATTATAATGATATTAGACCCAAGGGAGAGAGACTCAAGATTTTTGGTGGGTATAGCTCTGGGTACGAGAGTATGTTAAAAATGCTGACGAAGATAGATATGATAATTAAATCAAATAGGGCATTATTATATAAAAAACTTACCCCTCTAGAATGTTCTGATATCTCTAACATAATAGGTGAAAATGTCGTGTCTGGAGGCGTTAGAAGGACTAGCGAAATATGTTTGTTCGACTCTGATAACGATGAAATTAAATATTGTAAGTCTAATCTATTTAAGCCAAATGAAAATGGAATATGGGAAATAGATGAGTCAATATCCCACAGAAGAATGAGTGACAACTCAATCCAATACTGGGAAAAACCAACCAGAGACGAATGGCACAATCACGTAGAAACTATGAAGGTGTCTGGTGAACCAGCTTTCCAAAATATGGTAGCGGCAAAACTTAGAAGAGAAGATGCTCAAGGTGGCAATCCTTGTATGGAAATAATTCTAAGAAAAATGGGCGTTTGTAATCTAACAGAAGTCAACGTTATGGGATTTGTAGAAGAGAATGTTTTAAATATTAGAGAATTGATAGAAGCTCAAAGAATGTCTGCTAGAGCTGGGTATAGAATGGCGAGTATAGACTTTGAACTCTATAATTGGGATATAGTCAACAAAGAAGACATGCTGATTGGTTGCTCTTTAACTGGGTGGCAAGATATGAAGAATGCTACCGATATGTCGCTAGAAGACGAGATTTCACTTATGAAGTTACTAAAAGATGTAGCTATAGAAGAATCTGATAAAATGTCAATTCGTTTGGGAATGAACAAATCTAAACTACACACTACTATAAAACCTAGTGGCACTCTTAGTCAACTACCAACGGTTTCAAATGGATGTCATTGGAGTCACAGTCCCTACTATATTAGAAGAGTTAGAATTAGTGCGATTGACCCATTGTCTAAAGTAGCTAGAGATTTAGGTTGGAATTGGAATCCAGAGGTTGGTCAAACAGTAGAAAATATGGACACTATAGTAGTAGATTTTTATGTGAAATCACCAGAAGGAACTACTAAATATGACATAACCGCTATAGAACAATTGGAACAGTATAAGCTATTTATGACTCACTACGCAAACCACAATGTATCTATAACAGTACACGTTAGAGACCATGAGTGGAAGGAAGTTGAGGATTGGTGTTATGAGAATTGGGATGTTTTAGTAGCAGTTTCTTTCTTATCGCTAGACAATAGTTTTTACCAATTGATGCCTTATGAATCGATTACGAAAGAGCAGTATGAGGAAGCAATATTAAAGCAAAATAAGTTCAACCCTGAATTACTATTAAACTATGAAACAAGAGAAGATTCTGATTTAGATGAGTCGGAATGTGCCGATGGGCACTGTCCTACTCGATGATAAAGTTTCTAAAAGACATAGCTTGGTAAAAAGGTTTCTATATATATCTATAGGTAGAAATGCCTATAGATATATATTATTATTTGTGATATAATTAAATACAAAGAGAGGTAATTAAAAAAGGAGGATAATTATGATAGTACTGTTTATTTTATTAGTAATTGTACATGTGTTACTTAGCACTTATATTTTTACAGTAGCAAAAGAATTTGCATTAGTAGTAGTGAATAGAAACTTTAACACTAATTTTTCTTACAAACTAGCAATTAGAGACACCCCTTTAATTATTATTTGTTTTCTACCGATTTTGAATATGATTGTATTATACGGTATAACATTTAAAGTGGACAAAGTGGAAGAACGCCTTATTGAAAAAATAAAACAAATTCTTCCAGACGAAAAAAACAGAAGGAGGTTTTAAAAATGACTTTTAACGAGATGCACAAAGCGGTTAAAGAAGATAGTTTAAAAAACAGAAGACGAAAAGTATATGTAATGATAGAGATTACAGAAGAGATAATTAATAAGTTCCAAGAATCAATCAAATTAGAAAAGCAGGGAAGGATAGATGCTCTAACCCTAATAAGGAAGGTCAGAGAGGAACATAAATTAACCAAAGAGTTCCTATTAGCACTTGAAAATAGAGATTTAGATGTTATAGAGCAAGATATAAAAATAGCATACTGTGATAAATTTCTCCCAAAAGATATAATTACTGAGGAAGATATCACAATGTGTATTAAAACTGCTTTTGATTTAATATCAAAAGAGAAAAAAATAGAAAAACCATCTATGAAAAACATGGGAGACATTATTCACTTGGTTAAAGAATTATCAGAAGGTGCTATTGAAGGTAGACTTTTGTCAGAAACAACTAGAAAATTTATAAACGATAATAAGTAAAAGAGAGGTCGAGGTTACAAATGGACAATGAGATTATTATTATAGGTGGATTTACTAATGCTGGAAAAGATTTTTCTAGCAATATATTAGTAGATAGATATGGTTACAATTTTGTAATATCTACTACAAGCAGACCAATGAGAAGTTACGAAACCCAAGATGACCCCTATCACTTTGTAGATAATAAAACCTTTTTGCAGAGAGTAGAAGATGGTAAATTTATAGAGTACAGGTCTTACGAACCTAAAGTCAAAGATGGGGAACAAGGAGTAGTATGGTACTATGGAGTAGAAAAAACAGAGATAAAAGATAATAAGAAATATGTTGTTGTATTAGACCCATTGGGCACAAGAGAATTTAAAAAACATTTTAAAGATAGAGCTATCTCATTCTTTCTAGACTTAGAAGAAGAATTAAGACAGCGAAGGAATATTGATAGAGGGGACTATCTAAAAGAAGAATGGAACAGAAGGAATAAAGATGACAAAGAAAGATTTACAAAAGAGATTATAAGAAGAGATTTTGATTATAAAGTTTATAGTCTTAGAGCAATGTCAGTAGTTGATTTTATACTAAACGTAATTGGAGGTTCAAAAAATGAGATATAATATTACAGCTGGATTTAAAAACAATAATTGGAAAGAGTGTTGGGTAGTAGAAATCGGTACAGGCAATTTAGAGTGTACCCCTTATGAAAAGAAAGCAACAGATTTTTATGACTTCCAAGAGGAAGACACGGAAAAATTTTTAAAGAAGTGGGATTGCACCTTCGGCAAAACTGGTAAAAAAAGACTCATTAAAGATACTATGGACGATAAAGAAGGAAAATCATAATGGGAGAGTTTAAAAAAATAATTTATTTAGACGTAGACAATACTATTATAAATAGTAAAAAAAGAGTGGCAGAAATTTATAACCAATATTATAGACTCGAAGATGATTCAAGTATTAAGTGGGAAGATGTTGTCAATTATAATTTTGATATAGAATCAAAAATAATCAAAGAGATTTTTGACCGTTTTGATTTTTACAAAGGTATAACTGGTGGAGCAGATATAGTAGAAGATTGTCTAGAGACACTAGAAATCTTAAAAGAAAGAGGATATAAAATAATCATATATTCTAAAGGGACATTATTAAACATACAATATAAAACAGAGTTTCTAAACAATCGTTTTGGGCATTTAATAGATGGTCATATCTTTATTGGCGCTAGCAATGTAACAATGGGTAAAAATCAAGTGGACATGTCTGGAGGAATATTAATAGACGACCATATTGATAATCTTACTGACAATAACGCTTTATATAACATATGTGCAAGATTGTTTAACCAAGATGAAAAATGGAATAAAGATTGGAAAGGTAAAACGATAAGACATTGGAGTGAGTTATTGCCAATTATTAACAGTATAGAACGGTACGAGAAACTAGTAAAAGAAATACAGTCAAATCAAAAATAGACAAAAAAAAAGTAGACACCAATTAAGGTGTCTACTTTTTTATTTATTATTTTTTAAATCTTCATGAATCCTTTTTAACAATTCGAATACCAACCAATTTTGAGCTTCTTCATCTAATTTTTTAGCCCATAAATCATAGTCGTTAATGAATCCATTATCACGTAGATAATTTAATCCAACTAATTTATAATTAACTGCTACAGTCGGATATACAAAGTTTATACTTACTTTTTCAATTACTATGTCTTCTTTAGAATATAACATAATTGCTTGTGGGATTGGTCTTTCCCCACCGACTAAATTATTAACAATAGTCATCACGCCATTCTCATTTATAACTAACTCAACAGAGCCTCCTCCATCAGCATTAATTGCCAACTCACAGTCTAAAAATAACATTATTTCTGCTTGTTGGTCACAAGTTAAGCCTTTATCATCTTTTGTTCTTCCGTCTGTCACTACTTGCAGTATTGTGCCATCTTTTTTTTGCCCTATCATGGTTCTAGGCTGGGGATGATTAGAGTGGTCAAACTTGTCGCCCTTGCGTATGTCTTTTTTACCGTTTATAACCAAGGTATAGCCCAAACTTGATACCCAAGAAGCTTTAGGATATTTGACTTTAATATCAGAAGCTACAATATCATCTATAATAAATTCTCCATCTTGATAAATTAACTCATTAAATCTATCGTTTTTTACTGTATCGCCAAATACAAATCCAGAGTCTCTATAATCTAACCCCACTGTATCAGATTTATTAATAAATGAAAAATACATTCCATTTGAAGAAGCTACAGGTTTGTATCCGTTCTTTTCATACCAAGGATGTTTAATTTTTGTCAAAGGAATCCTATTATATGACCCCACACTAGACACAATTATTTTTTCTTTTATTGGATTATATTCAAGTGCGTATATATCTGTATCATAAGCCCTAAATGTATATAATTTCATAATGTGTTTCTCCTTTCTAATATAAATTAAAAGTAGGAGATTTAACCCCTACTTTAAACTTGAGCTACTACCTCATTAGCAAATAATATTGATTCAACGTCATCTTGCGTAATTATGCTACCCACCACGCCCTTTTTTGTTTTAATCATTTATATTAATAGTCTATTTGTTAACTTTCCCCTTCTTTTATTACTACTATTTTATCATCTTTGCTGTTATCAACAACTACTACTTTCTCATTTTTACTATTCTCAATTACTACTACTTTATCTTTTATTTTAATATTTTCTTTAAAATCCTCAAATATCTGTACAAAAAAGCCAGAACCTACTCCTAAACCTATACAAGTGAATGCTATATCTACATACATAAATTCTGGTTGCAATACCACATCTAAAGATGTGAGTTCCAATACACTATGAACAAGACCTATTCGCAAAGCGACACCAGCAACTATACCCAATAGAGTTGATGCCATCAATTTAGACCTAATTTTTTTATTTGTAAATAAACCAACTACTAAACTCACTATTTTTTCGACCCTACTAGTTGCCGCTATAATTACAATTGACACTAAAATTAATACTAAAAAATTCATAAAATTACCACCTTTCAAAACATATTATTATCGCTACTGTTTAATTTATTTTTATCGATTCTTTTTATTTTTTGGCATAAATACCTATTTATTTAAATCTTCGTGGATATCTTTAATCAAGTTAAAGAATTCCCAAACTTTTATTGAATCTTCTACCTTGCCAGATAAATCATTATAATTATTTACAAAATTATTATCCGTTAAATATTTTAATCCTTCTAGTTTAAAATCATTTTTTAAATAAGTACTTCTATATTTTAAACCGTAATAATCACATAAAGAATAATATTCTGTATAGGCACACCTTGTAATAAAATCATCATCCTCAAGCAATTTTAAATCATCATCATTTGTAAAGAAAGCATGTTCTGGTAATATACAGACCCCATGTGTATAATGGACTATATAAAAATGTGTCCATGTATTGGGAACACAAGCCATAATATTTTTATCAGAAGTTTGTGATAATAATTCATCTGCATGATTATCCCATATTTTAGCCAAACGCAAACCATTTTTAGAGCTGTGCCAATAAAACACTAAGTGTCCTTTTACATTCTTGTTAGAATGGGCATTGGCATGATTAGAGAATACAATTTTACAACCATTGTCATTATAATATTTAACTCTATTTTTTAAACTAACTAATTTTGAAACATTATTAAGAGGCTGTGCTGTAAAAACAATAAATCTCCCATCTGCGTCAGTTAGTTCTTTTACCTTTCTACTAACTTTAAGATTAAAATGGAATTCTTCAAATACTTGACCGTCTGCTTTCCTAACTCCTTTGCCATTCGTATTTTCCCAAGTATCTTCACTGTGTCCAACATCTATGCCCACTCTGTATTTCACACTCATTATATTTACCTCCTTTTTTATTACTATGTTTGTATTACCCCTAAAGCACTTAAAGCTTGGTACACTAAAAAAGAAGCTACAATTATTTTCCAAAAATTATTTTTAAAAAACTGCATTATGTTTATGACTCTTTCTTCTTTTAACATTTGTAAATCTTCTCTTATTTTTATTTGGTTATTTGATAAAGTTTCCATTGTGTGCCCAACTTTTTCCATGGTTTTATCTAATCTAGTTAAAGTAGAATTTTGAGTTTTGTTACTCTCTACAACTTGTTTCATTACTTCTTCAAGCACTGGATAAGATTTAGTTTTATTCTCTATATCGTCTATCCTTCTGTCCATATCTCTGTGTTCGTGATATCTAACCTCTTCAATATTAATCTCTTTTAATCTCTTCATAAAACCCCTTTCCTTCCTATCTATATTTTTCTCACTAACATCGTTTGATGTTAGTGAGTTGTTCATTAATTAAATTATAGCCAATAATAACTAATTATACTCTAATTATACGAATGGGGTATATGTACAAACTACGTCGTCCCAGTAAGTATCACCAGAACAACCAACTCCCCAATAACCGCTAGTACGTGTGCCGATTGTATCAATGATGTCGTTGTCTATTATAGTTACCAATTCCGCATTAAACACT
>Ga0209414_1000969_pt1 | contig 13791 bp, 17 predicted proteins | sample LakVidmifraction_4_FD_181154 | JGI IMG/M metagenome (GOLD analysis project Ga0209414, IMG submission 181154) | Hypersaline microbial communities from Lake Vida, Antarctica - Brine Hole Two &gt;0.2 micron (SPAdes) (version 2) | ecosystem: Environmental > Aquatic > Non-marine Saline and Alkaline >... | reverse complement strand
CCGGATAATAGGATGTGAATCTGTGTCTTCTCTTCAAAGACCTGGTACAGGCGTGGTTCTGCTGAACTTGCATACTCGACAAGGGAACAGGTGATGCGTGGATTATCAATGGGATAGGAGCCAACATAAACATCTCCCCACCCTACAGATTCCAGGATCGTTACTACTGAGGGGAGTTCATCTATGAGGGAAGTATAGTGGGAAAGTGATGAAAGCTCATCATATATCATTGGTGTACCTCTTTTTTCTGATAGCCTTCAGTATACAGGTTTCAGCAAGAAGGACAAGATTGACAAAGATGAGCTTCCATGTACGAAGTGTAACTATCTGTAGCCCTGTCGGGCCATATAGGTGTTAACGCCTAATTACCAGTAACAACACGCCTGCAACAGCGGCCGCTGCCCCACCTATGAGATACCACATGGTCTCTTCGCTAAATTTGAACCCTAAAAATGATCTCAGTGATTCTGCTGCGGACTGGGAAGCAATATAACCAACCACGAGAAGAGCCACACCACCAACCAATAATATGATACCAAGTATTCGAGAACTCATACACACCTTCCTTTTACAATACGATTTTTACGATCACTGATGAAAGCTAAGATTTATTATACTAAAAAACTCAAAAAGAAATTTTCATGCAAGCCTAGTTCTGGGTTACATACAAAATAAAAGGAAAACTTCTCTTACGGTAGTATCATACCAAACATCAGTGCTATAGATCTAATTGTTAACCAGTTATGCAACTTTGTCAACATAATCACCCTCAGTGTAAATGCAATACACCATGTTTTGAACAGCCCTATTTCACGGCGTCCATGTGCAGAAACATAGGAGAAAACGGCATAGGATGAAGCTATACAATGACCTAAAGTCATAGGGCAAAGTCAAAGTATTCACCAAATCCTCTTAAGTTTTTGAACAAGTAAAGGGTATTTTCCCACTCCTATGATCAAAGCAAGAGCAAGCGAAAGACAAGAAAACAACAACAACTCCCCCTTTGAGATTCCCCATGTAGTCTCATAAAATACGTGAATCCTAAAAACGAATGGATTGATTCTGATGAACTGGGAATAGCAATTTTCCCGCCTACAAAAAGTACAGAAGGTGGTTCATGCATGAGTAAGTGAAAAGAGAAAATACGAAAGCTCATCACAGACCAAAAGAGTCTCTCTTTTCGTGATCAACCTTTGGTATACGGTTAAATCAAGAAAGACATGATTGATCGTGATAAGCCATCGAAAACCAGAACTACATTCTGCATAGGCCAATGATGGCCTGAGAAGTGTTAGCTCTTACCGGTTATCAGCAATAAAAGACCAGAAACAACAGCAGCGGCGCCTCCGATAAGATACCACATGGTCTCCTTACCGAACCTAAAGCCTAAGAATGATCTCAGTGATTCTGATGCAGACTGGGAGGCAAAATATCCCCCAACAATAAGACCTACACCGCCGATAAACAAAACAATTCCAAGTATTCGTGTCATATATACCTTCCTTTCTCGTAGCTATACCTTCGATAACTGATAATCTACAAAGTGTAGATTGTTCAAAAATCTCGCTTGTCCACTACCTGCCCATCATTACAAACAGACCTGAAATAACTGCTGCTGCTCCACCAATAATGTACCACCTGGTCTCTTTTCCAAATTTGAACCCTAAAAACGAACGAACTGATTCTGATGTAGACTGGGAAGCGATATACCCTCCTACAAGAAGAGCAATCCCGCCAACCACTAACAATATTCCAATGACTTGAGAACTCATACACACCTTCCTTATATAGGTCATACGTTCAATCACTGATGATCTCAAAGGTCGTGAATAATTATAATTTTTCCATTTTGGGTCTCATGCAAACCTTGAAAAGGGCTTGTATAAAAAGATGCAAAGAAAAAACTTTTCATTGCTCTCTAATCTTAGTAAACAGCAGTGCTATTTATTTAATATTCAACTATTTATAGGGAGAAGTCAATCTTTGCAGTCTTGGTATGGGTAACAAATGTATCATTTCAGCAAGAACTATCGAAACAGGCCATATTTTCGAGAATAGCCTCCTCACATACGATAACAATACCATTTTTAGTAGGGTAAAAAAATCTGAATTACTATACATCAGACAAAAAAAAGAGAAAACCCAACTGAAGAATATACAAAAAGGTGCATCATGCTCACAAACCTGATTCAAGCAGATGGGTACCTTTACATTTATATTGTAATCAACTATATTGTATGCGAGGAGTACTGGAGATGAAAAACATATTTTTTGACAGCATCGCCATGAGGCGTTCGATATATACCCTAGGAAGCACCCTTCCTGTATCTAAGGATGAGGTAACCAGGACAGTACAAGAGGCTGTAAGGCTCACCCCTTCTGCATTCAATTCTCAAAGCGCGCGTGCGGTTATACTTTATGGGGATGAGAGCAAGAAGCTTTGGAAGATAGTGCTTGAGAGTCTCTTGAAGATTGTCCCTGTGCAGCAGGCTTCTGATACCAAAGCCAATATAGCCTCATTTGCGGCAGGTGCCGGCACAGTCTTGGTGTTCGAGGATATGAGTATCATAGAAGGATTACAGAAAGCCTATCCCCTTTATAAGGATAACTTCCCTTTATGGAGCAGCCATAGCACTGGGATGGTCCAGTTCGCGATCTGGACGGCCTTGGCTACCAGCAAAGTTGGCTCTTCCTTACAGCACTACAGCAACCTGATAGAGGATGAGGTGAAAAAGACCTGGGACCTACCCTCCTCCTGGTCACTCATCGTCCAGATGCCCTTCGGTTCCATCGAGAGTCCTGCAGAGGAAAAGTCCTTTCAACCAATAGAAGAAAGGGTCCTGGTGAAGGGATGATAAACAGCCAAAGATACCTGTATTTTAGATAATTTCTTTATACATTCACTACAAAGGAAGTCCTTCCATCACTCCTGATGGAAGGACATTCTTTTTCCTATCCTCTTTCACCTGTATCAGTTCTAAAGAATGGCCTACCAAGGGTGAATGATTCATTTTTGTCGCTTTGTAGCAAATAAAATGTATTTACGGTCCTTCTCACCATGGCAACCCTCTGTATGTGAGGGGTCAGAGTCATATATGTGAGAAATCAGAGTCATATTTTGTCGTTTCTGTTTTCCCTCGGTACTCTACCTATGTTTCAGAGCCATTCTGTCCTATAATGGTAATGGAGGCACTACATGACACCTAAAGAAACGATACCTACCTATTACCATACCTACGAATCCCCCTTGGGTCCCATCACGTTACAAAGTGATGGAGAATCTCTGACAGGCTTGGATTTTGATCTGAGTGAACAGCGCAATCCTATTTTTTCCGTCTTGGAGATATTCAAAAGGACGAAAGAGGAGCTTGATGAGTATTTCTTAGGCTTGAGAAAAACCTTCACTGTTCCCCTGAAAACCAGTGGCACCCCTTTTCAGAAGCAGGTTTGGGATGCCCTGTTGAAGATTCCCTATGGAGAGACCCGCTGTTATGAGGAGATCGCAATCCAGATAGGCAATCCCAAGGCCTACCGTGCCATCGGTATGGCAAACAACCGCAATGCCATCGGCATCATCATCCCCTGCCACCGTGTCATAGGAAAGGATGGTTCTCTGTCTGGCTATGCCGGAGGTCTTGATAAGAAGATTGGGTTGCTGGATCTGGAAAAAAGATTTCGTTAGACAAAAAGATAGGGCTAGAACCATACAACAAAGAGCACCCCTTCTTAGGAGTGCTCTCTGTTGTATGTGAACCGTTGTTCGTCAGCTTCTTATTGCAAAAGAAGCAAGCTAAAGACCAAGGTAAAGAGAGCTACAGTCTCTACGATACCAATGACGATAAAGTAGTTGGCTGTTCCCTTTCCAGTCTCTGCCAAGGAGTCACAAGCACTAGCGGCGGTTTTTCCCTGCATCCAAGCAGACATCCCGATGGCCATCCCACCAAAGACACCAACACCCAATGCAAGAGTTGAGGAAGCACCAGCTGCAAAGGCTGCAATGATGAAATTCATAAGCAAGAATCCGTAGATGGTCTGGGTAAGCGGAGCACCAGCAAAAGCCACCATGATAAACGGAGCAGGCTTACCGTTTGCATAACACTTCTTCCAACCACCGACTGCACCTTGTGCTGCGGTTCCTGCACCTAGAGCGGAACCTAGAGCTGAAAGGGACAAGGCGCAAGCCATTCCGATAAATTCCAAATTTCCCATTTTTTTCTCCTTAGTTGTTCTTAAACAACGATTCAGTTTTCTTGTACCGTTTGTGAAAACGGTTCATATGAGATTCCAGTCCACTCCATACCGAGTTGTCCGGAAAATTCCAACAGATTCAGTCTTACACCATGCACCACTACAGAGAGCAACCCCATCACCAGGTTAAGGGAGTGTCCGAGGATCAATACCAAAACTCCAGCTACCACAGCAAACCCATCCATCATGCCACTAGCAATACTATTAAAGCTCTGTGCTATGGCTACAGAAGCCATGCCTACAGCAAACAGTCTGATGTAACTCATAATGTTCGAAAAACTGCTGATGGTATTCAAGAAGGTAGTGAACAACCCACCAAGACCCGATACAAGTCCCTTACCAAAGGGAATCCCAGGACCTTGAGAACCAAACACCACTACAAGCAGAAAGCCAAACCCTACAGCGCCAGCAACTATGGCGAAGTTTGACGGCTCACCAATCACCAGTTGCAGAACAACAAAGTAGAGAGCCAATATATCGATCATCCAGCCAATGTCTGCAAACAAGCTCAAATCTTTTTTTGGAGCCTTATGCACAATATTCAGCACACATGCCAAAGAGAGCTGTACAGTTCCAATGATGAAACAGAATTTCATCACTTGGCTCTGAGCACTGACTGCATCCAAACCAAAAAGCTCAGGATAATTCGATATGGAGGGAATGACCAGTTTCTGTAAGAATGGAACAGATTCCAAAATCATCTTTGACCCAAACCAAGTCCCTGTCAAAGAACCCCAGACAATGGTTCCCATACCCAGCACATAGATAAGCAAAACCATGGTGTTGGCTTTCTTCCCCTTGATATGCAGAGCTGTTGCAATAAGCAAGAATACCAGGCCATATCCTGCATCTCCTATTATCATGGCAAAGAACAGGGTGAAGAACAACAAAAACCATAGGCTGATGTCGTTCTCCCTATAGCCAGGTACTATGCCCAGGATATCGAACACTGGTTTGATGATACCAATACCCTTCACATATTTTACCTGAGTTGGAGGATTATCCTCTTCACTCGGGTCCACGATGAGATATCCCCAACCCTGGCTGGAAGCCATCTTGCTGAACACCTTTTCTTCAGGAGCTGGGAGAAAGCCTGATATCCAACTCAGGTCATCACCACCATCAGATGTAGCATCTACCTGGTCGAAGCGTATCTCTTGCTCTATACGGTCCATGCGGTATTGATATGCATCAAGATAAACGCTTGCTTCCTTAATGTTCTCTGCAATCTCCACTAGTCGCTGCTTATCATAGGCATTGCGATCCTCGAGAGTTGAAAGGCCCAGTTCAGGCGGGTTCAAGCGAGTAGCACCAACGACATTGTCCAACACTGCATCAACCACCGCTATAGCTTGCAATACCCCTAGTGGAGCAAGTTCTATGTAGGAGATTGAAGAATCGAGAGCCTTCAGATCATTTTTTTTGATGGTGTAGAAAGCTAGGGAAATGCCTTCACTCTTAAGCTGTGTGATCTCTTGAGGATCGAAATCTCCCCATGGACGTAACAAGTCAATGGTTGCCTTGTCCTTGGACACCTCTTCTTCAAGCTCCACCTTTTTTTCCAGAAGTTGCAGATACCGTTCATGAAGCTCGACAAACACCTCTTCAGAAACTGCTTTTTGTTTCTTAGGCGGTTTACCAGCAGAAAGATCGATGATAGAACTTCGGACTTGAGCAAACTCATCATACTTCTTTTTCAGGACCTCACTCTTTTCCGTGCGGACCTTTTCGGTATAAATGTGTATCACACCCTCCTTACGAAGGGCTTTCAGCATGGAATGCTTGTTATAGGCCTGTACTATGACAGAAACTTTTTTCATCGGAACAATCATCTCAGGCCTCCTTTACTATTTTTTTCTTGGCAATCTTTCCGCGGACGACAGCAGCGGTCTGCTGGTCTCCCAAATAAATGCCAATTCTACGGATGTTCTCCTTGGCCTCGGGAATCTTGACCTTCTCAAACAGATTGACCCGTTGGCTGGTAGTTCTCAACTCCCGACTCAACAACTTGACCTGTTGTTCAAGTGTTGAAACCAAGGCATCGTAGCTTGAAATTTCACGCAAACTTTCCAGTGCGTGGTCAACCCACAAAGGATAGTCGTCAAGGTCATACGTAATGGGTAAAAAGGTAAGTTCCTTGAAAATAGGAATGGACACCCCTGCAATATTTCCCACAGCTTTCTCTATCCGGTCAATCTTGATCAGATTCTCAAGGTTTAACGCATCTTCAAATACCGTATTCTCATTGAAGACAGCAATCCACACCTGAATTGCATCCACAAGGTGTTTCTGCTTTTGGCGCATTTGAGCAACCTCAGCCATTATCTGTCGTATGACCATCTGCAACTGTTGTTTTTTCAGTTGCAAGGTCGGAAGATAACGCTGAAACTGCTTAAGGCGATCCTTTTGCAGCTTTTGCTCGTTTTTCGTCAGTTTGACGGCCATCGTTCCCCCTTAGTCAACCGACTTATTCGGCCAACGGTTGAGAATCAGATCACTCTTCAATCCAGTCTCATTCGGTTCAAAACACTCGGCCAGAATTTCCCAGCCCAAATCCAATGCCTGCTCAAGAGGAATGTTGACACTAAGGTCCATCAGCTTGTTCTCAAACAGGGTCCCATACTTCAGCAACTTCTCGTCCCACTCTGTCATCATGAAGCCCATGGACTTCTTCTCAACTGACTCCTTGTAGGAAGCGAACAGCTTGATCATACCATCCATGAGGGCGCGATGGTCATCACGGGTATCCTTGTTGACCTGCTGCTTCAAGCGCGATAGGGAACCAAAAGGCTCGATCCTTCCTCCCTTGAGGTAGTACTGTCCTTCGGTGATATAGCCTGTATTGTCAGGAACCGGGTGGGTCACATCATCACCAGGCATGGTGGTGACAGCAAGGATGGTCAGCGAGCCTGCACCTTCAAAGTCAACAGCCTTCTCATAGCGGGAAGCGAGGGCACTGTAGAGGTCTCCGGGATATCCACGGTTGGAAGGAACCTGGTCCATGGTAATGGCCATCTCCTTCAAGGAGTCGGCGAAGTTTGTCATGTCGGTTAGCAGGACCAGGACCTTCTTGCCATCGAGGGCAAACTTCTCAGCTACGGCCAAGGCCATATCAGGGACAAGCATACACTCTACGGTGGGGTCACTGGCCGTATGGACAAACATGATCGTCCTACTCATAGCACCACTCTTTTCCAAGGTGTCCTTGAAGAAAAGATAGTCATCAAATTTCAGTCCCATGCCACCGAGGATGATGAGGTCAACCTCAGCCTGCATGGCAATACGTGCCAACAGGGGGTTGTAGGGCTCACCACTTACCGAGAAGATCGGAAGCTTCTGACTCTCAACTAAGGTGTTGAACACGTCGATCATCGGGATACCGGTACGGATCATGTTCCTAGGGATGATTCTCATGGCAGGGTTAACAGCAGGACCGCCGATGTCGATCATGTTCTCAGTCAGCGCAGGGCCTTTGTCTCTGGGCTTTCCCGTACCATCGAATACGCGTCCGAGCAGGTTCTTGCTGTAGGAAACCCTCATGGGGACTCCTAGGAAGCGAATCTGGTCTCCTGTGGAAACACCCTGCGCCCCTGCAAATATTTGCAAGGAAACCAGGTCTCTGTCAAGCTTGATGACGTTGGCATAACTGTCGCCTTGGGAGGAACTCACTATGGCAAGGTCGCCGTTGCTGACCCCTTCTGCACGTACAGTTACGACGTTTCCTATAATTGATTCTATCTTTGAATATACTTTTTGCATCATCTTCCCCTTACATCAACTTCTCGGCAACAGCGTCAAACTGCACGAACTTGCCCTTATAGAGTTTTTTAATTTCAGCCTCTATCTGGGTGAACCGCTCACTATTGAACTCGACGTTATTCCAGTCAAGAAAATCCTGTCTGACCGCATTGAAGAAGGAGCGAACCTGTTTCTTGTTCTCCAGCTCATAGGTGGCAGCAAGGACCAGGAACAGCAGGTCAAACACATGTTGCTGTCTCTCAATAGGAACGGATGCATCTACTGGGTCAAAGGAGTTCTGCTGAAGATAGCAAGCATCGATAAACTCACTCTTCTGGTAGACGACATAGTCAGCGATGGAAGTACCTTCCTCACCGACAACCTTCATCATCTGGTTAACCTCACTACCTCTGAACAGGATCGAACGAGCATAGTCGACTTTATTGTTTGCAATGATACCCTCATACTTGGACCAGGACCCGAGCGGGTCAATGGCAGGATACTTGCGTGCATCACTACGCTCACGGCTCAAACCATGGAAAGCTCCGACAACCTTCAGGGTTGCCTGGGTTACAGGTTCCTCAAAGTTTCCACCGGCAGGGCTGACAGTTCCACCGATGGTGACAGACCCGATCCTGCCATCCTTAAGCCGAACTCTTCCAGCACGTTCATAGAACCCTGCAATGCGACTTTCAAGGTATGCTGGGAAAGCCTCTTCACCGGGAATTTCCTCAAGACGCCCACTCATCTCACGCATTGCCTGAGCCCAACGGGATGTGGAGTCAGCTAGCAGGAGGATGTTCAAGCCCATCTGGCGGTAATATTCGGCCATGGTCACCGCGGTATATACCGAGGCTTCACGGCTTGCAACCGGCATGGAGGAGGTGTTACAGATGATGATGGTTCTTTCCATCAGGGAGCGTCCGGTCTTGGGGTCGGTCAGTTCGGGGAACTCCTTGAGTACCTCAACAACCTCACCTGCACGCTCGCCACAGGCTGCGATGATTACGATGTCAACATCGGCATTACGGCTTGTCAAATGCTGCAACACTGTCTTGCCTGCCCCAAAGGGTCCGGGGGTACAGTAAGTGCCACCTTTTGCCACGGGCAAAAAGGTATCTATGATCCTGATCTTGGTCACCAGTGTCTCATCGGGGCGAAGGCGCTCTTCATACTTCATGATGGCGCGTTTGACAGGCCAGGTAAAGACCATGCTCAACTCGCGCTTGTTTCCTTTGGGATCCTCAACGGTGGCAATGTTCTCTCGGACATTGTAGGTCCCCTTCTTCTTGATAGCTGTGACTTTCCAGTCGACTTCAGCGAAAGAGAAGGGAAGCATGATCTCGTGGGTAAAAAGACCTTCTGGGACGGTACCAAAGGTGTCGGCAGGCCTAAGCACATCACCGACCTTAGCTGTGGGTGTAAACTCCCAATCCTGGTTGGGAATGGGGTCCAGATAGACGCCCCTTTGCAGGAAAAAGCCACACTTTTCAGCCAGTTTAGGCAGGGGGTTCTGCAGACCATCATAAATCTGTTGCAACAGACCTGGTCCTAACTCAACGCTGAGCATCTCGTTTGAAAATTCAACAGGGTCACCCACACTGATGCCTTCTGTCATCTCAAAAACCTGTAACGATGCAACATTCTTGTTGATCTTGATGACTTCGCCCTTGAGTTTGACATCCCCTAGAAGGATGTACCCAACTTCGTTCTTTGAGATGGCACTGTCAAATTCTACAGAAACCATATTGCCGTTGACGCCAATAACACGTCCACTTGTATTTGCCATATCCAACTCCACTACGTATTAGCTATTTCAGACTGTAAATTGGAGAAGAGGCGCTTGAATTCAGCATGACCCTCCTCCTTGGTAAAGAGACTCTTACGCTCCAAAAGCTGCAGCTTTAAAGCATAGACGAGCAAAGCCTCCACATCGGAGTAGTGCAAGCCTACGATCTCATCAAGATACTTCCATTTGAGGGCGAGCAAGGAGAGTTCTGCATCAAGGGCGTTCTCATTCGAGAGGGCCTGACGAACAGCCTCACCTATGCTAATTTTTTTCCCCCCATTATTCTGGTATTTGAGTGCGGAAAGACCGAGCTTCTTGCTCCGTTGGTCATTCAGCTCTTTTTTTACCATGGAAGCGAACAATTGCCACTTCATAAGAAAAGGATGGGAAGAAGGTCTGCCTGAAAGGGCAGATGTAATCGTCTGGTAATCATGATCGCTTACCAGACTCTTGCATTGCTTGAGGAAATATGCCGCATCAAACGGTCTCTGTGCCTCAAAGCGCAACAGGGGAAGCGTCGCAACCAGATAGTAATAGGAAGCCATCTCTGCTCCTTACTTCGCTTGCGCGAAGACGATTTCGGCAATAGCTGAAGAGAGAAACGGAGCCATGAGGTTGGCAGTCTCTTCTGCACTGAAGTCGTAAAAACCAGACCCGTCTTTTTCGGCGATGCGGAAACCGTTCTGCACCTTATCCACAGCCTTAATTTCCAATCCGTCCTTGATCTTCTCGCTGAGTTCGCTCTTCAGGGAAGAAGCAAGCTTCTTGTAATCCTTCTCGTTGAGCTGGACTTCGGTCTTTGCACTCTCACTGAGCTCTTTGACAGCAGAGGAGACAAGAGCTACCAATGCTTCTGAACTGAAGGCCTTCTCAAGCTTCTCGACAAGCAGGTTGTCAAGCTGTTTCTGGATAGCCTTCTTCAAGGAGAGCTGTACATCCCTACTTGCCTGTTGGAGACTAGCACGGGCACTCTGGTCGCGTACATCAATCTCTTTCTGTGCATCTTCAATAAGTTGGGAAGCACGTTTGCGTCCTTTGGAGACAATTTCGTCAGCCTGGATTTTAGCATCAGCAATAATCTGTGCCGCCTCTTTCTGGGCTACTTCAATGCCATCCTTGCGGATGGAAGCAACCAAATCCTGAATTTGTTGAGCCATCTGAATTCCTACCTTGTAATATTGCAATATGATAAAGGATTCTCCATAAATAAGCAACAAACGAAAAATCCCAGCGTTTACGGCATACGACCAAAGTATTGGCTTTTGAGAAGAAAAATGCAAGTACTGTTTTGTTTTCAACGACCTTTTCATAGACTGTGTACAGAACCTTCCTATTTTATTATAGTAGGTTGATATGAAAGCTTCGCACCTATACAAATCCCACCCCATGAGGGGAATTATCCGCATCTATAACCTGCAGACAGATAAGACGCTCTTATGCAAGAGCGAAAACCTAACCGAAGATATCCAAAAGATTCGTTTTGACCTGGATCTGGGAAACTTTTCCAACAAGGCCCTGCAGGACGAATATGAAGAGCAGGGTCTTGAGATATACACCATCGAAGCACTGCTCATTGCAGAAAAAAAAGAGAATTTGGACAAACTTCTCCAGATTGGAAAAGAAAAACTCGAGGAACTTGCAGTACCCTTTTACCAGCATTGAAGCAATTACAGCTAAGACTGTTCTCCTCTCATATGGAGGACAGAGATGTTCCATCAAATCCTATTTGAACATGGGCGGGCAATCTATACGAGAACCATCATTTCCGACCTGCAAGCGACACTCCCCTTCTGTTCCCAAACAATGAGGGGAGTCTTGCGAATCTATAACCTACAGACAGAAAAGACGCTCTTGCTCAAGAGCGAAAACCTAACCGAAGATATCCAAAAGATTCGTTTTGCCCTGGACCTGGGAAACTTTCCTAACAAGGCCCTGCAGGACGAATATGCAGTGCAAGGTCTCAAGGCGTACAGAATAGAATCTCTGCTTATTGCAGAAAAGAATGAAAATCTCGATACGCTTCTCAAGCAAGGAGAAGAGAAACTTCAGGAACTTGCAGTTCCCTTGTATCTAGATTGAAGCAATCACAGCTAATACTCTTCTCCTCTTGTATGGAGGACAGAGATGTACTACCGAATGCGCTTTACCAGTGACCAATCTATCTATACTACAAGTGTGAAGGCCAAACAACTTCTGTTGCGAGTCTACCTGCATATAGAACAGCAAGGAGGTACCATTTTGGACTACACCCTGCTTCCATCCCTGTTGGATCTGCTCATCTACCTGCCTGGAACAGAGCCCCAGTTCAGCTTTCTTGAGCATCACTATACCTTGGAACGCATTCCCAACACGAAAGCCCTGCTCTACCACTACAAAAGCATCAGCTTCAACTTACCCCTTTCAGGGAAGAACTACCCCCTGTGTGGAACATATGAGGCCTACCATGGCAGTAACTGCCTCTCTTCCTTGGGCAAGATGGGTCCCTTCCCCCAAGATCTCACCATTGCGACCATTCTGCATGAAAAATGCTGCCCAACTTGGAGGGTTTTGTAACAGCAGATGAGTAGGTTATCCATACTAATCAGAAACATGAAATGCCGATCGATGACCAAAAGTCTTGACTATACCCTATCTGATAGGGTATTTTATAGTATGACTTATGCAGATTAATCGTGAATTTGTCATGATGCCGGAGTTTGATCGCCAATGGAAGCGACTTGGGCTTGGTGATAAAGAGCTTCGGCAACTCCAGGAAGAATTATTGGAGAATCCCAAAGCAGGCGATGTACTGAAAGGCTCAGGGGGGTTGCGAAAATATCGGATTGCCTTCCCCGGCTGTGGGAAGAGCGGCAGTGGCCGGGTGGCATATGTGGATTTCACCAAGCATGAGACGATCTACTTGATCACAGCATATCCAAAATCGGAGAAGGACAATCTGTCGGTTGAGGAGCGGAATGAAATTGCGAAAGTGATTGCCATTTTGAAAAAGGGTCTTACAAGGAGGAGATAAGCGAATGAGTGTATATACAAGCATCATGGAGAGTCTTGATGAGGCTGTCAAATATCAGGAAGGGAAGATTGATGCAAGAAAGACAAAAATCGCCGTAAAGTCGGTGGAGTCTTTCTCAAGTGAGGACATCAAGCTAATCCGCAAACGAGTAGGCTTGAGTCAGGGTGTCTTCGCCTCATCCCTTGGAGTATCCAAAAAAACAGTCGAGGCTTGGGAGCGTGGAATAAACATCCCTGCAGGCCCATCCCGCAGGCTCCTTCAGTTGATCAGGGACAACCCTAAAGTAATTGAGCAGTACATGATCAAAACTTGATGGGCGCGGAGGTGTAATCGCTGTTGTACCCATTATACCGAGATGATGGGATTACACTATCAAGCACAGAGAGTTCAACTTGATTTTGCTATTGCCAGCTGAGAAATTAGCGAATCACCTGTATTTTCCCAAGACATCACTGATGCCATGTCATACAGATATGTACAGTCGCAGAGCGAAGTGTACAACAGACCAGCCCTGTATCTGTGTAGTAATACACTTACTGCACAGATACAGGGCTGGTCTGCATAGGATTGACACGTCTATTTACTCTTTTCCCTATCCTTCAGAATAAGAGTACGCACAGCTTCAATTGCCACCTTTATGGCAGCATCAGTGTCGTGGCACTGGGGATTGGACATACCCAAGAGCTCACGCTCCTGGTTTCCCACCACGAGGAAGGCGCTGCCACAGCGGGCCCCAAGCTTTGCCGCAACGACAAACAGGGCGGCACTCTCCATCTCGCTGGCAAGAACTCCCAAGCGTTTCCACGCTTCCCACTTGTTGATCAAGTCATAGGAGACAGGCATCTCAGAGGGAGAGTGCTGACCATAGAAGGAGTCCTTGCACTGCACCACCCCAGCATGTGTCCTGTTTCCCAGGTTATTTGCAGCTTCCATAAGGGCGGTGACAACCTCAAAATTGGCAACAGCAGGGAACTCGATGGGGGCGTACTCACGGCTGGTGCCCTCC
>Ga0209414_1000968_pt1 | contig 13815 bp, 17 predicted proteins | sample LakVidmifraction_4_FD_181154 | JGI IMG/M metagenome (GOLD analysis project Ga0209414, IMG submission 181154) | Hypersaline microbial communities from Lake Vida, Antarctica - Brine Hole Two &gt;0.2 micron (SPAdes) (version 2) | ecosystem: Environmental > Aquatic > Non-marine Saline and Alkaline >... | reverse complement strand
TAAAGGCCTCGTGGCGCAACTGAATAGCGCACTGGATTTCGGCTCCAGCGGTTGTAGGTTTGAATCCTACCGGGGTCACTAGAGAAGTACTCAAATAGAACCAAATCCTTGTAAATATTATGTTTTACAAGGATTTTTTATTTTTAGACCAACATATAAATTGATTTAATTTCATATATTTGGTCAACAAATCGGTCAACAAAAAATATCTGGTCAACATTGTTGACCGGAAGACCAAAAACCATAGTTGATTTGACTTTCGTCTTAAACAAAGTTTAACTTAAAAAAGACGACAACTATGAAAACATCAAACACTTTTTCAATCCTTATCTGGATAAATGCTTCACGCGCAAAAAATAATGAGGCAGAATTATTTGCTAGAGTAACTGTAAATCAAAAACGAGCTAACATCAGTTTAAAACTGAAAGTTAATATTGACACTTGGGACAAATTCAAATCACGATTAAAAGGAAATGGCGAAAAGGCTAGAATACAAAATCAATATATAGAACAAGTAAAGGCAAAATTACATAAAATTCATATTGATTTAAACAATCAAGAAAAACTCATTACCGCCAAATTAATAAAATCCAACTTTTTAGGAGAGGGAGAAAACCATAAAACACTTAACGAAATAATACGGTATCATTCAAGTAAAACGAAAACCACTTTTGCAAAAGGAACAATTAGAAATTATGGAATCACTGAAAACTATATTTCTAAATTTTTGGAGCAAAAAATGAAAACAACCGATATTTATTTAAATCAATTAGATTATAAATTTATATGTGATTTTGAAGATTTTCTTCATAGTTTATGGCCAAAAGGGCATCCCAAAGCACTAGGGCAAAATACAGTTATTAAACATATTCAAAGACTTCGAAAATTAGTAACGCTTTCATTTCATCTTGAATGGATTGATAGGGATCCCTTTGTCAGGTGGAAGCCAATTTTTGAAAAAACAAACAGGCAATTTCTATCGGATGATGAACTTTCAAATTTAGAAACGTATGATTTTATTTCAGAAAGATTAGATAGGGTTCGTGATTTATTTGTTTTTAGTTGCTATACAGGAATAGCCTATATAGATGTAATGGGTTTGACAAAAGACAATATATTAATGGGAATAGATGGAAATAATTGGATCATAACAAAAAGGCAAAAAACAAAAGCACCTATAAAGGTTCCAATTTTAGCAAAAGCAAAAGAAATAATTGATAAATATGATAACCATCCAATGACACAAGTAACAGGGATGCTTTTACCTTCAATTTCTAATGAGAAATTAAATGCATTTTTAAAGGAGGTTGCAAATTTTAGCGGAATCAAAAAGAACCTCACATTTCATATGGCACGCCATACATTTGCAACAACAGTGACTTTAACAAATGGTGTTCCAATTGAAACGGTATCTAAGCTTTTGGGTCATACGAAAATATCGACTACTCAAATTTATGCTAAAGTAATTGAGCGAAAAGTAAGCGATGATATGAATGCTTTAAAACTGATTTTAATCAAAAACAAAGAAAAAAATGACATAACTAGCACACAGTCAATAGGTTCAAGTTAATTTTAGGCGCATTAGATTATTTGGTAAGTTTTCATATTTTTGGCAATTGAAAAAGTAAAATTTAAATATAAAAATGGAAAAAATTGCCACAATAATCAAAAATTTTGATTTAGCTATTAGTGCTGTAAAAAAATCTGATCTTCAGAAATTAGGTAAACTAGAAGAAAGCATAAAAATCTCAAGAAACTGTCTGTTTCAATTAAGATTGGAATTAAGAAAAAAGGATTTCATTTCAACAAGAGATGAAATCTTTTTTTTTAAACATCAAAAACCCTATATCCGCGGAAAACTTAATTTCTATTTAGAATTAAACAATTTTCTGATAAATTACCCAATAAGTGGAATTCCCAAACAACGAAATTACATTAATGAACAATTAAATAATTTGGAGATTGAAAAATCTAAGGTTTTTGATTTTGCAAAATATTGTAAACTCAAGAGCACTAAATCCGATTATATGTATTTTTTAAAAGCAAACAATCAATTAGATTTATTTACGAATAAAAATATTGATGATCCCGAATTTTCCACCAGCCACGATTATTTAGCTTCCCAAATTATTACACATGATTTACTTATGAAGTTTTATGTCAATGAATTGAATCTTCTTAAAATAAAAAAGGTCAATGTGATTATTAAGGAAGTAAAACCTACAATCTTAAATTATTTAACCTGGACAGGCACTAATACAGAATTAGTAGAATTATTTTATGGTTTAAATGCTGCAGGAGCAATTAACAACGGAAAAGCAGAAATGAAAAAAATAGCGGAAATATGTAAAGTATTATTTGATATAGACCTTGGTAATATTTACAAAACCTTTGATGAAATTAAGACTAGAAAAAAAGACCCAACAAAATTTATAGATCTAATGAAAACCAATCTACTTAAAAAATTAAATTCTGAAAAATAAAAAACACAACACTTTGAATTTCAAATTTATATGGTTTTGTAAATGTTAAAATTCTTCGGTAGTCGGGTTCAACTACCGAAACCATAATTTAAGGCGTTTTTTCATTGAAAAAACGCTTTTTTTTGTCACTTTTTGTCACTTTTTTTAGTTTTTAAAAATTTGTAACTACAAAAATTTACCAATAGAAAATAAATCAAAAATAATATTTACACAAAATCCTCATAATCAATTAGGTAACATTTTGTAAATGTTAAAATTCTTCGGTAGTCGGGTTCAACTACCGAAGAATTCTCATTAAAACTTCCCAGCTTTGTTTTACGAAAGTCAAATCGCTATAAAACAATTATTAATTTAAAACTTATTTAAAAAAAATGCCAAGAGAAATTATCACTACAGATGATCTTAGAGAATTCAAAATCGAATTGCTGGATGAGATCAAAAAACTCTTAAAAACAACAGGGTTTCCAGGAAGCAAAAAATACCTGAGATCACCAGAAATGACGAAGCTGTTAAATGTAAGTCATGGAACCCTTCAAACATTTAGAATTAACGGAACGATTCCTTACACAAAAATTGGAGGTATCATTTTCTACGATTCCGAAGAAATCCACAAAATAATGCAAGAAAACAGTATTCAGCATACATACTAAACCCAATGCCGGAGATCAATTATATCAAACACCTCAACGCTGTTTTTGAACAATTTTCAAAAGACAGCCGGTTAAATCCAACGCATATCAGTTTGTATGTTGCATTATTTCAATTCTGGAACTACAACCGTTTTCCGGAAGAGTTTTACATCAATCGAGAAGACGTGATGAAATTCTCAAAAATAGGCTCAAAAACAACCTATCATCGTTGTATAAGGGAATTAGATTCCTGGAAATATCTGATGTATAATCCATCGCACAATCCGTTTAAGGGAAGCCGAATTAAGTTGTTTCATTTTGGGACAAGTGATGATCAAGCAGTGGACTTAGACCGTCCCAAATTAGGACAAGCGCTGGTATCTGTTATAAACATTAATAAACAAATAATAAACTTTTATAAACTAGGGCAAACCGAGAAAAAAAATGAGATTTTATCTTTTTTTAAAAAAGAAAACTGGCCAAAAATTGAGGCCGAAAAATTCTTCAACCATTACCAGGGAATTGGTTGGAAAATTGGCGGGAAAATAAAAATTGTCGATTGGCAAGCAACAGCCCAAAACTGGATGTTAAAATTCAAGGAAATTCAATCGCAAAAAAACACTTTTTTGTCGCCAGTCCAGAATCAGGACAACTTGCATACCACTCAAAACAAAAACTACAATGAACCTTTGTAAAGCAGAATCAAAACCTAACAACCAGCAACCAAATGTTATGAACTCACAACCACACATAAAAATCGAAGGCACCTCAAAATTTCAAATTGGCGAAATAAAAAACAACACCGTTCACTACGATTTCGAAAAAATAAGAACCTACCTCAACATCAAAGGCTATTTGCTTTTCGGAAAAACATTCAAGCTCTACCCGGAAGATGATTCTTTGCTTTATAAATTATGCTGCTACTTCATTCAAGACCATTACAGCTGTTCTCAAATGGGAATCGATACCAACAAAGGTTTGTTGCTTTCGGGTCCTGTAGGCTGTGGAAAAACATCCTTAATGAAGTTATTGCCTTATTTGGCGCCACACAAAACAAACTATGAAATCATCCCAACACGCAATATCGTATTTAATTTCAACGCCACCGGATTTGAAGTTTTAGACAGGTACAACGAAACCAAAAACTACTGTTTTGACGATCTTGGAATAGAACCAACGGGCTGCCATTACACCAAGGAATGCAACGTTATGGGAGAGATACTACTTTCTCGTTATGACATTTTTGTAAACAATGGCCAGCCTGCCCTGAGCTTGTCGAAGGGAAGCAAAACCCACATCACCACCAACCTCAACGCCGAAGAACTCGAAGCGCGCTACGGCAGCCGGGTAAGAAGCAGGTTACGTGAGATGTTTAATCTTATAGGCTTCGAAGAATTAACTAAAGATAAAAGGAAGTAAGATTAAACATCCACGAACACCAAAACCAATAGAAAATGGGTGAGTAAATGTTGAACGTTGTCGCATTTGATTCAAAAGACAAAAGACAATAGTTCAACATCCACGAACACCAAAACAAATAAAGAAGTGGTGAGTAAACGTTTAATTTGATTCGTTTCGATGAATTAACTAAAGATAAAAGGAAGTGAAATTAAATATTCATGTACACCTTCAAACTCCTAATAAGTTGTCATAAAACAAAAACCCCTAGAGTTTAGAGGTTAATAAATTACTTTCCTCATTTTTAAGTCAAAAACAATTGAAATATCTGGTTTTCTTGGGAGTTAATCTTGTCCTTGCTTGGTGCACAGGATCAAGATAAATATTTCCTTCTTCAATGAATTTAAAGCCCATGCCAGCTCAAAAGCACATGGTTAAATACTTCTTGCCAAAAGTCAGAATAATTTCCTATTTAGATAGTTGGTGTTGATTACACAAACAAGTACTAGGAACAGTACATATTTTATTATTCTTTAATTATATTTATGTTAAAATTTTTCATAAAAATAACATTTAGTTTGTTAGTTCAAAAAAAGATATTACATTTGTCAACCATTAGGTTAAACTAAACAGTTAGTATATGACAACAGAAGGACAAAGCACTCCAGAAAATAACATTTTAAATGCGGCAAAAGAAATATTTCAAAAAAAAGGAATGGCAGCTGCAAGAATGCAGGAAATTGCCGATGAGGCCGGCATCAATAAATCTATGCTCCATTATTATTACAGAAGCAAACAATTGCTTTTTGAGGCTGTTTTTAAAAGCGCGTTTTCCATGTTGGCACCTCAGTTAAATGAGATCATCAATGCCGATACTTCTATTTTTGAAAAAATAAGAAACTTCAGTAGTAATTATATTTCGTTTGTGTTAAAACATCCATATCTCCCAAACTTTATAATTCAGGAACTGAACAGAGATCCAGACTTTGTAAAAAAAATAATTGCTGAAAAAAATTTCCCAAACATCTCAAAATTTAAACAACAAGTAAATGAAAAGGTGGAAGAAGGAGTTATCAGACCAATGAAAGCAGAACAATTATTCATTAACATTATAGCCTTAAATATATTCCCTTTTATTGGTGCGCCTTTATTAAAAGGTTTTACAAACGTTAATGATGTTACGTATCAACAACTCATGGAAGATCGCAAAACCGAAGTTGCCGATTTTATCATAAATTCAATAAAACTTAAATAGATGAAAAAAATAACCACACTATTAATTTTATTTCTTGCATTCAACGTTTTTGCACAAGAAAAACTGAGTTTGGAAGAATGCTATATGTTAGTCAACAAAAATTACCCTTTAGCAAAACAACACAATTTATTGGCAAAACAAAATGCTTTTGATTTAGAAGTCATAAAAACCAATAAACTGCCCAAGTTAGATTTCGCATCACAGGCAACCTACCAATCTGATGTCATAGAACTGCCTAATAGTTCGTCCGATGCAACAATTACGCCACCAAACAAGGATCAATACCAAGCAACTGTTACCGTAGATCAATTAATTTATGATGGCGGATTAACAAATGCTTATTTGGGTGAAAAATCAGCTTCCTTAAAAACTGAACAAAAGCAAGTTGAAGTAAATTTATACATGCTAAAAGAACAGGTAAACCAATTCTATTTTTCAATTCTGTTATTGCAGGAAAAAAGAGAATTGTTAATCGCAAAGAAAAAAGAACTAGAAACAACTTTAAAAGAGGTAAAAGCCGGAGTGAAATTCGGGATGTTGCTTCCAAATTCCGATAGCGTTTTAGAGGCAGAATTACTTAAAATAGAGCAGCAATTTATTGAAATGGAGAAAGATAAAATTCGTTATATAAAATCGCTTTCCGAATTGATAGGGGAAAACATCTCTACAAGTATTAAACTGGATAATCCGAATATTTCTGTCAATTTTGAAACAGAAATCAGCCGTCCGGAATTGGATTTGTTTCAATTGAAAAAAGATCAAATAGAAACTTCAGAACTTATAATAGCAAAAAAGAATAATCCAAAATTATCAGGCTTTGCAACTGGAGGATATGGAAATCCAGGGTTGAATATGTTAGACAACTCTTTTCAAACTTATTATATCGCTGGCTTAAAATTAAACTGGAATGTTTTTGACTGGAATTCAACAAAAAAACAACGCAAATCACTGCAGGTGAATAAAGAAATTATTGACAGTGAGCAAGAAGTTTTTGAGGTGAATACATCCATTGAACTTACACAACAACAATCGGAAATAAACAAAATGTCAGAATTTATTGAATCGGATGAAAAAATAATAGACTTGAGAAGGAAAGTTTTGGAAACTTCTAGTTCTCAATTAAGAAATGGTGTAATCACTTCATCAGCTTACATTACGGAATTGACCAACTTATATGAAGCTGAAAATAACTTAAAAACACATCATATTCAACTTCAGTTTGCAAAAGCTAATTACAATACCGTGAAAGGGTCAAAGTTTAAAAATTAAAGGTTAAATATAAATAAAATCAATTCAAATGAAAATTACTAAAATTATAATCGGTTTGCTCATTTTTGGAAGTCTAATTGTCGCCTGCGGAAACGATGAAAAAGCAGATGGCTATGGAAATTTTGAAGCAACAGAAATCACAATTTCAGCAGAAAATAGCGGAAAATTAGTTCAATTCAATGTTGAAGAGGGCCAGGTTTTAGAAAAAGGCCACTATGTTGGATATATAGATACCATTCAGTTGGCCTTAAAAAGAGATCTATTGTTGACCTCTAAAGCCATTGTTTATTCAAAATCAGGAAGTGTACTGTCACAAATAAAAGTCCTGAATGCCCAATTAAAAACCGCTAACATAAATAAAGACAGAATGGAGAATTTGATTAGGGAAAATGCGGGAACCCAAAAACAATTGGACGACATTAATGGAGAAATTAATGTGATCCAAAATCAAATTAAAGGTGTTGAAAGCCAAAATTCACCCGTTATTGATGAACTGAAAAGCATTGATGTTCAGTTGGAACAAGTAGAAGACTTACTTCAAAAAAGCAATATTGTGAATCCTACAAACGGAACTGTGTTAACAAAATATGCCGAAACCAGTGAGATTACTTCTTTTGGGAGAACACTGTATAAAATTGCCGATTTAGACCTTATGGAATTACGCGTTTACGTTAGTGAAACCCAACTTTCAACGTTAGAAATAGGACAAAAAGTAACTGTTAAAGTCGATGCCGACGAAACGATGAAAAACTATGAAGGCGTTATTTCATGGATAGCTTCTGAAGCTGAATTCACCCCTAAAATAATCCAAACCAAAGAAGAACGCGTTAATTTGGTGTATGCTTTAAAAGTAAATGTGGTAAACGACGGAGGCCTAAAAATAGGAATGCCAGCTGAAATGTGGATCCTATCCCCAAACTCTTCCAAAGAAAAGGGAAAATAAAATTGATTAATATGACTATTCTAGATTCTAATAAAAATAAAAAAAGTCCTTTCCCTTGGGAAGGATTTAGGATGGGAATTGCCGCAATACTTGCGCTTTTTATTGGCGTAATGTCTGTTATTTCCGGTTCAAAAGTGCTTTTGGGATTTGACCTAAAAAATTACAACGTTCTCAATTGGCTGGTTATGTACAATGTGCTTTTTGGAGTTCTTTCAATAGCCGCATCGTATTTAATTTGGAAAAGTAATTTACAAGCCAAAAAAGCCATTGTGTTTATCCTTTCGGCACATACAATAATAGCACTTTATCTATATCTTTTTAATGAAACTGTCGCAACGGAAAGTATAAAAGCCATGGGTTTTAGAGTAAGTATATGGATCATAATTTTCTTATTAACAATCAAAATGAATAGTAATCATAAAAAACAAACCACATGAAAAAAACAAGCCTTTTAGTAATCATTACAGTGTCAACTCTTTTATTTATTTCCTGCAAAGAAAATAAAAAAAAACAAATTGTTGAACCTGTCCAAACCGAAGAAGAAGCTCACGAAAGTGAAGGCGTATTAGAATTAAATAACGGGAATTTGTGGATGGCAAATGCTGAAACTACTGAGGGAATCCAAAATATGACAAAATTAATATCCAATTATACGGATACTGAAAATATGGAGGCTTATCCAGAACTAAAAACAAAATTAGAAACAGAATTTGGTGCCATCATATCCAAATGCACTATGACCGGAGAAGCTCATGACCAATTGCATAATTACCTTTTGCCGATGAAACCCTTATTTAAGGATTTGACGGCCGAAGATTTAGCCACTCGTAAATCCGGTTTGGAGAAATTAACTAAACATTTGTCGGAATATTCCGCATATTTTAATTAAAATAACATTCTCAAAATGAGTATTTCGGTAAAAAATATCAGTAAATCATTTAAAAAAGTAAATGCCGTAAACGATGTTTCTTTTGAAGTAAAAGAAGGTGAATTGTTTGGATTGATTGGTCCTGATGGTGCCGGTAAAACAACCATTTTCAGAATTTTAACCACCTTGCTTATTGCTGATAAAGGAACAGCAACCGTGGCCGGTTTTGATGTGGTTGAGGATTATAAAAGAATTCGAGATAATGTTGGCTATATGCCTGGGCGTTTTTCGTTATATCAGGACCTAACAGTTGAGGAAAACTTAAATTTCTTTGCAACCATCTTTGGAACAACCATTGAAGAAAATTATGATTTAATCAAAGATATTTACATTCAAATTGAGCCCTTTAAAAAACGTAGAGCTGGAGACCTTTCAGGCGGAATGAAACAAAAACTGGCTTTATCCTGTGCTTTAATTCACAAACCGAAAGTGTTGTTTTTAGATGAACCAACAACTGGTGTGGATCCTGTCTCACGTAAAGAATTTTGGGAAATGTTGAAGCGTTTGCAACAAAAGGGAATCACCATTTTAGTCTCAACGCCTTATATGGATGAAGCTGCTTTGTGTGACAGAATCGCTTTAATTCAAGACGGAAAAATATTGCAAATTGACAGCCCGCAAGAAATTGTAAAACATTTTCCAAAAAAAATATATGACATAGGCGCAGATAATATGTATAAACTGCTGATAGCTTTAAAAGAGTATGAACATAATTATAGCGTTTATCCTTTTGGCGAATTTGTACACTATACAGATAAACGAACCGATTTTAATACCGAAGAATTAAAGATGTTTTTAGAAGAGAAAGGATTAAATAATGTTATTATTCAGCCAACGGTAACTACAATTGAAGATACCTTTATGGAATTGGCAAAATAAGTGAATAAACTAAAATTTGTCATTCCTGTGAAAACAGGAATCCATACTGTGTGAAAATAGATTCCTACCTATGCAGGAATGACAAGATTGAAGGAAAAAGTTCTCGATACTTCGGCAAAAGCCTCAACTCGAACTGACGAATAGTAATAAAGAAAAAAAATGGAAGACAATATTGTAATTCAAGTTGAAAACCTAACCAAAAAATTTGGTGATTTTACCGCGGTAGACGCCATCACATTTGAAGTTAAAAAAGGGGAGATTTTTGGTTTTTTGGGTGCAAACGGCGCAGGGAAAACCACAGCAATGAAAATGCTGATTGGTATTTCTAAGCCAACTTCAGGTAAAGCACAGGTTGCAGGTTTTGATGTGTTTTCTCAACCAGAAGAAATCAAGAAAAATATTGGCTATATGAGCCAAAAATTTGCATTGTACGACGATTTAACGGTCAAAGAAAACATCACCTTTTTTGGCGGAATTTACGGATTGTCACGCTCAAAAATAAAAGAAAAACGTTGTGAATTGGTTGAGGAACTAGGTCTGGGTGACATTGTAAATGAATTGGTGGGCTCCTTGCCTTTGGGATGGAAACAAAAATTATCGTTTTCAATAGCGCTGATACACAATCCAATCATTGTTTTTTTAGATGAACCAACCGGAGGTGTTGATCCCATTACCAGACGACAGTTTTGGGAAATGATCTATAAATCCGCCAACAACGGCACCACCGTTTTTGTAACCACTCATTATATGGATGAAGCAGAATATTGCGATCGTGTTTCCATTATGGTAGAAGGAAGAATTGAGGCATTGGACACTCCCAATAAACTGAAAAAACAATTTAAAGTAAATTCTATGAATGATGTGTTTTTAAAATTGGCGCGAAATATTGAGTAAAAAATAAAATATTAATTGAAATGTCATTGCGAACGAAACGAAGTGAAGTAGGGCAATCTCATATTTGGAAAGTGAGATAGCCACCCCATTTCACTTCTTATGATAATAATATAACTATATGAAACGATTTAAAGGATTTATAAAAAAAGAATTTCTCCATATCTTTAGAGATACGCGATCATTATTCATTCTTTTTGGAATGCCCATTGCCCAAGTATTGTTGTTTGGATTTGCTATTACCAATGAAATTAACAATGTAGATATTGCATTTTTTGACAAAACCAAAGACGCAACTACACAAGAAATTATCAATAAAATTTCAGCTTCTAAATATTTTACCACCAAACAAATGATTACAAATGATGCCGAAATCGAATCGGTTTTCCAAAAAGGAGATGTAAAGGCCGTATTGGTTTTTGATAAGAATTTCAGCGAGAATTTAACAAAAGAAAACAAAACAACTGTTCAAATAATTACAGATGCAACCGATCCAAATACAGCAAACACCATTACTAATTATCTTAATTCAATTTTACAAAATTACCAGCAGAAAATTAATAAAGAAATAAAAATTTCCCATCAAATAAACCCTCAGACACGTCTGATTTACAATCCGGAATTAAAAAGTGTTTTTACATTTGTTCCGGGAGTTATGACGGTTATTTTAATGTTGGTTTCAGCCATGATGACTTCAATATCCATCACTCGTGAAAAAGAAATGGGTACCATGGAAATATTATTGGTATCTCCAATAAAACCATTTCAAGTTATTCTGGGGAAAGTATTTCCCTACATATTTTTATCGGTAATTAATGCAATAATCATTGTTTTAATGAGTATTTTCATATTTAAAATGCCAGTTGAAGGGAGCTTGTTTTTACTTGGGTTTGAAAGCGTTCTATTCATTATAAACGCATTGTCGTTAGGAATCTTAATTTCTACCGTATCCTCCACCCAACAAACCGCTATGATGATATCTTTAATGGGCTTGATGCTTCCGGTTATTTTATTGTCGGGGTTCATTTTCCCTATTGCCAGTATGCCTTTGCCATTACAAATAATTAGCCATGCCATACCTGCGAAATGGTTTATCATTATTATAAAAGGGATTATGCTTAAAGGAGTTGGATTAAGTTTTATTTGGAAAGAAACGGTTATTATACTGTCTATGACACTGTTTTTTATAGCCGTAAGCATTAAAAAATATAAAATTAGGTTGGAGTAGTATAATTAACAATGAATAATTAAAACCGATCATCACCAATCAGGGAAATTCAAAGAAAATTAAAAGTTTCTTGATACCAGATACTAAAGAATAAAAAATGAACACAATTCTATACATCATTCAAAAAGAATTCAGGCAAATTTTTAGAAATAAAGGAATGCTACCCATTATTTTTGTATTGCCGCTGTTACAGCTGTTAATCTTGTCCAATGCGGCAACATTTGAGATAAAAAATATAAAATTTTCTTATGTTGATCACGATAAAACATCCCTTTCAAGGGCGTTAATAGAAAAATTTGACGCATCCACCTACTTTCAAGTAAGTGCCAATTTTACATCAAATAAAGAGGCGGCTTTCGCAATGTCAAAAGGTGAGGTTGATGTTATTTTAGAAGTTCCACGTTATTTTGAACGCGATTTATCAAATCAAATAGACACAGACCTTTCCATAACAATTAATGCAATTGACGGTGCCGCTGCAGGCGTACAAAGCGTATATATCAACCAAATTGTGCAGACCTTTAATAAAAAGGTCAAGGTGTCATTATTACCATTGTCAAATGCAATAAACATTCCCAAAGATATTGTGACCATTCCTTCATTTTGGTACAATAAAACATTAAACTATAAAACATTTATGGTTCCTGGAATACTGGTTTTATTGGTTACAATGATTACACTGTTTTTATCGGGGATGAATATTGTTCGCGAAAAAGAAATTGGCACATTAGAACAAATGAATGTAACGCCCATAAAAAAATATCAGTTTATCATTGGTAAATTATTCCCGTTTTGGATTATTGGATTCGCATTATTAACTGTTGGGCTCATTATTGCAAAAATAGTTTTTAACACGCCTATGTTAGGAAGCCTTGGATTGATTTATTTTTATACGGCAATTTATCTTTTGGTTATTTTGGGGATGGGATTATTTATTTCAAATTTTACCGATACGCAGCAGCAAGCGATGTTTATTGCCTGGTTTTTTATTGTCATTTTTATTTTAATGAGCGGACTTTTTACGCCTATTGAAAGTATGCCAGAATGGGCGCAAATATTAACCGAATTTAATCCAATAAAATACTTTGTAGAAGTAATGAGAATGGTGATGCTTAAAGGATCGAGCTTTATGGATATTGTGCCATTGCTTGTAAAAACAACCATTTATGTAGTTGTTATGAATGGTTTGGCGGTGTGGAGTTATCAAAAAACCAATTAAAAAACTAATGAATTATGGATAAACAGGAAAAATTTAAGTTATCTAAAGAAGAATCCTTATTTGTTAGAGGGCCTTTGTCCAGGTTTAAGGAGTTGTTGTTTTCTTTTAAGGTACATTACAATTTGGTCTAGTCAGAAAACAATATAAACCTAAATGGTGGTTTAGCGAAAATAAATTTAACCCATAAAAATGAAATAAAATGTTTAAAAAAACTTTAATACTATTAATCGCATTTACAATGTTATCTTTTAACAGATCAACGCATGAAGAAACTTATTCTTTAACCATAAAAGTAGAAGGATTTAGGAATTCTAAAGGAGAAGTTCTATTTGCGTTATACAACAAAGATGGTTCTATTCCTGACGAAAAATATGAAAATTATTTTAAAAAGGGGATTTCAAAAATTAATGATAAAGGAATCGCCTCTTTTACCTTCACAAATTTACCTCAAGGAAGTTATGCCGCTAATGTTTTGCATGATGAAAACAAAAACGGAAAAATCGACAAGAAATTTATGCTGCCGTTACCAAAGGAAGGTGTAGGGTTTTCAAATTATGAATCCATTGGACTCTCTAACCGACCTAATTTTTCTAAAGCAAGTTTTGGGTTAAACAAAAATCTAACAATAAATATTAAGGTTATTTATCTGTAATTCCTTGGATTTATCAAACGTATTACAACTAAAATTTGGAT
>Ga0209414_1000967_pt1 | contig 13835 bp, 16 predicted proteins | sample LakVidmifraction_4_FD_181154 | JGI IMG/M metagenome (GOLD analysis project Ga0209414, IMG submission 181154) | Hypersaline microbial communities from Lake Vida, Antarctica - Brine Hole Two &gt;0.2 micron (SPAdes) (version 2) | ecosystem: Environmental > Aquatic > Non-marine Saline and Alkaline >... | reverse complement strand
CATGACAGGGCGACTAAGTCAAGCCGAATGTTGCAATTAATTACATTATTCTAACAAGTTACGCGAATAAACTGGTGTGTAATTACTAATTCAACAGGCTCATTCCTATTGATTGTTATTTTTTTGGTGCAAACTTATCTTTAGTGGCAGCTTCCTCATCAAAATCACGATTGCCACCAACATTGCCAGTAGTAATACTGCTCGGACGAACTGTCGTTGTGACCTCATCTTCTTTTGATCGTTCCTGGATTGCTGGTTGAGGTATATCCATTAGCCTCTTTTGGTTAGCATCTTTTTCCTTCTTTATTTTCGTATACATCTTCAAAAAACTCTGAGAACCATAGGAATATAAGTTATCAGCTTTCAGTTCTTCATAGACTGTAATTTTAGCTTTACCTAGATCAATCTCACTGGAAATTCTATCCCAACTTATATTCATTTCGTAACGTCCTTTCTTCTGAACAGCTTTTTTCGGATCTAGTTTTGACATTTCCTGCACTCTCCTTTTGTTTTGTATTGCACAATACAAAATTATTTTAGGATATAAATTATTATTACCGTATGTTACATCTTATGTAACATAAAAATAGTTAATATTGCAAGTTATATTGTCTGTATTGCGTTTTATGTTATCTATATTGCGCGTACACCTTGTGAAAGCACAATTCTCGCAATACAATCCATTTAAATATGAAATACTATATACATAGTATTTCAGGCAAGACGTAGTAATGTGTACACAAGGCTACGCCAGTTCCCTTTATTACTGTAACTTATTCACAGCTACGCAGTTCAACGTAAAGGCCACAGCACACATACAAGGCACGAATAACATGAAGCTAGAAAAACGACCTGAACGAATACAGCACAAGAAACCGAAACCACCAAAACGAGAAGAACAAATACATTTCAGAGTAAATAAAACAGAACTGGAGGCCATAGAGGAGAACGCTACTGCAGCTGGAATGGATCTCAGCACGTTCCTTAGAACTGTTGGTCGCAACATCACACCTATAGCAGCACGACAAAACCATGAAGCACTCCAGGAACTCATAAAAGTTTCGGCAGCTCTTGCCAGTCTTGGTAATCTTTTAAAGATGGCTCTTAACCGAGAAGAGGGATGGAGAGAGCAGTCAGATTTGAACACTATTAATGAACTTTACGCTGAGATTGGAAACACCAGAAGCCAGCTTATGGAAAAAATTCAATCCCTATAAAGATAAAAAATTGGAAAGGCCAGCAAAATGAATAATGCAAGAATCCAAGAGATCCTGCAGCTATGATCATCAAAAAGGCTGCAGATAGACAGGACGGTAGTGCGTCCGGACTGGTTGACTATATTGGACGAGCCATGGACTACATCCAGAGAGTAAACCTGGATGAAGATAACCGACCGACTACGTGGGCTGATAACTGTCTGTCTGATGATATCGAGCTTTCAAAACTGGAAATCGAGTCTACCCAAAAGATGAACCACAGAGCCAAGGGGGATAAGACATATCATATGATTATTTCCTTTTCTCCAGGAGATGAAATATCTGAAGATCTTCATAAAAAAATTGTGGATAATGTCTGTAAGGATTTAGGTTTTGAAGAGCATCAAAGAGTCTGTGCTATCCATAAGGATACGAACAACGAGCACTGTCATATAGTGATCAACAAGATTCACCCGAAAACTTTCAAGATCCACACTCCATATTATGATGGTTATGCGATGAATGATATCGCAGCTGAGCTGGAGCAGAAATATCAGCTCACCGTTATTAATCACTCGAATGAAAAGAACACAGACAAGCATCAAGACAGGATGCACCAGGATGGTGTTAAAAGTTTCAAGCTTTGGGTGATTGAGAATACAAAAAATGCAGTAGAAAAAATAATCAAAGAGGGTGGTTCTTGGCAAGAGGTATCAAACGAGCTGGCAAAGTATAACCTACAAGTGCGGAAAAGTGGAGCTGGTCTTGCTATCAGTGATAAGGATAAACCTCTGTACATGAAAGCTTCAAGCCTTATCAGATCTTTTAAAAAGTTGGGTTCCTATGATGATAGTATTACCACTCCGGATCTTGTGGACACCAAAAAATATGAACGTCTTCCTGTAACTGGAGAAAATGAACTATGGACCAAGTACCAGGAGCAGAAGGAATCAAATAAAGCAGCAAAAGCAAAGGTATATAAATCCTTCAAAGAGCGTAGATCTGAAGTGTACGTTACAGCAAAAGAGCACCGTGATAAGGCGAAAGCTAACAAGAGTTTGAAAGGCCCTGTCAAGATGGATATTTATAAAACGATCAGAGCTGCAACAAGCACTAGACTTGCTGAGCTGAATAAAGAAAGGAAAGGTGAACTGAGTAATTTAAAGACTGGAAACTGGATGGAGTTCCTGCAGAAAGAGTACAATGAGAAAGGAAATATAGAGGCTCTTCAGCAGCTAAAAAAGAGTAAAATATTCAAACCGAAGTTCAAGAATAAGATGTCTGGCACAGTAAAAGAGGAAGGTTATTTCAACAAGGTTGATAAGACTGGAAACTCATACGAGGAAGTTGGTACGGATAAAATATTTTTAGTGGATGATAACCTTGAGACTCAAGGACAAAGTCTGGAGGTGGTCACCAAATTATTGGAGATTGCTGCAGAAAAATATTCTCAGCCTTTGGTTGTTGATGGATCTGAACAGTTCATTAAGGCCATCCAGTTAGCAGCACACATAAAAGGTATGAAAATTAACACTCCTAATCAAGAAAAACAAAAGAATCAGGTAGAACAAGAAAGGGACATTTCCCTATAAGAGATAAAACAATAAAGGAGAACCAAATGGAAGACAGAGGAAGGGAAGGGAAATGGCAGGACGTCCCTGTCGCTGAAAAAGCAGCACTAGATTTCTTTCAGCAGCACGACCAGAACCTCAAAAAGGAATTAGACCGGTTTTATGTTCTCACAATGCAAAGTACTGAAAAACAAGAAAAATTTATCACCATGAGAGACAATGTTATAGACACAAACCTGAACTACAAAGAGGCCTCATACGATCTGAAAGATTTGGTATCAAGGAGTGTTGGTTTTCAAGAAATAACTGCACAGAAAGGAACATCACTACAGGAGGTAACTGAAGCTAAGATGTTGGCATCTATGGATGCTCTCATGTATCAGGACATCTTGGAGAATGGTGGAAAAGGCTACGACTCTCTCATGAACACCAGAGATAACTATACCATTGCTAAGGACAACTTTGAAAACAACCTGTCCTATATGACACAGAAATCAAATGAAATGGAGAGAGATATTCAGCCTGGAACTAAAATGGAAAAGGTGCTTTCAGAACTTAGAAATACAATTACACAGGAAAAGGAGAACGAGAAGTCTGCAGAGATAGAAAGATAAAAACAAGTGGGGGAAGTCAAGCTCTCCCACAACAACTCAAAACATTTAATCATACCCAAATACAACCTCAAAAACGCACAAACTATGTTTACATTTTGTAATACATGTATTACAGTGTTTACTAAATGTTTTTAGGGAGTTTAATGTTTACATAAAAAAGAGGTTGTAAAATGGGTTCACCACTAAGCATCCGGTTAAGTGACGAATTGAAAGAAGAATTTAAAATTCTGTCAGATCAAACTGGAATGAAGCAAGAAGATTTTGTTGCAACGCTGCTAACAGCTTTCAAAGAGCGACAAACCGAGACAGACACTGGTTCACCTGTTTACCGTGAAAGAGCCAAGGTTACTCAAGCTCTCTCTCAGGTCGAAAGAGTTGTAGTCAGTTTTCTGGAAATAGCCCACAATGATAAAGAAATAGCAATATCAAAATCTCAAGAGCAGGTAGAACAAACACAGACCGAGATTACCGAATTAAAAGAACACTTGAAAGAGAACAAACTAGAGAATGAAGAAATTTCTCATGCTAAAACAGCATTGGAAGAAAAGCTATCCTCCCTGGAAGAACAAGCAGAAAGCTTAAAAGCCCTGCGAGACGCATGGACCGAGAAAGAAACAGCTCTCAATTCTCGACTCGCTGATCTAGACACAGAAGCGAAGGAAGCACGAAAATTAAAATCAGACCTTACCGACGCTGCAACCGAGATCATTCAGCAAAAAAGCACTATTGCTCTTGCAGAGCAAAAAGCAGCAACCGACAAAATAAACATTACAGACACTAAGAGCAGATTGAAAAACAAGGACACCGCTCTTGAACAATTGAGAATTGATCTTCAACAAGCGAAAGATATTGCCAATCAACAAGTAGTCACTCTATCCAAGGAACACGCTGAAGTGAGGGAAGGTCTTCTTGAAAAATTTAGAATAGATCTCCAGCAAGTAAAAGATACCGTCAATCAACAAGTAGTCACTCTCACCCAGGAGCAGGCAGAAGTAAGAGGGGGCCTGACAACTAAAATTGATTTTCAGACACAAAAAATTGCCGATCTTGAATCTAAATTGATTAAAAATAACAAAAAATAATATTTTTTTAATATCATTTCTATGCACCTGGTCGAACCGGCTGCGTCAATTTTGATATCATTTAACAAGATTTATAGCTGCTCGAAAAAAAAAGATCCTGAACAGCTAAAATCCCGGCTTTTTGTTTGTTCAACTATCGTTGTTTGCAAGAGACTCTGCGTACCATATCATCAGCTGAGCACTTGTATTTTTTACCATCTGCTGTAAGTGCTGTCCAATCAACTGTATATGTCCCTCTGTTAATCTCTGAGACTTCTATCTCACTGGGTATGTAGTCGCCCTTAATGTTTCCAGCAGAGGCCATTCTAAGACTATCTGGATTGCTTGCACACCCAGAAACGACAAATGATAAAGCAATTAACACTATGGAAAAATTTTTCAAACTACACCTCCAATACAAAAGTAAAATAAATTATTTAAGAATTTTTGATTCCAACACCCACTGCTCAACCAGATCAGCAGTAGTAATACCACGAGACTTTGCCAGCTCAAAAAGGTTGGCCTTCACAGCTGGTGTAGTCCTACATTCAAACCTTTCAGTACGGCCTCCTTTATGGGGTTTTATTCTTTTAATATCTTGCTTGTCACTCATACATCTACACTGATAATTAGTTTATGCCCTACAGCTGTTGCAAAGCCTTTTAAAATTGAATCATAATACCAAACCATAAAGAGGGCCGGCAGTGTGGGTATCTGTCTTGATGCTACTGTAAGACCAAGCAGTTTGGCTTTCTGCCTCTGCTCATTATTCAGCGTGTAGCCTGTAAGCCCCTGGAGCTGATTTAAAACCTTGTCTGGATCTGCTCTAAAGTGAGCAATTGAGTTTAGGTTCATGGTATCTCCTCGTGTTGTGTCCCTACTCACTTGGACAATCGTACAGATTGAATAAGGCGTAAATTAATCCATTTTCCCTTAGCAGACTTCAAATAGCATGATTTGTAGTCGATACTATCAACTTTCAAAGTACTGGTTACATCTACACTGGTTTGGCTTATGTATATCATTACTATATTAAAAACTACGTACAAAGCACACAGCTACCTCAAAAGCTCTTTATATATTTTAGCAACGTACCGCTTCGCTTTCTCTTTTCTTTGAAGTGGTAAAGCGTTCAAGGACTTGCCAGTATTATAGCAGGCAAGAGCATCAATACCATTGCCATAACTCTTAAAGCAGTCACTGAGTATAGCAGCACCAGCCATAGTTTGAAAACATGGATCTCCAAGTTCTTCTTTAGTGAATCCCCACCAGCTGTTTATCTGCATATGTCCAGTATCGACTCTCTTGGTTCTCTTTCCGTTCATCATTGTCCGGAGAGCCTTGTTATTGCCTCCTGACTCAACGATAGATATAGCCTTAAGGATACGTCTATCAATGTTGAAATGGTTTTCAGCATCAGCAAAACAGAAATCATCAGCTGCAGCTGGAGAACAACACAACAATACAAACAAACAACTCATAATTATTTTAGTTTTTTTCAAGCTCAACCTCATACCTTTACTGTTTCTACATCATTTCTCATATCGATAATTTTCTTAAAGGCAGTACGTAGCGCATCCCGTGTGCTGGCAAAACCTCTACATTTGTAAAAGTCGTTCCAGTCTGTTTGATTCGCCTGCAGCTCTACCATCTTAAAAGGAGGAAATACAGCCACACCTCCAACAAGTTCTGCTGCTTCTTTGGCACTGACCACACCAGCGTTTTTCTTGTGGTCCAGGGTGAGCAGGTAGTCGTTATCTCCGGGTATAACTATAGTCTTATCTGGATGTTTTTTCTTTATAGCACTAGCAACATAGCTGAGGTTATTACTGGTAAGGGCTGCATAGGTTTCAATGCCAGTGATGTTATTCACGGTCGCTGCAGTGGCGACCCCTTCTGCTACCAGGATAAACTTACTCTTTCTATTAGCATCAGCAGTACCACTAATTTTCACGAATGAGCCTGTAAGTGTACCATCTTTTTCCATCTGCTTATTTCCAGCACTCCAGATCCTCTGCAGATTGGTAATGGTGCCATTCATATCTTTAATGGCGAAAACTAGATTATGTTTGTCGTCCATTTTTATATCAACTCTTTTGAACAGTGATTCCTTGAGGTTTTTAGCTCTCATATATGGGTGCCATACATCAGCAGGTTTCAATGAGTCCCACTCTTTCTTAAACTGTTGGAATTTTATTGCTTGGAATAGAGCTTTTTCTTGCTGTTTTGCTGCTTTTCTTTGTTGGATATCTACAGGGGAAATTCTTTGTGCGGAGTCAATGGCCTTTCCAGACCACTTTTCATAAGCACCAGTACGGTAGTTGTTTATATATCCGGAGGGAACTCCATTTCCTTCATTCATAAACAACTTATAAGATCCGGATTGCTCAGATCCTTTATCACCATCCACAGTGATCCGTACCAGTTCTTCTGTTTGTATTTCTGGAACATCTACAGCACCTTGATTCTCCAAAAATGTTGTAAAGTTTTCAATCGTGTTTTCTGACATTGCAAACTTCCCGATAATTGGTTGATACAACTACAAGAAGTTTAATTTTGTCCGTACAAATACACAAGGTTTTTATCGCTCTATTTCACTTCTTGTTGTTTCTCGTATAGGTCCTTTAGGCTTCGTTGATTTAACAGTGCAAGGCTTGCCTCCCTCATCTACTGGAAAATAGCCTTTGCACTTTGGAAAACCAGAGCACCCGTAAAAAGTATTATCTCCTACTTTTTTAAGTACCAAGGGCCTGTTGCAGTTTGGACATAGGAATCCTTCCATATTAGTTCCTTGTGAGTAATGGCTTATAAACGCCTGTTATAGAACTTATTTTAATCAATCCATAGTATCTGCTATCGAAGGATCTCTCATGTGGTGTACCGACAAATACGTATCCTTCAGGGATACTTTCTGCCTGCAGGATACTCTCCTGAACAGGAAGCAATGGTAGATGGTGTACACCGACAATAACTTCAGTGCTATCTTTATAAATACAGTCACCTGCAACACCGTATACCAACTTCAAGAAGTACTGGGGCCTGTGTTTATATGGATTCCTGTCAAAGTTATTATTGATAACTTTGTTATCCTTTGGGAGTGCAAAGTTTACAGTATCTCCAAGCTCCACTATAGTCCTGTCTATCTTCTGGTACAGACCTACAGGCAGCGATGGAGTGTTATTTATCTTGATGCCCCAGACAGCACTGCTGATAAAGAGCACAGCTGCTACAGTTAAAATACTAAGAAGTAGTCTGCCTACAGTATTTTTACTCTGGTTCATGATATTTTATCTCCTCTCTCAGGTGCCATAACTTTCGACCGAGCCAAGAACACAGGGTCCTGGAAGAACAACACTTGCTTACCTCTGATAGGTGGTTTGCCTTGTTGGAAAATTAGCATCTCACCACCCTTGAGAATCTTACCGTCTGCATTTTTCACAGGGGGCGTAAGTCTGGATACCTCATCTGGAGTGAGCAATGGACGCTTAATTTCATCTGTGGATATACTCATCCTGCCAGCATAAAGAGCTGACCGACTACCAGACGTTGTTATCTTCTTTTTTATAACCGTTGTCTCACCAGTCATTTCAGAGATATACTTGGCTGTATCCTTTTCATTTGGAGGATATGCAATATGAGTATGACAGTTCGTCGTTATTGTCTGCTCAGCTGTATAAGTCTTTCGTAGCTGAATCCTATCCTGAGCGATTATATATGCTGTGATCCCATAGCCAGCGATGAAAGCCATGGCAGTCTCAAAGTTTGGCATGAACCCAAAAGCCGGGAACTCATCGAGCATCATCAGGAGTCTATGTTTGTAATTATCCTTTACCTCACCTCCGGCAAATTCCATTTCTGAAGCAAGCCTTTGAATGATGGTGTCAATTATCATTCTTGTAATTGGTGAAAATCTTCCAATCTGATTTGGAGGAATGAGTAAGTAAAAAGAAACTGGTTTATCAGCTCTCATCAGATCCGTAATCTTGAAGTCAGACTTACAGACGTTCTGAGCAACAACTGGATCATTGTATAGGCGTAAGTACCGTTGAGCAGTTGAGACAATACTAGCAGCCTCACGCCCCCCGCTCTTTCTTCTTTCTTTCATTTGCTTTGCAATATTCACACTAGCATCTGTATATGCTTTAGTTGTCATCGCCTCCAGGTATCCATCGATATCATCACTGGAGATCTCTGTGTTGAGTGCTGGTAGAGAGAATAGCTCTCCATGCTCCTGATACTCGTGCATCCAGTGTAGAGCACAACCAACTAGAAAAGTCTTGGCAAGAGGGTCAAAGTGTGGATCGATTTTTGCCTTTGGGTCCTCCGGAGCTGCTACTATGTTGATGATGTTATCCATATCAGTGTAGGCAAAAGCAGTGTTTAATCTTACCTCTTCAAATGGATTAAATCTGGACCCCGTACCATCATTGCAGTTTGGCTGGAACTTGATGATATGGTTACCTGCATGATACTTCCTCCAGCCGGAAGACAGTGCAAAATTCTCACCTTTGATATCGAGGACAAAAACACTACCAGTCCATGACAACAAAGTTGGGATGATTAAATCCACACCTTTACCAGCTCTTGTTGGAGCAAAACAAAACACATGCTCTTTGCCATTGTGTTTCAAGTACTCTTTCTTCGCCATAAAGTTCTTTTGGTATGCTCCCACGAACACACCCTTATCCTGTCTGTAGATCCCTGACTTCTTTACTTCCTCTTCAGACGCAAAGTGAGCTGTGCCATGAAGTGACTTGTTACCTTCACTCAGTTTCCTTGCTCGCACCAAAAAGATAAGAAGCAAGAAGCAGATCCCCATGAAAGAAACGAACAAAAGAACAAATACTTTCTGGAAGAATGTCTGATATGCTGAGTGGTAGATCTGGGTCCATGCTATCCACTTCCAGGGTAAGTAATACTCTCTGAAAAAAGTCTCACCTAAACTGGAGTGGTATCCGAAATTCTGAGCAATCCACTGAGTCAGAGCAATGCTGATTACAATTACATAAATACAAAGAATAAGTGTTGGTAATCCGTAAAGTCTCAGTGGATTTCTTGGTGCTGAATATCCTACAGTGCTCATAGTAGATCCTTATATTGCGTTTGGTGGCAACACTATTGCGTTTGGTGGCAACACCATATCTTGAGTTACGATTATCTTAAACTTGAGTCCAGGACGTTCCTTAAGTGTTGGTTGAATACTCATATTGCGCTTGGCCAGATCCACTCCAACTTGTGCCATTGTCTGGCCATAAGACTCTTTGAGCTCATTTTGAAACTCACTCCCACTGCCACCTGATGATTTACTACTGGTTGTAGTTACAGGAGCTGTTTTCTCCAAGGTAACTATGATCGGATTACCATCTTCATCAGTCCCGGCAACAACCTGCTCAGTAGTAGTCTCGGTCTGTACTGTTTGGGTGGAGCTGCTCTCTGTTGGATTAATAAGAGCTGGTACCGCCTGGAAGAACGAGACCAGCGCGATCTGTCCGAACAATCTAAAATAGTGGTTGTCAACCTGATCGTGGAGGCCCGAATAACCTTGTTGATCTACGGCTCCCATGTTGCCAATGTTCAAGCTATCACCATTAGGGAAATTAAGTCTGGTCCATCCAAGAGCAACACGGTTTTGAGCATAAGAGACTGCAGAGGAATACTGTCCAACAAGCTCTGTGCCTTGTGGTATTAGTAGAATCTTTCCAGTCACTGAATCGTAGATATTCTTAGACACCTTAGCTATGACCATTCCCGGTAGATCAGAGTTGATACCGGATACTAGAACACCGTCAATTATAGCGCCCTCTTTCAAAGTGTACTTTGACTGCAGAGGCATCTTTGTATGTGGAAGATAGTTATAATCGCCTTCCGAGAAAGATTTGTTAAAGAAGCCTTGTTTGGCTCCCTGCATGTTCTGGTCAGCACCACCATTACTGCCTGCAGCTTCAACCATAGCCAATTGGTTTTTCAACATATCCTGAGCCATACCGGAGTAGTCATATCCATCATCTCCAGCAGGTATCCCTACACCTGCAGGACCTTTTCCAAGAGATGCTGTTATAGAGGCAACCGTTTCTATACTTGCTGATTTACCTTCTGCAGCAACAGTAGTGTTATTGCCACTTGCAACAGTTGTACCCGCCTTAACAGCTGCAAGTAAATTATCTCTTCTGGCCTGTCCGTTTTGCAACTGTTGTTCTTTGTGTTTTTCCCAGTAGATATTTTTCTGCAGCTCTACTTTTTTTTTCGCATTATTCACTTGCTCAATCTGATTTTTCAACTGTGCTATCTGCTCAGCCTCAGCCTCAGCCTCTGGTGTAGGTCTGTCCTCATTAGGAGCTTTATAGGGTTCGATCTCGCCAGCACTATCTTCACCAATAGGAGCAGTCTGTACACCTACGATCTCGATTTCCTCTTCATGATACGCTGCACTCGATCCACGCCTCATAATGGAGACAACCGCAACAATGACAACGAGAGCGAAGACTATAAAAACTAACATCGGTGCAAGGCTTGATAGCTCTCTCCCCGGATTCCTGTTGTTCGGTGTGTTGTTCGGGTCCAATAAATCTTCTTCATTTTTCGCCATGATATTACCGCCCAATTACTGAGTAAGCTGTTTTGTTCTGGAGGCCACCAATCGACCATGTGAACGCTTTTGACAATTGGAAATCATCACCCGCCCACAGCCGGAGGAGTGCAACATCCGGGGTCTCGATCAAATGGTTATTTGTCACTGTGAAACTGTATTTGAGTGGAAAGTAGTTCGGGTTATTACTCTTCTGACCAAGGAGAACCTTGAAGCCTGATAGTTTCATTGCAGGAATCAAAATGCTGTACATTCTATTTGAGGTATCTCCGGATATAATGAACGTATCATCCAAAGAAAAATTATCATGTAAAATACCTACTACCTCACCAGAGATTTTTTTCAAGTCAGCTGTAACTATCTCATCATCGACACCCATAGCAGCCAAGTCCATACCAATATTTTGATGAGTTGATGTAGAGTTGTAGTTTTGACCTGCACATGAGCACAGGAGGAATGGTACTATTAAGATTAGAAGTTTACGCATTGTCTTAGTCCTCCAACTTTTCGATAGTAACTTTGCTCTGGTCCCAGCCAACACCACTAATTAGATATGCCTTGTAGATAGGCTGATCAAGTATGTATCGATGGTCAATAAACCTTGCGTTAACCAGCTCTTCATTTCCTTCAGTATCTTCCAGAAGCAAAGCTGGAGCGTTTACTTTCTTAATACTCTCACCCATCTCAATTACAGTCTGATGACCGAGGCTGAATACACGTAGAGGTAAAATTTTATTATCACCTTTCACGCTATAACCGAAATCCGTATCACCTGCAGCGTAGAGATAAGCATCTTGATGCTCAGGTGTCTCTGCAGGGGATTCATCCTTTTTGTTTTGTTCTGCCAGGAGTCTTACAAGAGTCTCTGGAGATCTGGTAATACCCTGATCTGGATAACTAAAGCAGAGCTGAGGAGTCCATTGACCATGAGTTGACACAAGCTGGATGTGATAGACTCTCTTTGTAGTTCCAACAATCAAGATGGTTTTCATCTCATCGAGACTGTTTGACTTAACAATCAAGTTTGCGTGTCTGCCGGATCTTGAACCTACATAAGTTTCAGTTACAGACCAGTTAACCGTATCACCGAGACTCACGCCATTCGGGACAATAGTCTCGTCAGGGGAAAGTTGAATGTTCGAGAGTGCCAAAGGCTCCAGTACTAGAGTCGGTACACCCTCACCAAAAGGATGGATGATCTTTCCTTTCTGTACGATTGGAGTATTAGTCTGATGTAGCCATTTCTCTGTTTTCTGTAGTGCCTGTTTCGTCTTTCCATCCAGCTGTGATTTTGGTACAGCTGGGTACAAATTATCAATGCCGAACTCAGGGTGCTCAGTTGCTCTCCCTACAGCAACGCTTTCTTTTTTCACAGGTGTTTGTGTAGGTGTGGCTCCATTTGGCTCTCTGTCATCCATACGTGCCCTCTGAAGCATACGTAACTCTGCTTTCAATAGATCCTTTTTAGATATTGAACCCATATCACCCTTTGGGGTCTCTGCACCATGTGCAATTGACAGTGGTAATAACAAGAGAGATAGTGCTGTGATTAGTGACTTTTTCATTTTGTAAGCTCCTGTTGCCAACTGATATCTCTAATGTAGATCCCTATTGGATTTAAAAGGTTCATATCTTTCTCGTTATTGATAGAGGATGGAACGATGATGGTGTTCACGATTGCCTGATAATGCCCAGATTTAGCAGGCTGCAGCTTACCCTTTCTTGTGAAAACATTTTCATTCCACTTGAGAATCCACTCACCAGAGGGCATTTTCATTATATTGGTAATATCAATTGAGGTGACTGAGGTAACGGCACGTTTATAAGGGTCATTTTCAGCCTTGCCAAAATGTTGTGTGATCTTGTTATATGCTGGGTCTTTCTGGTTCAATAAGGAATACAGCTCATCAATGTTCACTTTCAAAGTTCGCTTATCGATGGATACTGTCCGGAAGCAGTAAATGAATCTTCCAAGTGTTGCCTCAACAATACGCTGATCAACAGAAGAAATTCTCTCAGCTGGCTTATAAGATACAGACTCCCCCACTTTATCCACTTCAACAATGTAGGGGATATACTTCCCCTCTGATACTTGCTTCACGTAGCCAATTCCAATAATGACAAGGACCATAAGAGCTATGATGCCTACAAGCATCCACATTTTTTTGTCTCTGGCCATTCCTCCATATCGCTGATCCCAGTGTGCTGCTTGTTGTTCAAAAAAATCTGTTGGGATTACTCGAACTTCATTTGTTTTTTCTAGCTTTTTCATCTGTTTAATATCTCCCGGTAAAAATTAATGGTGTTCCATTATTATTACTCAATACAACGTAGTTTGTACGTACAAAGATATTAAGGATTTTTAGAACCTTTTAGTACATTAGTTACATCTGTTTCTGAGGGAGGAGTGTAACCACCTGAGCCATTAACAGCAGCTTGCGCCTCACCAGCCTGTTTTGTGGCATCCATCCTATTGGCCATAGTTCCACCGACATTCGCAAATGTGTTCTCACCTTTTAATCCTTTAGCAAGCATGGTGGCACCAGCAGCACCAGCAAGATTTTTAAGAGTTCTACTGACCACTCCAGATCCATTACCCATATTCTGAGGAGAACCAACTGAGCCTGTACCTGTAGAGCTACCTGAACCACCACCTGTGGTAGCAGCTTGAGCCTTGGCAAGATTAACAGCTGAAGAAACTGCAGCACCAGCAGCACCAGTTGCAACAGCAGCACCTACAGCAGCACCAGCACCAGCAGACATAACATTCTTTATCATGCTTGACGCACCTGCAGACACGCATGATA
>Ga0209414_1000966_pt1 | contig 13857 bp, 10 predicted proteins | sample LakVidmifraction_4_FD_181154 | JGI IMG/M metagenome (GOLD analysis project Ga0209414, IMG submission 181154) | Hypersaline microbial communities from Lake Vida, Antarctica - Brine Hole Two &gt;0.2 micron (SPAdes) (version 2) | ecosystem: Environmental > Aquatic > Non-marine Saline and Alkaline >... | reverse complement strand
GTGCTCATCTCCTCCCCACGGAGTGCAACTTAGAACTTAGAACATAGACCTTAGAACTTTTTCAGGAGGTGGCCACGCCATCACTTTTTCTGAAAGATAAAAGTGATAGCGTGGACGGAAGGGTAACCATGCTATTTTCGCATTTTCGAATTTCTGAACTTTCGAATTTTATTTCGTGTATTCCCTAAGCAGTTTAATATAAAGCTTATAATCTTCCAATGAGACATTTGGAGGCGTTTGGTGGTCGCAACTGATAATATATCCCCCCTGCTCAACCGTAGGCATTAGACGTTCAAATTCAGCTCGCAGAGCCTCTTCGCCCTTATCCATAACCATCTTATCAAAATGACCAATATAAATTTGGGCGGGATTTATTTTACGAAGCTTCGTCAAGTCAACACCAGCCTGTCTTTCCAAAGGGAGAATTCCTTCAATACCTGCTTCTGAAAACCATTTTGAACCCTCTGTAATATCTCCATCCGAGTCAATAATAACTTTAATTCCCTTAGATTTGATATGAGGAATAACCTCCTGATAATAAGGTAGCATAAACTCATCAAAAAGACTTTTTCCAATCATCATACCATTGTTATAACTCATATCTTCAGCAAAAGTCATAAATTCCGGGACACAATAGGTGCAGATTTCATCAACAATCTTAATAATCCACTCCGCATTACGTCTATTAATGTCATGCATAATCTCGGGATTGTCATAAAATGCAAACAGATGATTCTCAATTCCAAATAGTACCCTAGGTAACCAGAAAAATCCATCGACTGTAAACCATACAGCAGCTTTGCCATCTTCATGGTCTGTTGCAAATCTTTCCCATTTTTCGGGTTGTACAATTTTGCAATCGTTATCAACCAACGGAAAATGAAATAGGTTTGGCAGAACATTATCATAATAGTCATCAGAACTTTTAATAACAGCAGCACCATGTGATTCAGCTTGACGACATTTTGGAGAAATTGAGCGAATCCAATCCTGATAATGCAGATCAAGTCCAAAATATTCCATCATCTCGGCACTACTCATACCTTTAGGCAATCCATCCTCAACCCATCTATCTACGGTCTTATCCCACCATGAAGCCCATTCCATGATTGGATAACGATCAGATTTCTCAAAGTTTAAAATTTTCTTAAAGGCCTCAACTGTAGTTGTCATAATAAAATCCTTGTAAAGTTAAATATTTTTTTAATTCTTACAAAACAAATACATTTTTGCAAGTATAATGATAATAATGCTTAATGATTAGATAGACAGACTTGTATTCAAAAGTTTTAGTCCTGAGTCATTTGGTCACTGTAGCCGTGCCGTGCATAGCTTGTAAAGTGACGCATGGTCGCCTTCCGCCTACGTTCCTACGGCGCGACAAAGCTGACACGGGGAAGAGTAACGCACGCTTCCAGCTTGCAAGTGTTTTCGGGAGCGATAATGTCCTCATTATCATCTTTCATTCGATGTTGGCTGTTGGACGTTCTTATTTCTTATTTCTTACCTCTTAAGTGTTCTGCATAGCCTTTAGGCGAAGCATGTAGCTCTTATTCCATTATCTTAACACGTGTTTCGGAGGGGTATGAATAGTCAACTTTTTTTGAAAAAATTAAAAAATAATGTGCAAAACTGCAAATATATCATACTAATCAGAATAAAATTATTGTGATTACTATAATAATTAAGTATATTACATCTAATTACCGCAGTGTTATTTTAATTAAATTCACCAATCAACAGTAAAATTTTTCACTTTTGAGATTATTAACAAATCGCTTCTCGATACGGCGTACCGACGCGCGTAAGCTCTAACATTAACCTTAACAAGCGGTATACTTAAAACCGCAATAAGAGAGGAAATTTATGACCAATAACGACACCTTACGACGATTACGCTACGCACTAAATATAAACGACCTACTCGTTGCTCAGATAACATCTAAATCCGGACGAGAGACTTCAAAAGAGGAGGTCGCGACTTGGCTTAAAAGGGAAGATGCCCCAGGCTATGTGGCGCTTTCAGACTCCGACCTCTCCAGCTTTCTCGATGGGTTGATCATTGAAAAACGCGGACCTAATCCATCAGGCAAGATTCCATTGCCTCTTGAATTCTTATCCAATAATGATATTTTGAAAAAGCTTCGGATTGCCTACAACTTCAAGTCCGAGGACACGCTCGCCATATTCAAAAAAGCGGGTTTCGCTATTTCAAATGCTGAACTAGGATCATTTTCTCGTAAATCTGACCGTTTCTACTTTGCCAAATGCCCCGAACAGGTTTTGCGCAAATTTATAACAGGTCTTAGCCTCTAACAAAGTTAAAAGGGTAAATGGAAAATTATAGTTCAGAGATAGGTAATCTCCGAGTCCAAGCGACTCTGTGCGAGATTAAAAATAAAATTTAACAAATCACTTCAAGGTACGGCATACCACCGCCCTTGAGCTCTAAGGTTAACAGAAACTTTTGGAAAAAGTTTCACAAAAAAAATTAAACAAGAATTTGATTGAGAATAGAGCAAAAAAAAAGGCTTGCGTTATGCAAGCCTTTTTTTCACATGAGTGTTACAATTCACCAGTCGTATTCAACGGTGCAATTGGAGCCTGTTGTTGCGAAACAGGTACAGCAGTTTTTTCAATAGCATCACTAATGCTGTTGCCAGTATCCTGACTTCCTAGCCAAGCTAAAAAAGTTGTATTAACCATAAAAATAATTGCCAATACAATTGTTACTTTAGTCAATACATTACCAAATTGAGCACCAAAGATTGCATCTGCGGCACCACCACCAAAAACAGCACCAATACCTTGACCTTTAGAGCGTTGAAGAAGGATTACCCCTATCATCATCAAACTAATAATAATTTCTATGAATACCGAGATAAATTTAATAATCTCCATAATTCTCAACCTTTCTATTATTTAGGGTTTCCTGTTCAACTCATAACTTGCATATTGATAAAATTTCTAACAATATCAACATGTTCAAAGTGTTTTCTGCATTACTTTCTGACTATCAGTTAAGTAGTACCAGTGTAACATACACTCCATGTAACTTATGACTTTGTAATGCGATCTCACGCAAACTTTTGCTTTGCAGCATGTTACCCCGCCCTCACTTTGTAATTTTTTCTTACAAAGTGCGGGCGGGGCGAAAATGCTTTAAATCAAAATTTCACGCAACCTCACATTAAACATCAAACCCTATTTGTTAAAATAATTGGGTTATATACAACATACAACCCTCATTCTGTACATTTTTAAGATTTAAGCTTCGATGGCTGCCTTAATTAAAGCAACAAACGATGCTGCTTTCAACGCTGCTCCACCAATTAAACCACCATCAATGTCAGGCTGACTCAAAAGTTCAGCTGCATTTTCAGGTTTCATACTACCACCATATTGTATTCTGATTCCATCAGCAGTTATCTGATCAGATATTTCAGCTAGGATAGAACGAATAAATGCATGCATTTCCTGAGCTTGTTCAGGAGAAGCAGTCAAGCCTGTGCCGATAGCCCATACAGGTTCGTACGCAACAACAACTTTAGCTAAGCCAATACCCAATCCAGCCAAACTGCCTTTTAGTTGAGAACTAACAACAGCTTTCTGTGTGTTTGACTCTCTCTGTTCAAGAGTTTCGCCAACACATACGATTGGAATTAGTCCAGCAGCAATAGCAGCTTTTGCCTTCTTATTAACAATTTCATCTGTTTCACCAAAATATTCACGTCTTTCGCTATGACCGAGAATCACGTAGTGGCAATATAAGTTGCGTAACATTGATGCAGAAATTTCACCTGTATATGCACCCTCAGCTTCCCAATGCATATTCTGTGCACCAAGTTTGATATTTGTATTGCCTATTACTTTACTCACAGCATCAAGACCTGTAAACGTCGGGCAAACAACCACATCAACTTCATTTACACTTGCAACATCAAGCTTTATGCCTTCTGCCAACTCCCTTGAGTCCTCTGGAGTCTTATTCATTTTCCAGTTACCGGCAATAATCTTTTTTCTTATCTTCATCTATATTTTCTTTCTTTAATTTATAAATTATTATTTTTATTTACAGGTAGACACAAGGCCTACCCCTACAATTCTATTTATCATCAAGAGCAATGATTCCTGGTAGTTCTTTTCCTTCAAGAAATTCCAAACTAGCACCCCCACCTGTTGATATATGAGACATCTGGTCTGCCAGCCCACTCGCATTAACAGCAGCAACAGAGTCACCACCACCAATAATACTTATTGAATCACTTGCAGCAACTGCTTTGCAAACTTCCATTGTACCTGATGCAAAATTTGACATTTCAAAACATCCCATTGGACCATTCCAGACAATTGTTTTTGCTTTCAAAATTTCTTTTTTATATATTTCTACTGTTTTTGGACCAATATCAAGAGCAAGGAAACCATCGTCAATATCTGTTCCAACAACTCTGATTTCAGCATCATTGGCGAAAGCATCAGCTTCTTTGTTGTCAACTGGCAACAAAAACTTTACATTCTTTTCTTTAGCTTTTGCCATAATTTCTTTTGCAGTTTCCACCAAATCATCTTCGCATAAAGACCCACCAATATTATATCCTAGTGCTTTGTAGAAAGTGTAAGCCATTCCGCCACCAATTAAGATAGTATCTACTTTTTCCATTAGACTAGACATAACTTCCAGTTTTCCGGAAACTTTTGCACCACCAATAATTGCTGTAAATGGTCTTGCTGGGTTAGCAATAGCATTACCAAGATACTCAATCTCTTTTTCCAATAAAAATCCGGCAACTGATGTATCCATAAACTTGGTAACAACAGCCATTGATGCATGTGCTCTATGAGCTGTACCAAAAGCATCATCAACGTAAATGTCAGCTAGTGAAGCAAGCTCTTTGGCAAACTCATCTTGTTTTGTTTTCATATCAGCTTTTGCAGCAGCTTTTTCTTCATCTGTTGCATCATCTGCAATCGTAGCTTTTCCTTCTTCTTCTGGATGAAAACGAAGATTTTCAAGAACAAGTATATCACCTGCTTTAAGTTCTTTTGCCAGTGCCTGTACATCAGGGCCAACACAATCATCAGCAAATTTCACGTTTTTACCTGTAATTTTTGCCAAGTAATCAGCAGTTGGTTTCAAACTGAACTCAGGATTAACTTTGCCTTTTGGACGACCTAGATGACTCATAAGAATAAGAGAACCACCTGCATCTAAAATATAATTAATTGATGGAAGAGCTGCCTGAATTCTTGTATCATCTGTAATGACTCCATCTTTCAAAGGTACATTAAAATCAACCCTCATTAACACTTTTTTGCCAGAGAATTCTACATCTTTTATTGTTTTTTTATTCATAAACAACCTTTACTTGTATATTAATTCAAAAATATGTTTTTGTAGTTATTAATTAAACCACACACGAATATGCTTAAGTTGAGACTTGCAAGCCAATATATAAAGCTTTTGTCTTATATATTACGCGTTGGTTTATACTATATATGAAGTGATTAGTCAATCTTTCTTTTAAAAAACGAGACAATTAATTGAAGTTATGGACTTGATTGACGATATAGACTCAATGGACGGCAACACAAGTTCCTTAGTTTTACGGTTGAAAGGAAAAACATGCATTTAGATCAATGAAAACAGCAAATTATATTTGATTTTTTTGCCCAGCTACTATAAAGAAAAGTGAAATGTAAGTTTGGACTTAAATGTTTTTATACTTAGTAACTGGGGGTGATAATTGCAGAAAATAATTTATTATGATTCCGATCACAGATCGGACGCTACATTACTTGCAAATAATGCTGTTTGACAAAAATGTAGAGTCGGCTCTATGAGCCGAGAAATAAATCAACCGTAAAATCAAGGACACAAGTTTTTCATTCAAATATAATAGCTTGAATTTTTTATGTTAATTTACTATAATTACTAAGTTTTTGGAGATTAAAGTAAACAGTACAAATAAAGAAGAGTTTAACACTTATATGAAGATTATTGACAAACACCTACTCAAAGAACATTTGACTCCAGTTTTTTATTGCCTGTTTGGTTTCACGATACTAGCAATTATTTTAGAACTACAAGGTGACGTCAAATATTTTGTTAAAGCGAATCTTCCCATGATATATATTGTCAGATTCTATATATGCTCAATGGGAGAAATGATCGACTACCTACTGCCTGCCGCCCTTCTTTTTGCGACATTATATGTTTTATGGCACCTTGCCAACTCAAATGAGTTAATGGCAATTAGAACCAGTGGTATATCTTTTTACAGAATGATGGAACCATTTATATTAATAGGACTGGGATTTAGTCTGCTTTTAATGACTCTTAGACTTAATGTTATACCAAATGGACTACAATGGAAAGAGACGCTGAAATCAAATGATTTTTTGGTTGAACAACAAAAACCCAAAGATAATGTAACCTATTATAACATCATTGATAAACGTATATGGGAGATGGGGCAATATCTACCGGAATCAAAAACTAACAACACTACAATTTATAACCTTCAACTAACACAAGAACGAGATAATTCGGCAAGAGAGTGGGTTATGGATGCTGATAAAGCACAATATTTAGATGGAGAATGGTGGTTCTATGATGTTCAAGACATCATCTATTATGATGAAAATGATAATCCTGTCGAAAATCAATCGAATCTTTTTTCAGCAGACGAATCTCATTTAATGCGCATTAATAAGCTAAATGAAACTCCTTTCGACATAAATCTTGAACAAAAGAATTGGGATTATTTAACAATAAAAGAGAAAAATAGATACTTAACAAATCACCCTGAGATCACAGAAATAGACTCAAAAAAATATGATATATATGATACCTTTAGTTTTCCCTTCTCCTGCTTAATTGCTATTCTATTTGCAATACCTACTGGTGCTAAAACGGCTAGAAGCAATCCTTTATCTACAATTTTTATTGCTATATTTGCATTTTTCGGCTATTATTCTTTATACGTGTTAAGTGAATATTTATGCAAGCGTGGAATATTGCCACCACTCTTTGCTGCATGGCTTGCAAACTTAGTTTTTCTTACAATTGGCGGATATATGACCATAAAGATGCACTAGTGAAGGAAATGCGAAAAATCGCAAATCCGCAAATGCGTAAATACAAGCGTTGCTCGTAGAGTGTAGTTGAACTGCTATGGAAACAAATGTCTAACATAAAGATTTAAAAAAATAACATAGGAGACAAGATGTCTTTAATAAACCAAATTGCTAAGATTGCCGTTGACCACAAAGCTTCAGACATACATTTAAAAGTCGATTCACCACCTATACTTCGAATTAATGGAGAGCTAAATCCTCTTGATTTACCTGATTTATCACGTCAGGATATTGAGGCTATAATTAATAGTGTTTTGCCCAACCATTCAAAAATCATGTTTGCAGAAACAAATGAAGCAGACTTTTCTGTAGACATAGAAGATATTGGTCGTTTTCGTGTTAATATGTTTGTCGGGAAAGGTAAACCAACGATTGCAATGCGTCATGTGAAAAATGAAATACCAACTTTTCAAACGTTGAATCTTCCTGAAGAGATAAATAGAATTGCAACATTAAGACGAGGAATTGTTCTGCTTGCGGGAACAACAGGTTCTGGTAAGTCTTCAACAATTGCGGCAATTCTAAATCAGATCAACAAAACTCGTTACTCAAGAATAATTACAATTGAAGATCCTGTTGAATATAACTTTCATGATGAGAAGTCTATAATTACTCAACGCGAAGTTGGAATTGACACAAATACATTTCACAGTGCATTAAAAGCCTTGATGAGACAAGATCCTGACATCATATTTATTGGAGAAATGAGAGACCCTGTTAGTATTAATGCCGCCTTATTAGCAGCAGAAACTGGACATCTTGTTTTTTCAACAATACATGCATCAACAGCTGATGCAGCCATTAGCAGAATGATGGACGTTTTTCCTTCAAATGAACAGAGTTCTGTTCGCCTTGCAATTGCTGCAACAATGAATACAATTGTTTGTCAAAGGTTAGTTCCTGCAAATCTTCCTGTAGGAGTTGTTCCTGCTGTGGAAATAATGATAAACTCACCTATTGTTAAGAAAAACATTGTATTAAATAATCTAACAACTCTTTCAACGGCAATTGCAACAGGCAGAAAAGATGGTATGCTGACATTTGATCAGTCAATGTATCAATTGATTAAAAAAGGTTGGATATCTGAAGCTGATGGAATGAAGTATGCCACTAGTCCTGAAAGTCTGAAGATGAATCTGCAAGGAATTTTTCTGGACAATCAGAATAGAATTTTTAAGTAATAGTGCATAGTAAATAGTGTACAGTATACAGTTGAACTGACGGTACTGGCAAAAATTCTATGAAAAAATGATTACGCCCTGAAAGGGCAAATTATACTAGCCCTAGGCAACGCCTAGGGTAATAACATCATTTTTGTATTGCGCCCTGTAAGGGCAACTTAATAAATATAGGGTTAAGCTGCCCTTACAGGGAGAAGGCGTATAATACTGACACCCCAGGGCTTTGCCCTGGGCTGGTATAATTTGCCCTTTCAGGGCGTTACACAAAGGGGGATAAGGCAAGAATGTCTATATCTCATTGATTTATAAAGAATTGGGTGCAGGCGCAGCCTGCAAACTTTTGACAGTATCGAACTGACTAAACAGAAGATAATATGAAAATAAATTTAGTATCAATGCACATAAAAGATTCGGAACGAGCAGTTCCTCTGGCAACAGCAATGTTGGCATCAAATATAAAAAAGTGCCATAAAGATGCTAAAGTGTTTCTTATCGACACATATCTTAATACCAGCAAAGACGATGCCATAAAAGAAATACTGAGCAATAAGCCTGATATAATTGGATTTTCAATTTATATGTGGAACAGGGCGGTTCTACTTGAAATCATCAAAGAGATAAAACACATTTCTCCTAGTATACTTATTATTGTAGGTGGTCCGGAAGTAACTGCTGATTTTCAAACTCTAAAGAATAACAAAGATATTGACCTGACTATACCCGGAGAAGGTGAAAAGATTATCAATAAGATAATTGAACAAGTGAATAATGATGTGCAGATCGAAGAAATCCAAAAGAACATCAGTTTTGAGACAATTGAAGAACTTGATTCTTTACCTTCCCCAATCATTGACGGAACTTTAGATTTAAAAAAAGGTCTTCTCTGGGAACTATCGAGGGGATGTCCATTCAATTGTTCTTTTTGTTATGAGTCAAAAGGGTCGAATAAAGTTCGGCGCTTTTCAATAGAGAGAATAAATAGAGAACTTGATATAATTGCAGAGAGTAATATTGAGCAAGTGTTCGTTTTGGATCCAACTTTTAATTACAACAAAGAGGCTGCTAAACAGATTCTTGAATTAATCCATATCAAAGCTCCACATATCACTTTCTATTTTGAGGCAAGAAGTGAATTTTTGGATGAAGAGATGGCATTTTTGTTTTCACAAATTACATGTATCATCCAAATTGGAGTCCAGAGTATAAATTCAAAAGTTCTTGAAACAATTAACAGACAAATTGATATACATGGATTTGAGAAGCAAGTCTATCTTCTGCATGAAGCAAGCGTACCATATGGGTTTGATCTGATTTATGGGTTGCCAAAAGATTCACTTAAAAGCTTTTGCAAAAGTTTAGATTTTGTTATTGGATTAGCACCAAACCATATTGATATCTTTCCTCTTTCCGTTCTACCAGGAACAGAACTTGCTGATAATGCTGACAGACTTCAATTAAATTATCTGAAAGACAATCCATACACTGTAACTTCCACAACGTCTTTTCAGGAAAAAGAGATGAGAAGGGCTGAAAAGATTGCAAATGCATGTACACTCTTCTATAATGATGGTAAGGCTGTCCCATGGTTTGGAATTGTTACAAGAGCACTTAAAATCAGACCATCAAAATTTCTGCTGCAATTTGCAAACTGGGAAAAGATTGACGATGATACCGACATACTAACAAAGCAGATTAAATTTGTTGAACAACTATTTTTTGAACAGGAAAAAACAAACTTTGCTATGATTGCATCGGATATAATAACTTACTTTGCAAAACTAGATGATTTTCTTGAATGTGATTGCGTTTATGATGAAGGCAAAGATTGTTCTGAAAGCTTTCAGCTTTACTACAATCCAAATGAGTTGCAGGATTTATTGGATGAAGGAATAACAGCAATAGAAGAGATTGACAAATATATTAAACTTGCTCCATGCTCTATATCATTCCAATATATCAAAGAGACTGATATGATTGATATTGTGTTTAGTTAGATGGGTAGAATAAATGCGAAAATTCGTAAATTCGTAAATGCGGAAATGGAAGGGAAGCCTTCAGCATCATTATTTTCAGGTGGCAACGGGGACAAAGTGACTAAATAAGCTATGCTGGACGCAGCAGCCAGTGTGATTTATTGCCGAGCTAGGGCTCGGCGTTCCCAACACACGTAGCCCTGATAACGTAACACGAATTTCTTAGAACTTAGAACATAGAACTTAGAACGTTTTGAAGACTCCGCTTTTCCAGTTGTCATATGTTCGGTTTTCAACTTCTGTAATTCCAAGCTTAGCAAAAACATCACATAGGTCATCATACTGATGCAACATACAACCGGACAGGATAAGCCTGGACGAAGCATTATGTTTCAAGTTTTTAACAATCGATTCGGCAGATGCAATGACAATATGAGCAAGCATATTTGCCACAACAAAATCAAACTTTTTTTCTGAAACATAGGTTGTTGCATCCCCTTTAAAAACATTAATTTTATCTTCAACTCCATTTTTCTTAAAATTATCTTTGGCGATTGCAACAGATTCATCTTCATAATCATAAGCAGTAACGTTAGAAAAACCAAGCTTCACAGCAGCAATAGATAGTATTCCCGAACCGGAACCGATATCCAGGAAACTCCCCCCTACTCCATTAGAAGTCAAATCATCCATCAAAGCCAAACAGATTCTTGTTGTAGGATGATTTCCTGTGCCAAAACTCATTCCCGGATCGATATCAATTACAACATCATTCGTTAAAGCTGCATATTCTTCCCAGGATGGTTTTATGACTATTCTATATGATACTCGTTCTGTATGAAAAAACTCTTTCCAAGCCTCCTGCCAGTTTTTATTATATTTTTCAATGATTTCGACTTGCGGAATGGGCTCAAAGCATTGAGAAAGTTTAAGGGTATGAATGAATCTTTCCCGAATCAGAATGGATTCATCCATATCATAAGTGAATGTTTCTACAACAGCTGCATCTGTATCCTCATCTTCACTGTAAAAAACATCATATTCAATACCCGACAAAATTTCATATAACACACCGGCATCGTCCTTTGAAGAATCAATACGTATATTATAAATTTTTGTGTTATCTTTCTTCATTATTCAGTCATGAAGATTATATATTCAGGCAGACCAATTACACCGTATTGGTCTAGAACAGCTCTGTTTTTAGCATTATCAACAGTTGCATCAAATTTGATTTTGACAAACTTATCGAGTTTATTAATTACCTCAGGATCTTTAAAGGTGCTTTTTTTCATTTGAAGACAATTTTTACACCAATCAGCTGTAAAATATAGAAGAATCGATTTTTGTTCATTCACAGCAACATCAAATCCTTCTTCAATTGAACTATACCACAAAGTCTCAACATTTATAGAACTTTTATATTCACCCTTTGGTATAAATAGCTTTACTCCAGTATAAAGATAATAGAAGGCCATCAAGAATATTAAAACACCAAACACATATTTAACTTTTAACATCCATTTGCCAGGCTTAGGTAGAAATGCCATACCACCTCCAGCAAAAGGCCACGGTAGAGCCATACCAACACCTAAAAGTAGAGGAAACAGTATTCCAACATAGTTACCGTTTGCATACATATTTGAAGACACCAAAATTACAGCAATAACAACCGGGGCAACACAAGCACCGGCAAGAAGTGCGGTTATGCCTCCTAAAGCAAATATGGACAGATAACCTGTCTTCTTGGCTATCCCAGACGAACTGTTCTGATATTTTGAGAAATCGATTGAAAATACATCAAACATCCCAAGAGCAAGTGCACCAAAAATGATACCAATTATGATGTTAAAGATAGGTGATGCATTGAGTGTGCCAAATTGACTGCCAGTTAGAACAACAATAGCACCAATTGCACCATATACAACCGCCATTCCCAATCCATAAAAACCCCCAAGTAAAAACCCTTTTGACTTGGTCTTTGCTTTTGAACCGGCGCCAATAATGGCAAGATTAATTGGTATTAGAGGTAAAACGCATGGAGTAAGGTTTAATAGAAAACCTCCAATTATTGCAACCAGAAAAAACCACCAATGATTCTTAGAACTTTCTATTATTTTGTCAAAACCTTTTTTCTGTTCCAAACTTAAAAATGATATAAATTTGTCTGCATTCATATATCCTGAAGAACGGGAGACTTCTGTAAATCCATCTTTGAAAACAACGTTCTCTTTAACAACTTCTTTTGTTTTGGGTACAGAATTTTCGTCAGTCACAGGAAGAGTTACAGATGCTGGCAGATAACAGACTTCTCCGACACAAGCCTGATAGTTGACTGTTAATGAAGGAGGAAGTTTTGATTCCGAAAAATCAAGTATATATCTATTTTCTCCTGACATATATGAAACATCCTGACCAAATGCTTCATCATATTTTGTTTTAAAAACAGGCTTTTCTAAAAGCTTAAAGGTGCTGTCATCAGACGGTTCAAACGATATAGAAGATTCATATATGTATGATTTGTCATCGACTGTCTTAAAGTTTACAAATACTTTATCTTGACCATCTAAACCAACTCCAATATCAATAAATTCTTCGCTCTGGGCAAAGATAAATCCCGAACACATTATAATAATATACAGTATCAATTTTTTCATTTTATTCCTTTGTTATCCACGACTACGTGGGCTTTTTATTTATTTATCCGTCGGTCAACGCCCGACGCTACAGGTATTAGTCAATATACTAATACTAAATTGCAAGTTTCACGTCTGTAGCGGTGGACGGTGGACACCGAATATTCCCGTCGGTCAACGCCCGACGCTACAGGCGTTAAGCAAAATACCAATACTAAAGTTCAAGTTTCACAGCTGTAGCGGTGGACGGTGGACACCGAATTTTCCCGTTGGTCAACGCCCGACGCTACAGGTATTAGTCAATATACTAATACTAAATTGCAAGTTTCATAACTGTAGCGGTGGACGGTGGACACCGAATTTTTCCGCGGTCAACGCCCGACGCTACAGGTATTCGTCAATATACTAATACTAAATTGCAAGTTTCATAGCTGTAGCGGTGGACGGTGGACACCGAATCTTTATTCCCGTCGGTCAACGCCCGACGCTACTACAGGTGTTAACCAATATACCAATACTAAACTGCAAGCATCACAACTGTAGCGGTGGACGGTGGACACCGAATCTTTATTCCCGTCGGTCAACGCCCGACGCTACAGGTGTTAACCAATATACCAATACTAAATTGCAAGTTTCACATCTGTAGCGGTGGACGGTGGACACCGAATTTTTCCGCGGTCAACGCCCGACGCTACAGGCGTTAAACAGTATACCAATACTAAATTACAAGTTTCATAACTGTAGCGGTGGACGGTGGACACCGAATTTTTCCCTTCGATTACTAATCGCCTATATAAGCATATTAATTATAATCAATATATCCGGAATAACTCCAATCATCTGCGAACTCAACTAATCCTTGTCTAACCGGATTTTCTTTAACATATGTCCATTTTTCAGAATAAGATTCTTCCGACCTTATTAAGTGGT
>Ga0209414_1000964_pt1 | contig 13898 bp, 22 predicted proteins | sample LakVidmifraction_4_FD_181154 | JGI IMG/M metagenome (GOLD analysis project Ga0209414, IMG submission 181154) | Hypersaline microbial communities from Lake Vida, Antarctica - Brine Hole Two &gt;0.2 micron (SPAdes) (version 2) | ecosystem: Environmental > Aquatic > Non-marine Saline and Alkaline >... | reverse complement strand
TAAGAACAGGATAAAGAATGCCAAAAATAGAGCCTAAATATGACTTACTTGCGCCACGACTCCAAAAATTCATACAATAGTTCTTTTCGAACCAGTTGGTTAGTATGTAGGACTGGTAGGGAAACAATTTCAAGCCGAATAAAAGCTCTACTGTCCACCCAACATTTATCTGAGCAAAATCAACCAAAGATACCCCTGCTTCTTTTTCTCCAACCATGCCGTGAAGATCTTGAAGGGCTTTCCAAGAATATTTGTTTTTTACGTTTTCTGTGACTAGGGAACCTATCATAAAGCTAAATAATGTTTTTGAGCCTTCTTAAGATTAATTAAAAACTGCCAATCATAATGTTTGGCTCTTTCGCCCAGCTTAAACAAATACTCTATAAAAGCACAAGATTCTTCGCGGCTAGGAACAAAAGCAAATTGCACGTTGTCAAAATTTTGCATTATTTCTCTTAGCTGGCTGAATATATAATCAGGACTTGCTTTGGCAAATTTACCAGAATAAGAATGCTCAAAGCACAGGGCTTTTTGAAAAGCGTGTTCTACCACAAAGAAAAGGTATGCTCCATCATCTTTTGCTCGCTGTATTTCTCTACAAACGCGGTCAAAATTACCACTAGACAAAGATCCTATTAAGTCGCCCATGCTTTTTCTGTCTACAAATAGTTTTGCGGGATTTTCCTTGGGCGCGTAATCTCCATAGTTAAGTTTTTTTATTTCAACCTCTATGTTTTTAGACCAAGATTTTAAGGGTAGTTTTTCTCTGGTGTCTTGAATAATTGTGGTTTTTTTATTCAAATCGTCAGCCTCAACTGCCAAAGAAAAATTCTTATACTCAAATCTTTTCTTTAATCCCGCGCTTTTTATAATATCATCGTAGTGTATTCCCACGAGATATAATAAAGAAGCTGTGGGCAGAGGCGACGTTCTAAGCTCGACTTCGCTAAGACCCCAAAGAATCTTTTTTACCTTGCAGCGATTTATTATCATTTCAATGGTTTTTTGTTGCGCGTTTTCGCGTGCAGTTTCTTTATACCATTTTCTCATGGTGATTCTGTCTTTAAAATAAGAAGACAAATACCTTTCTTTTGTTTTAAAGGGTATTGCTTCGCCAGTTAAAAGATCAAACCTTGGGTTTTTTTCTGCAAAAGTCATAATTATTCTTTGAATAGGCTTTCTGGCAATCCGCCCCAAATTTCAGCATAAACAGAATCCATACTATCTAGTTTTACAACGCAGTCACCAATAAGCTCTCTGCGTCGTTGTTCTAAAGCCTTGATCCTATCTCTATTTTTTTCTTCTCTCCAAAACTCAACAAAAGACATAAAAGAACGCTCGTTGCCGGGCTTATTCTTCATCTTATCCGAGCGTTTACCACTAAGCACGGCAATATACCTATTTTGACGATCTAAGCATTCCTTGGCGTTCCTAGAGACTTTATCGAGCGACTCTGTGAGACCTATAGATACTTTGCCGTCAGGATCTTCAATAATTTCATTTAATCTTCTGGAAATCGACTGTTGAATCTTAGTTAGGTTTTTAAAAGTAACATAATCGTCACAAAGATTAACGTATAAGTTAACATCATCTGAACTAAGATCTGGTTTATTATAACAAGCACGAACAAATTCAGCAAAAAACATTTCTTTGTCTTCTGGCAATTCATAAGCATCAATCATTTGAGCTATTCTTGGCGCGTGCAAAAATGATCGCAAAGCTTCTGCGCCTTCTTTTTGAGAAGCATTTATTGATTTTTGATCAAGATTTTCAGTGGTGTATTTATTAACATACTGCAAAACCTGAAGTGTTGTTTTAGGTGGGCGATAGCCTTCTTCAAAAAACGGCGTAGCTCCTTCAACCATTTTTCTTGCTGGTTTAACAATTTCAATAACATATTCTCTGCACTTGCGATATTCAATAGAAGTAGGAATTCTTTCTTTGCTGGGGAACAGGGCCGCAACCATTTCTTTTAGTTCCATGTATTCTGCGTTGTTGCGCAAAAAATCCTGCTGATGTTCGGTCAGCGAAAACTTCATTTTTTGATACTTTGTGGTCTTGGGCCGGATCGAAAGCGTTGAAAGATAGCCTGTTATGGCTTTTCCCTGCTTAGATCTTCCATCTAAATCCTGATTGGGAAATACTTTTTCCACAATGGCTTTAATAGAAGACTTTGGATTAGCCCTAAACACATCTAAGACTTTTTCTTTTTCTTCGGAGGATAAGGCGTATTTTTCTTCAGCTTCCATTAGATTGAAAATATTTCTTCTTCTTGCGTGATTTTTTTAGCCAAGTCAGAAATGTCTTTCTTGGTTTTTTCAACATACTTATAGCCGATAGACTTAATGCCGCTTTTTGTTTGATAACCCATTTCTTTTGCTATTTCTACCGATCCTAAATTATCAATAAAAGCCAGCTTGTAGATTTTTGCGCTTACTGGATCTAGCTTTTTTTGCATAATGGCATGAAACGCTGGAATCTTTTCCTCAACGTCCAAGTCGGCATCAAAAGAACGGCTGTCTGTTTCTTCGCCGCCGCTAATCTGCAAGTTATGCGAAAAATCTAAATAATAAAGAGATGCTTTAGTGTCTAGCCATTTTTTAAACAGTTTGCAAGGCTCTCCCTGTGCTCCAAAAATTGCACAGCCAGCATCATCAGTTGCCCATTTGCAGCTAAGGCAAGGACGGGCTTTGTTATTATGATACTTATCTACCAAATTCATTGTTTGGCGGCAAATCACAGAATTAGCCCAAGGTAAAAACGGCCTATCAGATTTCCAAAGATGAAGTTTGCGATAAATATGCTGTCTAATTATCTGGCAAACATCGTCGTAGTCCATCCAAGTTAAAAGGTCTAGTCTCCATCGCCCCCTCTTGGTTTTTAAAAGTTTGTCGAGCCCCTTGGAATTATCACCAAATATCTTATCCCTATCCAACTTTGACATCAGAGAATAATCTATAAAATTAGTTTTTGTAATGAGGCTTTCCTCTTCATCATTAATAGCCATTAAAATTTTAATTATAGAATCTCTGAAACAGAAGGTTTATATAGTTTTTCACAAAACTCTTTGGCAAATTTTGCCTTGGAAACCTTCGGCGTTTTACGCACAATTCTGTCGCCTTCTGGTTCTGGACCCTGAGCCATTGCATCTGCCAATGTAATGCCATTGTTGCCGCCTAAATCCGCTTTATATTTAAAGTCAGATGCACTGATTTGAAGATGGCTAATAGACGCAACAGAATCGTCGTCATCATCATAGTCTTCGTCGTCATCGTCGTTGCTATTAGCCTCGTTAGCTTTACGACCGGGCGTAACTACAGGAGCTTGAGCAACAGACGTTTTGCCTGAAGGAGTGCCGCAATTCTGACAGAATTTAGCGGAAAGCGGATTAGGAGTCCCGCAGGACATACAGTAAATTTTTGTTAATGGCATGATGTTTTGCTAAGTGTAATAATATTTTACAGCAACAGTAAATTTTCTGTAAACTGCTACCTACTATTATATTAGCAAAATATAGTATAATAAACAATTACGAATATAGGAACTAATTATTAAGTTGACAAGCTTTCAAAGGTTTCCACGATAAACGCCAAGTGCGGCGAACGCATAATGTCTTTGTTCTGCCATTCCCAAGTGTAGATTCCGTGCTTCTTGGCCTCATCAGTGCTAAAGGCCTCGAATACCTTAGAAAATCCACTTTGGCTTTTTTTAACGTCAATTTGCTTTTCGTCAGCACAGATAAATAACGAAGAAAATCTCGCCATCCTTGACATAGCAAGAAGTAAATCGTGCGTGCTGGCATTTTGAGCCTCATCAAAAATCAAACCATCAGTAATGTTCATTCCGCGAAGAAATCCAACGGGAATTCCTGCTACGTGGTCGTTGTTCAACAATGCTGAAACCTGACTTGGCGGCAAGAATTCGTTTAGTTTCTCTAAGCAAGGCTCTAAGTAAGGCTGCATTTTTGCTTGAAGTTCGCCTTTTAAAAAGCCCACTCCATGAACACAACTTTCAACAGGAACCCTAGAATAAGCAATCTGAGTGATTTTCTTTTCCTTTAGTCTTTGCAGTAAGCAAAACACTGCCATTAAAGTCTTGCTGCTTCCTGCTGGTCCACGCTGCATAACAATATTGACGTTCTTGTTGGTAGCCATGCGAATAAACTCTTGTTGTCTTTCGGTCCAAGGTAATTCTTTTATGGCTAATTCTAAGGTTAGCTTTTGCCGTCTTTTTGGCGCGTAAGGACTAGTATCTTTGACTGTTTCTTTTTTCATAAATTAAAATATTCTATCCAAGTTTCAGAGTAATTATCTCTAAGCCACTTTTTAGAAAATTGCGGCACGTTATCTATTCTAAAGCCGTTTTTAGAAAATATTTTTTTCGGCAACTGGTAGGCACTAAATTCAGCGCATAGAATTATCTCTACAGCTTCGATTCTAGAACCAGAATAAAACTCGTTATTATAAAACTCGGGGAATAGGCCCAAACTGTGATCCGTAAAGTGATTTAGCTCGTGGCTTAAACACAAACACCCCATTTTTGTTTTTGCCAACTCTTCTCTTATTGCAATATTGCCGTTATCCACATCATAATAAGCCAATGCTAATTTGCTCATGCGCTTTTTGTGTTTGAATTTCAAGCCTTTCTGCTCAATACTCGCAACTATTTCTTCGTATACTTTTGAGTAAAGATTATTTCCCATTGGATTTTTTAGCTAGGAATTTTGCGAAAATCTCCTTTATTCGCATTTCTGCTCCTATTTTTTTTTGATTGACGAAGTAGGCGTAGAACGATAAAGGATTCGGCATCTAAAATTATTATTTTGTCTTGCAATATATTTTACACTTTAATCTAATAGGAGTAGTGATTTTTATTATTGTCAAAGTCTGCTAAAAACGCTATAATAGACTTAGTGAGCATTCCATTTTTCTCTAATAACGTTGGCGGCAAACCAAACAAGCAAAAACTGCCAAAAACTTCGGAAATTTTCAAAACGAACAGAACAATTAATGTTAGCAGCCACGAAACATACGGTCACGCTTCTGACTATTTTAAAATCATTGCTGATGGATTAGGCGACGGCTCTCAAAAAGAAGGTCAAAAGCCAGCACTGCTTATGGCAAAAAACTCAAAAATACGAAACATTGTTATTGGTAGGCCCGGAGTTGACGGCGTTCATTGTTTAGGCACAAACACCATAACTAATATTTTTTGGGAAGACGTGGGCGAAGACGCACTAACAGTAAAGGGTGACGAAAAACACAATGTCGGAACCATTCAAATTATTGGCGGCGGAGCTTGGAAAGCACAAGATAAAGTTATACAGATTAACGCGCCATGCACTTTGAGGCTCACTGATTTTTACGCAGAAGGCTTTGGAAGACTAATTCGAGTTAATGGCGGCAAAAAGTTTCCAGTAAAGATTGAAATAGTCGGAGGACACTTTAGAGACGGATCAAGCATTGTAATGAGCGATTCTCCAGAAACCACAGTTGTTTGTAGTAATTGTGATTTTGTTAATATCGAGTCGCCTTTTCGACTAGCAAAAGGATCGAAGTTGACCGAAAAAGATATTAGAAAATTCTAAAATGGTGAAAAAACAAACCGCAATTATCACAGGCATTTCTGGAATGGATGGTCCGCACATGGCAGACCTGTTATTAGAAACCACAGATTTAGATATTATTGGCGTTTTGCGCAGACAAAGTAATCCAAATACCGTTAATTATGCACATTTAATTAAAAATCCAAGATTTAAAATTATTTCTGCTGATATTACTGATCCAGTATCAATAAACCGACTGGTTCAAGAGCACAAGCCTGAGTATTTCTTTAACTTTTGCGCACAAAGCCATGTTGCAGAAAGCTGGATAGCTCCGGTTATGACGTTTGAAGTAAACGCAATGGGCGTGCTTTATTGTTTAGAGGCCATTCGGCTGTATTGCCCACAATGTCGTTTTTATTCTGCGGGAACAAGCGAACAATTTTCCGAGCCAATCTATCTGCCAATGGATGAACTGCATCAACAAAGCAGTAAAAGCCCCTATGGTAGTTCAAAGATTGCGGCTTCGCACCTAGTAAACACCTACAGAAAAAGTTATAATTTATACGCCATTCACGGGATTTTGTTTAATCACGAATCCGAAAGACGAGCAGAATCTTTTTTGCCGCGAAAAATAAGTATTGGAGTAGCAAGGATTAGTAAAGAAATTACTGGCGGCGAAGTTCCTGTGCCAATTTCCGTAGGCAACATCCACGCCAAGCGAGATTGGAGTTATGCTCCAGATTTTTGCAGAGGTATTTGGCTTATGATGAATCAAGAGCTTTATCGCGAAGATTTAAAAGCCGAAGAATATCAACAAGAATCTTATTCTAAAGAAGCGATTTGCAAACTAAGAGAATATGTTTTGGCCTCGGGCAGCACACACTCTGTTAAAGATTTAATCAGTTTGGCTTTTTCTGCCGCTGGACACGAAATCGCGTGGCAAGGCGAAGAATTAAACGAAAAAGCATTTGTTGGCAACAACTGTGTGGTTGAAATCAACAAGGAATTTTATCGTCCTGCCGATGTTATTTATCTTCACGGAACTTCTGAGAAAATCGAACGAGAGTTGGGCTGGAAAGCACAGGTTGGATTCGAAGAACTAGTAAGAAGAATGGTTAAACACGATTTGAAAAAAATAAATTGACAAATGTAGATGTTCTGCTATTATATAGAGAATGACATTAATCAACAAGTTAATTCAAAACGGATTCCAAGAAGTAGAACAGCACCCTAAAATTCGCAGCGCACAAGCGGCTATTGTAGTGAATAGGCAAATAGTCCAAGGATTTATGCAGCAACAAGAAGTTGCACAAATACGTGTTGATGAGTTCCAAGGTAAATATCAAGTAATTTTGGTTGCTGGTGAAAAGCACGCAGCATCAGGAGAGCTTGAGGAACAAGATTGTTTGCTTAAAATTCAGCAATTTTTTACTATCTGGCAGAATCAAAATTCTTAAAAAAACATTATGACCACAGCAGCAACAATAACACTAATAATCTTCATCGCCACACAGGTAATTCTTTGGTATCCGCTACCAAAAAATCTCTTTAGAATGTGTAAAGATTTTGTAAACGACAGGCCGCTAGAAGGCTGGCCGAAAATATCATTAGCCGCCTATATGTTAGCAGACGACTATCCACCCCCAACCAACAAACATTATTTTAGCGATCCGGTTTCATTTGTGCTCTCGGTCTTACTTTCGGCAGTAGCGGTGGTTTTGTGCTTCATAATCGTATCGCTCGTTCATTTAGTAGTGGTTCAATTTACTCTTGCGGTAGCGGGCTTAATCGCCTTAGGCACTATAACTTGTCTTTTGCTACTTGGCACTAGGGGGCGCAAAAGAAAACAAAAAACCAAAAATAAATAATAAAAAACATGATATCCGCAAAAATCATAGCAGACAGTATTAATGCTAAAACCTCAGACAGACTAACAACATTTATTGTAAAGTTTCCGCGATTCGTAAACAGCGAACTACTGCGACACAGAAATTTTTCTTTTTGCAGCGCATCAAGCCGAGCCATACCTTCTAAAAAGCTAATTCTATCTGTAGTCAACGATCCAGCAATTCCAGTTTTTTGGGGTAAAAACCAGAGCGGAATGCAAAGCTATGAAGAACTACCAGATAATGACGAAGTAGAAATCTATGGTATAGACGATATCGGCGGATATGTTAATGGCGGCATTACCTGCTCTAGTAAAAAAGCCGCTGAAACAAGATGGTTTGAGGCCAGAGACACGATTATTAAATACGCAGAAAGCTTATTAAGCATAGGCTTGCACAAACAAATAGCCAATAGAATCTTAGAGCCTTGGCAAAACATCACGGTGCTTGTAACTGGAACTGAATGGGAAAACTTTTTTGCTCTACGTGCACATCCAGCAGCACAACCAGAAATTCGTGATCTTGCATATTTAATGTTAGAAATTTATAATAAAAGTGAGCCTGTTGTTAGAACACCCCTAGACGACTATGGCAGTAATATTGACTTTTCGGCAGCACGAGCAGACTGCCTAGACCTAGACGTTTTCACAAAAGATTTAGACTGGCACATGCCGTTTAGCGATAAAATGCCAGAAGGCCTAGCAAAGTTTGAGCAATTAAAAGTTAGTATTGCTAGAATTGCCCGACTATCATACGATACATTTGACGGAGAAATTAATGTAGAAAAAGACTTTATGATTTACGAAAAGCTATTGGGTAGCTCCCCTATACACGCATCACCAGCAGAATCAGTGGCCTTTCCTATACAGAGCAGCCGTTTTGTTGGTAATTTGCGCGGGTGGTTTCAGTTCCGCAAGTTATTGACGGAGGAAACTAGTACGGACACAAGAATTGTTAAGCATAAAGTGGTTGACGGCAAACTTCATTAATTTCTCCTATGAAAAAAACAAGATTTTTCTACCACTATCGAAAGTGCGACAAAAAAATGTCGGTGCACTTTAAAAATCAGTGTTTTCCAGTAGAAAATATTGTTTGCTATGCTGCTTGTGAATCAAAGTGGAAAAACAAACAGCCATTTTTGGTTATGCAAGGATTCGCGACTCAGGTTGAGATTGTAGATAATGTTGCTCACATAAAATAATACTCCATTTATGTATAAAGGCACAAAATATCGCGTCTATCCAAGCGCAGAACAGGAAGTTCTCCTACGTAAGCACTTTGGCTGCGTTCGCTGGCTTTACAACAGGGGGTTAGCGGCCAAGATAGAGGCGTGGACCGAGAAAAAACAAAATCTTTCGCGCTTTGATATTCAAGCAACGCTGCCAGGACTAAAGAAAGCAGAGGAAACCGCGTGGCTCAAAGAAGTAAGCGCCCAGAGTCTTCAAGCAGCCCTTGCCAATCTCGATACAGCCTACACCCGGTTCTTTCGGCAGAAGAAAGGTTTCCCTAAGTTCAAATCCAAACATCATCGCCAGAGTTTTCAGATTCCTCAGGCTGGAATCGTTGGCGAGAACTTTGTTCAAATCCCAAAGGTCGGGAGGCTAAAAGCCAGCATCAGCAGGGTTGTTGAAGGGCGAGTTAAGACCATCACAATTTCTATGAACGCCACGGGCAAATACTTTGCATCCGTGTTAGTTCAAGACGGCACGCTGATTCCAGAAAAGATGCCTGTTACTGAGGCGGGAACAATAGGAATTGATTTGGGGCTTATTACCCATGCTACACTATCAAACGGACGTAAAATTGAAAACCCCCGGCCCCTCAAGAAACTCATAAAACGACTTGCTCGCGCACAGCGCATCCAGTCTCGCCGTATTAAGGGCGGGGCTAACCGAGACAAAGCACATAAATGCGTAGCTCGTATCCACGAACGGGTTGCAAATACCCGCAAAGACTTTCTCCATAAGCTCACAACGAGCTTGGTCAACGATAACCAAGTTGACTCATTTGCAATCGAGGATCTCTCGGTAGCAAACATGGTAAAAAACCATCGGCTTGCTCGTAGCATTGCCGATGCAGGATGGAGGACGTTTCGAACGTTCCTTGAATACAAAGCGGAGCGCGCAGGTAAAAACGTGCTAGTCGTTGATAGGTTCGCGCCGTCATCTAAGACGGATCACAAGTCAGGGAAGATAAATTACAATCTAAAACTCTCAGACCGAGTAATCCACCACGAAGACGGAACTACAACCTGCCGAGACATAAACGCCGCGATCAACATCAAAGCGTTTGCTCTGCACCCACGAAACAAATCATTACCGCCGGAAGGGCGGAAATCTACGCTTGAGGAGATTGGATGTTAGTCCGGTCGATGAATCAGGAATCCACAGGCCTTTAGGTTAGGAAACTTCAAAGCACAGCAGCAATGTCAACCCAAACCCAACTAAAAGCTAAAGGCGTATTTGCAGTAACGCCAACAGACATTAGAATAAAGATAGATGATGATTTTGGCCGTTATTACAGATGGCTATTCCGCAGCGACCAATTAAACCAATTAACCCTACAGCCGCCAAAACACGGATCTCACTCGTTAGTAATATCTGAAAAGATACACCAAAAAGATTGTTCGGATTACCTATACCTGAATGGTAGAGAAGTTTATTTTAATTATGAAATTGAGGGGAACTATGGTGGATTAGGCAAAGGATTTTTAAATTTTTGGTTAAACATCCAATGTAAAGAAGCAGAAGATATTTTAAGGGAATTTTCCATAAAAAAACAAAAGGGATTTTCTTTGCTCCATACGACGATTGGGAATACGAAAAATTCTTGCAAAAAATAATAATTGACAATGGTTGGGGGATAAGCTATTATGAGATATACAAATAAAATATGAGCGAGAAAGCTAACAGTAACACTAGTAAAGCAAATTCGCTACAAGACACGGCCAAAGTGTGTGGTAGCCGCGCGCATTGGAAGCCGTCTCCTGAAAATCGGCATATCTTTGGCTTTGCCGAGCGTCTCTCGAATCAGACGGGCCGAAGAGTGGAGATCGGGTACTGTTATTCAACCTACAGCACAGGAACCGGACCGACTGCTGATGGCGACTGGTGCGAGAAGTGGCTGGCGAAACTCTAACGCGCACTATCCATAGAATAGCAAATCCTTTTTGTATTAATTTTAGAACCGAAGGTTGGACAACTATTAGGTATGGCCTTAGGACTTTGTTAATATGGGGGTTTATTAAAATGAAATTTAAGAATCCGTTGGGTAAGGCCAATTGGATTGGAAACAAGATAGATGGCGGCTACTAATCGAGGCGCACAGTAAAGGAAATATAAAATTATGCTAAGAATAATGGTTAAAACGTGCAACTTTGGAGACGCCGCAAATATTGGCGCGCAAGTCGTATCCAAAGTAAAGAGTTTTGATGTAGAAGCTCCTGAACTCGAAGCACATTTGGCTGAATATGAAACAGCAAAAGAATCAGGAAAAAGTGTTTGGTTTAATAGAGAAGTTTTGGGCGTGGAAATATTGTCCCCAAAATAACCACACTACTCCCAAGCCATCATGGAAATAACCAAAGCCGACATTAGAGCAACTGCCAGAGGTATGCACGCACACATAATTCCGCTAGGAGACACATATCCCCACGCAGGTCAAGCAGATTGTTGGTGTTTGCCTACGTGTGTCGGGGAAACTCGATGGATTCATCACGCGCAAGACAGTAGGGAAAGCAAAGAGCGGCAAACCGGAGAAGGGTGTAGTGAAGGATGGATTGTTGTTGCAGAATATTTGTGATTAACAGTATCGTGGTATTTGCGCGCAAAAATTAAAATTATGATAGAAGAATTATGGCATGGAGACTGCTTAGAACTAATGAAGGATATTCCTGATAAATCGGTAGATGCAATTATTTGTGACCTGCCTTATCAAAAGACAAAATCATCTTGGGATATACTTATTCCGATTGATGAACTTTGGGCGGAGTATAAACGAATCATAAAATTTAATAGTCCCATCTTATTAACGTCTATTCAGCCGTTTTCTAGTATGCTAGTAATGAGTAACCTAGAAATGTTTAAGTATGAATGGATATGGAATAAGAAGAAGCCGTCTAATTTTTTACTCTCCAAGATTATGCCGATGATGATTACAGAAACCGTATTAGTATTCGGCAGAGGTAAGGCATTCTACAGCCCTCAAATGACGAAAGGAAAGTTACGCGATAAAAGCGCAAACAATAAATCAAAATTCAAAGAGGTCGGCCACAACGGATGGGGTAACGTAAATTTCGAGCAGAGAGTGAATATTAATGATCAATATTATCCTAAAAATATCATTGAGATTAGCAACGCCAATCAAAGAGGTAAGACCCACCCGACCCAAAAACCAATAGAATTGATGGAATATTTAATTAAAACCTATTCTAAAGAAAATGATTTGATCCTTGACAACTGCATGGGAAGCGGTACGACCTGTCTGGCGGCAAAGAATTTAAACCGCCAATACATCGGCATTGAAAAAGAAAAAGAATATTACGATATTGCAAAAGAAAGATTAAAATTATGAAACAATTAACCTTGGAGGAATTAAATTCCGTAGGGGAGGTTGAGCCGAATAGCTTGATTCTAGGAGACTGCCTAGAAGCTATGAAATTCATCGCTGACAAAAGCGTGGATTTGGTGCTCTGTGACTTGCCATACGGAACAACAAAATGCAAGTGGGATACAATTATTCCTTTTGATAAGCTGTGGGAACACTATCTTCGGATCATAAAAGACAACGGAGCGGCGGTATTATTTGGAAAGGAGCCGTTTTCAAGCCAGCTTAGGTGCAGCAACCTAAAAATGTTTAAATATGATTGGATTTGGACAAAAGATACAAAATCTAATTTTCCACAAGCGGGTTTTCAACCATTAAATAATAAAGAATTAATTTCTGTTTTTTCCAAAGCGTATGCTAGGGCCTTTCCCAAGGGAGATACCAAACATATTTCAATGAAATATAATCCACAAATGACAGAGGGAGAAGAATATAAACTCGCTAAGGAGTCGCGCACTACTCAAATTTTTGGACAGAACCATAAAAATGGCAAATACAAGCATAAACAGAAGGATACTACGAAAAGGTTTCCTTATAATGGTGTTGAATTTACTACCGATAAGGATAAGTTTCATCCAACACAAAAACCCTTAGCTCTCTGCGAGTATTTAATTAAAACCTATACGAATGAAGGCGATTTAGTCCTTGATAACTGCATGGGAAGCGGCACAACTTGTTTGGCGGCAAAAAACTTAGGTCGTCAGTTTGTTGGAATAGAAAAAGATCAAGGGTATTATGATATTTGCGTGGAGAGGTTAAGGTAAGCCCCCCCGCACACCTAAAATTTAGTTATGAAAACACTTAGTAAACAATCATCAACGGATTGCAGAGAAGAAAATGGAATTACCGTGGGATTAATCGACGGCATGATTGCAATTGCGCGGGTGTTGAGAACAAGAAGGTTTGATGATGCGGCAGTTAAGGAAGCAATGGATGATTTTAAACAAGATGAGGACATTAAGTTTTTAACCCATAACGAAAGAAGAAAATAGCATGTTTTATTATTATGGAGCGAAAAATCTTCTATCTAAGCATTATCCAGAACCCGTATTCGATACAATTATAGAACCTTTTGCTGGTTCGGCTGCATATTCTTGTTACCATTTGTTTAGAGACAAAAGATTTAATGCTATAATTTATGATAAGGATGATGATGTGGCTCAAGCATAGGATTTTCTTTTAAAGTGCTCGGAAAAGGATATTTTAAATTTTCCTAATCCAAAAATTGGAGAATATGCTTATGATTTTTTGATTAAGACCTGCACAGCATCTAATGCTAGTTCAAAGTGTCGAAAAATGAAATATACAGAAAGGCTTGATCGGGTTTTTCAAATTCAAAAAAGAAGAATTTTAAAATTTCTTCCAATAAGAGATAGAATTAAGTTTGTTCATGGGGATTATACCAATGTTGACAACCGAATGGCTACTTGGTTTATAGACCCTCCTTATCAAATTGTGGTTAAAAATGGCAGTGTTTTTCAGAATGGAGACGGCTATTCTAAAACATGCAATTCTGCAAACATAGATTTTAAGCAATTAGGTGAATATTGTTTATCTAGGGATGGTCAGGTAATAGTGTGCGAAAAAGAAGGCGCAAATTGGCTGCCGTTTCAAGAGTTTCGCAAAAATAAAACGTCGCTTAATAAGAATTATAATGAAGTTGTTTATTTGAAATAGCAATAGGTTTAGGGAAGAAGGCAGGGTTGCTGTGGGTGTAATACAAGAATATTGAGTTTTTGTTGCGGCAATTTGTCTTTTGGCAAAAAACTCCCTCCAGATTTTTTGCAAATGACTATTTGCATAATCTTTGGCACTTCGAAATGTTTTTAAAGGGGTAGGGGGGGGGGTTAAACACAAAAGAG
>Ga0209414_1000963_pt1 | contig 13902 bp, 11 predicted proteins | sample LakVidmifraction_4_FD_181154 | JGI IMG/M metagenome (GOLD analysis project Ga0209414, IMG submission 181154) | Hypersaline microbial communities from Lake Vida, Antarctica - Brine Hole Two &gt;0.2 micron (SPAdes) (version 2) | ecosystem: Environmental > Aquatic > Non-marine Saline and Alkaline >... | reverse complement strand
CGGAAAAGATTGCTGAAATAGCTCAATAAGTACAGTTTGAAAATAACCCTGGTGTTCAACAGCCTCATTAAATAAGATTCGATTGAATGAGATTGGCAGCCCTCTAGCATTCAATCTGAGGAGATTTGATACTTAACCGGACCATACTGTTTTTTTAGTGAAAAAAACTTAACTTTAATGATAACTCGTCTTGACTTTTTTTTTACCTACGAGTTTTACATTTGGTCTCCTAATTTTGTCTTTTTTTCGTACCGTAGCTATGGCTATGCTACTCTAAAAAAGTCTTCATTAGGAAACAAAAGCTTTCATTCTTGCCCATCCGGTCAGGCGGGCTCGGTTTCAAAAAGAAAGTCAAGATGAGTTAGAAGTTTAATCTTTACATTTAAAACCAATAATATGAAAGCTAAAAATCCCGTAGTCTGGTTCGAAATTTATGTTGACAACCTGGAAAGAGCCCGCAAGTTTTATGAAAAAGTACTCAATTTAAAATTAAGTGAACTCCGCGTTCCAGAAGATTCAAAAGAGGAGATGCAAATGATAGCTTTCCCAATGGAAATGGGAGCTGATGGTGCTGCTGGCGCTTTGGTGAAAATGAAAGGCTTCGAGACCGGAAATAATTCTACAATAGTCTATTTTAGAAGTGAAGATTGTGCTACCGAGGAAAGCAGGGTTAAAGCTGCAGGAGGAAAAGTAGTTCAATCGAAACAGTCTATTGGAGAATACGGGTTTATGGTGCTGGCTGCAGATACCGAAGGCAATATGTTTGGAATACATTCTGAAGCTTAAAAGAGTATGGTAGAAAAACTGCCATTAGTCCGCTAAAGGTTCAAGCAGTAACTAAATCTGAATTTTCGGGATATTTGCTTTTTTCTAATTATTTAGGGTGTTTAGCCTGTCCCGTTTTTGCGAAAATCTTTATCAGGAACTTCTGTATGGGATTTGGGAGACTGAATGGCCCTGCAAAAGGATATGGTAATAAGATTAGCTTAAGGGCAGAATGCCAATTGTATTATTACTGTAGGAAGTTGAAAATCCCGTAATGGGAGTGGAGCGAAAGAATAAGCTTATTTGATGTATCTCCACTTAAAAAAGAATGAGCTATCTTGTGTATCAATTTAAAGGAGCCGTGCGCTGGGGAAAAACCACAACCTGTTTTCCATTTTCTTGTAAGATGTTAAAAGAAGCAGATGAACAAAGAATTAACCTTCAGAAGAATATACTCGTATTTGGGATTCCGTTATTGATTATCGGATTGATGATTTTACTAAGTAAATCATCAATTTTTCAACTCAATTCAGAAAGTTTGTCATTTGCAATTACTTGGGACCTATTACTAACTGTTCCTTTTATTTACTTTCTGTTAATACGAAAAACAAATATTTCAAAAACAACAATTGTCCCGTTTTTAATCCTTGGAATTGTAGTCTGTTCTTTTATTCTTCCAGCAGAAAATCAACATTACCTTAATCTTTTTAAAACCTGGATACTTCCTATTGTGGAATTATCAATGCTGTCGTTTGTTATCTATAAGGTTCGAAATGGGATAAAACGCTTTAAAGAAAACAAAGAGTTATCGCTGGATGTTTTTACAATTTTGAAAACCACTTCCAGGGAAATACTTCCTAAAATAGCTGTAAGCCCTGTAGTGACCGAATTGGCAGTTTTTTATTATGGATTCCTTGATTGGAAGAAAAGAGAATTAAAAGAAAATGAATTTTCATATCATAAAGACAGTGGGACTATTGCATTGTTAGTTGCCATCATATTTCTCGTGGCAATAGAAACTGTTGCACTTCATGTTTTAATTTCAAAATGGAATAGTATTGTCGGCTGGATTCTGACTTTTTTGAGTATTTATTCGGCACTTCAAATTTTCGGATTTCTGAGATCTATGTTGAAACGACCTATTTCTATCTCCAATGGAAAACTTTATCTTCGATATGGAATTATGAACGAATCTACAATTGATTTAAAAGATATTGCCTCGATAGAGATATCATCAAAAGATATAGAATTGAATAACGAAACTCGGAAATTGTCATTTCTGGGAGCGTTAGAAAGCCATAATATAATAATTCATTTAAAAAGAGAAAATACGTTGATTGGACTTTACGGAATAAAACGAAATTTTAAGGTATTAGCTTTACACATAGATAATAAAGCTAAATTTGAAACCCAGATAAATACCGCTTTACAATAGCGTTAATGTGGTTGGTAATACTAACCTACTTTTCTGGATAAAATCCTGTTAAAAATCCCCAAATTTGAAAGCTTACTGATTTAGCCTTTGTATCTTTTAGGTATTGAACCCAAAATCGATAAAAAATGGCTAAGAAAGAGGATATCAAGAAAATGGAGAAGAATTGGGAGTCTTTACACAAGGAAGATAAGGATAGGGAGCAAAGGGAATCTCGCAATCCTTCCCAAAAAGAGGAGCAAGATAGTTCTAAGGAGAAAGAAACAATTAAAAATGTAGAAAAGAGTAAAAAAAGCAATTCTCGAGAAGAGCAGGAATTCATGGATCGCGCCCAGAAAGAGAAAGCCCGAGAGAAAAAGTGAAAAAATAGTACGACTTTCAATTTATTCTAAATTCGGTGCAAATAGTAAGACCTCACAGATTTTTGAAACTGTGAGGTCTGTTTTGCAACAAAGAAAAGTTTTATTTTTTCTTAGGTTCAAAAACCGGTAATAGCTGGCTGCTTACTTCCCCAAAACCAATTCTACGTCCTTCGCTTTGGCAATAACCGCGCATAATTACCGTATCGTGATCTTCAATGAATTTACGTTCGCTACCATCTTTAAGTTTAACTGGTTTTTCCCCTTTCCAGGATAGTTCCAGCATAGAACCATAGCTGTCTGGAGTGGAACCCGAAATAGTGCCCGATGCCATCATATCTCCCGAATTTACCGGACAACCATTAACAGTATGATGAGCTAATTGCTGGCTCATATTCCAGTACATATACTTGAAATTGGTTTTTGACAAAGGGGTTTCTTCCGATTTTTCTGGTTTTATAGCGACTTCAAGATTAATGTCGAAACTTTTCTTACCGGTACTTTTTAAGTAAGGAAATACTTCCTGCTCCAGTTCTGGACCTTCAGTTCTAAATGGCTCTAAAGCGTCTAAGGTTACAATCCAGGGAGAAATTGAAGAGGCGAAATTCTTAGAGAGAAACGGCCCTAAAGGCACGTATTCCCAGGTTTGAATATCGCGGGCACTCCAGTCGTTAAACATTACCATTCCAAAGATGTATTCTTCAGCTTCCTCTATTGGAATAGGTTCTCCTAAAGGATTGGCATCTGTAGTGATAAAAGCCATTTCCATTTCAAAATCTACTCGTTTTGAAGGCCCAAAAATAGGGGTGTCAGAATCTTTAGGTTTAGTTTGCCCCTGTGGACGGTGAACGGGAATTCCGCTGGGAATTATAGACGAGCTTCTTCCGTGGTAACCTACCGGAATATGCAACCAGTTTGGCAAGAGCGCGTTCTCTGGATCTCGAAACATCGTGCCCACATTGGTGGCATGTTCTTTACTCGAGTAGAAATCGGTGTAATCGCCAACCTGAACCGGCATTTGCATCTCAATTTCATCTAAGGTGAAGAGTACACGTTTTCTATGTTCTTCGTTGTCCCTTAATTCAGCATCTTCAGCATCAAAAATGTCGGCGATACGGTTGCGCACCAGTCGCCAGGTCTTTTTTCCGTCAGAAATAAAATCGTTTAGGGTATCTTGTAAAAATATATCGTCGGTGAGCGGGATTTCCTCAAAGTAGCCTAATTGGTGTAAGGCTCCCAGGTCTATGGCAAAATCTCCAATTCGGGAACCTATGGTAATCACATCGTCCCGGGTTAGGAATACCCCGTAAGGAATATTCTGAATTGGGAAATCGGTGTTTTCCGAAGTTTCCAGCCAGGTTTTTCTGTTGGGGTCGTTAGCTGTTATAGACATATAATTGTTTGGTTTTTATAAAGATTGTAATCAATTCAAATATATTGTTTTCCTATAATTAACCGAATGTATTTGTTATTTTTGAGGAATATTTAACGTAAAATTTTGAGATGCAACGAGACACAGCTATTTTTAACTTAATTGCAGAAGAAAAAGAACGCCAACTTAATGGGCTTGAATTAATTGCCAGTGAGAACTTTGTAAGCGAACAAGTGCTGGAAGCAGCAGGATCTGTGCTAACCAATAAATATGCCGAAGGTTATCCCGGAAAACGCTACTATGGTGGGTGTGAAGTGGTAGATAAAGTGGAGCAACTGGCTATAGACCGGTTAAAAGAACTTTTTAATGCTGAATATGCCAATGTGCAGCCACATTCTGGCTCACAGGCCAATACCGCGGTTTTTTCCACTTGTTTAAAACCCGGTGATAAATTTCTTGGCTTTGATCTTTCTCATGGAGGACATTTAACCCACGGATCTCCGGTGAATTTCTCCGGAAAATTATACGAACCCGTATTTTACGGGGTAGATAAAGAAACGGGACTTATAGATTACGATCAGGTTGCGAAAATCGCGAAAGAGGAAAAGCCTAAAATGATTATTGCCGGCGCCTCGGCTTATTCCCGGGAAATAGATTATAAAAGATTTCGTGAGATTGCCGATAGTGTAGGGGCTATACTTTTAGCCGATATTGCACATCCTGCGGGTCTTATCGCTAAAGGCCTAATGAACGATCCTATGCCGCATTGCCATATTGTAACTTCCACTACCCATAAAACCTTGCGAGGACCTCGCGGTGGAATTATTATGATGGGAAAAGATTTTGAAAATCCTTTTGGTCAAAAATTAAAAAGCGGCAAATTAAAGAAAATGTCAACTTTGCTTAATAGCGGAATCTTCCCCGGAAATCAGGGTGGACCTTTAGAGCATATTATCGCCGCAAAAGCAGTGGCCTTTGGAGAAGCTTTAAGCGAAGACTTTTTGCACTATACCGTTCAGGTTAAAAAGAACGCGGCAAAACTGGCGGAAGCTTTTGTGGAAAAAGGCTATAAAGTAATCTCCGGTGGAACCGATAACCATATGATGCTTATTGACCTGAGAAATAAAAATGTAAGCGGAAAAGAAGCAGAAGAAGCACTTAGTAAAGCCGAAATTACCCTGAATAAAAACATGGTACCTTTTGATGATAAGTCCCCGTTTGTGACTTCTGGAGTTAGAATTGGTACGGCAGCGGTAACTACCCGCGGATTGGTAGAAGAAGATATGCCTAAAATTGTAGATTTTATTGAACGCGTTATTACCAATATAGATAGTGAAAGCGAGCTGGAAGCAGTTAAAAAAGATGTAAAAGCTATGATGAAAGGAAGACCGCTTTTTCAGTAGAAAATAAAAAAAGTTCTCAGTTGTCAGTTCTCAGTAGGGAACTGCTGGCTGAGAACTATCTTATTTATGAAATTATCGGGTTAAGTGTTTATAGCTTGCCATCCCGGCGTAATCTTTCTTCTACAGTGTTCATTATGTCTGGTACCGAATGAGAACTTATGCCACTTTCAAGTTCTTCATTTATAGCAATTTTCAATTTGGCGAGTTTATCATTTCTTCTCTGTTCTTCGCTAACTAAACTTCTATGTATTCACTATCATTAGTGAACGAGCCTTCCTGAATTTGCATTTTAATCCACTTCTCTTGTTACTCGGTAAAAGTGATCGATTTTCTTACAGTGCTCATAATATTTTTTTTAAGCCTCATACTATTGGTGCAATTTAACGCTTTTTCGCAGCAAAATTCAACTTACTTAATGCTGAAAAACCTGTTTTAATTCTTCTGAAATTTTTGTCGGTTTTTTCTTTTCCTGATCCATAAGGGCCCAAATGGTTTTGGCTTCTACGAGTACTTTTTTGGTTTCAGCATTTTTAATAATCACGTGGCGCGTAGATTTTACATGCGTGGTTTCGCCCACATAAGTTTGTAACAAGATCTCATCTCCCAAAAAAGCCTGTTGTTTATAGCTTATTTCGTGTTTTACCACGATCCAAAAATACTGCTCGTTTTGTACTGCTGAAGCTCTTTTCTCCCAATGCGCTTTGGCTACATCTTGTACCCATTGCACATATTGCACGTTATTTACATGGTTTTGCTCGTCTAAATGCCGCTTTTCTACTAAAAAGCTTTGCTCAAATATTTCTGGGGTTGTGGCCATTATTTTTTCATAATTTCTACTTCAAAGAGTTTGTCCCAGTTTTTCCCGGTAACATATAGCTTTTTAGTATTTGGGTTATAAGCAATTCCGTTTAAAACATCATTTTTCGGATCCAGCTCGTCTTTGTTTGTTAAAAGATCGTGCAGTCCCCTAAAATCTATTACACCTTCTATAGCGCCGTTTTTGGGATTTATAATGGAGACACTGGGAAATTGATAGGTATTGGCATATATTTTACCTTCTACCCATTCCAGTTCATTAAATTTTGAATAGATTTTTGTGTTGGTAACTACCTGGAAATAGTCTTTTTCGGCCAGCGTTTCGGCGTCCAAAATCCATATTTTCTCGGTGCCGTCACTCTTGTAAATTTTTTCACCATCATTGCACAAGCCCCAACCTTCTTTACTTTTATTATAGCTAAAAGTGCCGGTTTGTTTAAAAGTATCCAAATTGTAGATTAAGCCTGTCTTTTCCCGCCAGGTAAGTTGGTATAGTTTGTTGTTAAGAATAGTAAGACCTTCCCCAAAATAGGATTCGTCCAGCATTATTTTCTCTAAAACTTCTCCGCTTTTTAAATCCAGTTTTCTAAGGGAAGAACTACCGTAATGTCCGGTGCTTTCATACAAGGTGTCTTTATGAAATTCAAGGCCCTGGGTGTATGCCCGGCTGTTATGCGGGTATTCATTTATTACTTTATAGGTGTAGGCTTCAGGAGCGGTATTACTATAAATTTTAAGATGATCGTTAATGGTATCGATTTTTCCTTCAGAATAAATTATAGCTTCCAGGGCTTGTCTTCCCAGTTTGGCATCTTTTTCTATAGACACAGAAAAAGCAGTTGCCGTTTTTAAGGTTTTTAGATATTCTTGCTGAAAGTAAAGTCTTATAGAATCTATTTTTCGGTCTTTAATGTTTTCTATAGAAGCTTCAATCGTCTCTCCAAGTTTAAATTCGGACTTATTTTCGGAAGTTTTCAGCTTAAAATAAGAAGAATTTTTATCAGAATTACTTCCGCAGGAAAAAAATAATAAGCCTAAGATTAACAGGGACAGGAACTTAAATTTACTCATTGTTCTTTTAAATTAAATACTATACAAAAATACTTAATTCACTTTAAAAAATACTTGCGTAAAGTAGGAAAGATTGTATATTTGCAGCGGCAAGTCCCACACAACCAGCTCCTGCTGAATCCCCCAGGGCGGGAACGCAGCAAGGGTAAGTGGTCGTAGCGGTGTGATGTGGGGAGCTTGCCATTTTTTGTTTCTAAGGCCTTGTTCAAAAACAACCCATACATTTTAACTCGTTCCTTTGCACATTACTTCGTTAAAAATCCTCGCTATAGCTAAGGCCATAGCTTCGTTTTTTGCCTCTTTACTGCACAAAGTAACATGATTATTTCTGTACACTTTATTTCTGAACAAAGCTAAATGGTTCTAAATTTATTGCAGCTTTGTAACCTATGAAGACAAATACCTCTCCCAAAAAAGTAGTGCTTATTACCGGAGCTTCTTCCGGAATTGGAAAGTCTATAGGCGAATATCTTACTAAGCAGAATTTTAAGGTGTACGGCACCAGCCGAAATCCTACCAAAATAACTCATCCTCTTTTTTCCATGGTCGCTTTAGATGTGACCAAAAAAGAAACAATTACCCGGGCTATTGAACAAATTATTGCCGAAGAAGGCAAAATTGATATTCTAATAAACAATGCCGGGATGGGAATTACCGGACCTATTGAGGAAACCCCAGACGAAGAGATCGTCAAGGCTTTTGAAACCAATTATTTTGGACCTATTAAAGTGATAAAGTCGGTGTTGCCGGGCATGCGACAGCAAAACAGCGGACTTATTATTAATATCACTTCCATTGCGGGATATATGGGCTTGCCTTATCGCGGAATTTATTCCGCTTCCAAAGGCGCGTTAGAACTCACTACCGAAGCCTTTAGAATGGAACTGAAAGATTTTAATATTAAAATGACCAGCGTAGCCCCAGGAGATTTTGCGACCAATATTGCCGCTGGCCGTTACCATGCACCCGCGATGGAAAATTCTCCATATAGAGAACCTTACCAGAATACGCTAAAACTGATGGATGAGGATGTTGATGCCGGGAAAGATCCTTTATTAATGGCTAAAGCGGTACATAAGGTGATTCAGAAAAAAAATCCCAGGGGACATTATAAAGTAGGAGAGGCTTTGCAAATATTTTCGGTGGGATTAAAGCGGATTTTACCCGATAAAATTTACGAAAAGATGTTGCTAAAGCATTATAAATTATAAATTTGCGTATCGCATATTAACCAATAACTAGAACTTATGAAATTTTTTATTGATACAGCTAATCTAGACCAAATAAGAGAGGCTCAACAACTTGGCGTTTTAGACGGGGTTACAACCAATCCGTCGCTTATGGCGAAAGAAGGAATTACCGGAAAAGATAATATTTACAAGCATTATAAAGAAATTTGTGAAATTGTAGATGGCGACGTTAGTGCTGAAGTTATCGCGACAGATTTTGACGGAATTATTAGGGAAGGAGAAGAATTGGCCGAATTACACGAGCAAATTATCGTAAAAGTTCCTATGATAAAGGAAGGCGTGAAAGCTATAAAGTACTTTAGCGATCAGGGTATAAAGACTAATTGTACGCTGGTATTTTCGGCAGGGCAGGCCTTGTTAGCGGCTAAAGCGGGCGCTACTTATGTTTCGCCTTTTATTGGTCGGTTAGATGATATCTCTACCGATGGTCTAAACCTTATTGCTGAAATAAGACTCATTTACGATAACTACGGTTTTGAGACCGAAATTCTTGCCGCATCAATTCGTCATACTATGCACGTATTGGAATGTGCTAAGTTAGGTGCCGATGTGATGACCGGTCCACTTTCTTCTATTGAAGGATTGTTGAAACACCCGCTTACAGATATTGGTTTAGAGAAATTCCTGGCAGATTATAAGAAAGGAAATCAGTAGTTGTTTCAAAAGAGAATAAAGATCGCCCCTATAAATCCCGATGGCTATCGGGATTTATAGGGGCGATCTTTATTCTTTACCGGAGAACAGTGTAAGATTATTTATTCAAAAACTCCAAAATTTGGCGTTCAAAATTTGGGGTATTTAATTGCGCTTTTCCATTTATGATTTCTCCTTGCGGATTTATAAAAATTAATTTATTTAAGTAGTTTTTTAGAAGGTTGCGGTTTACCTCCGGGGCTTCCAATCTAAATTCCCATTCTCTACTAAATCCGTACATATTTATCACCTCTCTCCAAACTCCAATAGATTCGCTGTCTATATTCACTCCCAGAAAATTAATTTCGGGGTATTTTTCTCTAAGAGTAGCGATTAATTTATGTTGCCATTTAAAATGTTCTGTAGCCTGCATAGACCAGTGGTAGGTGATGATAGGTTTATTTGAAATATCTTTTAGCGGTATCTCGTCTCCCGAGTAATTTATTAGGTTCAATGCTCCAATATTGTTGCCGGGCAATAGATTCTTCTGAATTTCGGCCATTTGTTTAATATCCGGTAATTTGTCACATTTATATTCCATTTCCACCAGCACGTCTAAAATACTGTCGATTTTTGCAACCTTATCAGAAAAAATAATTCCCTGTATGGCCAGTCGGTTTATAAAAATATTTTTTAATTCCTGTTTTTCGATAAGGGAATCTGCCAGATTGATGCGGTAGGTGATGTTTTTAAGAGAGTTTAACTCGAAGCAATCTGACTCCGTATCTGAATTTTCAAGACAGTTTTCAATAGATTGCGTTCTAAGATAATCTTCAATAAAATTGAGGTAACCGTAATATTCCTTTAATTCCATATTATTGAAATCGAGATTTTTTCGGTAATTGTGAAAATCATCGGGTATCTGCCTTGCCAGCTCGTTGTAGTATTTCTTTACCAAAAAAGTATAGCGCTCCCGTAAATGATAATAATCATAATTTATGCTGGACGAAGCCAGATCTTTGAAAGCCTTAGAAAAGTGGTTAGTTTTGTCTAGTTTCGCAAGTTTTTTTCTTCTGGATTTTCTTATAGAATCGGTGATTTCAGCAAATTCCTTTGGCTTTATTTTGTAGTATGAAAGCAAGAGGTCATTAGTGTTTTCATTCTTTAAAAACATATCCAATAAGGAACTGCTTTTTGCGGCTCCTCTTCCACTAAAATTGAGGGATTCATCAAATTGCATGGTGTTGAGCCAAACCAGTATGCTATCGCCTGGTTCCAAATACATAATTTGGGTTTCGGGAGGATGATTAAAACTATAGATTCCCGGCTCGAGATTTTTAAAATGTTTTCCGAATTGATTGTTACTGTCTAATAATAGCGTGTCAATTACTTTATTGTCTTTGGCAAGTATAAAATAATCGTTGTAAGGATTCATAATTTGGCCTCCAACAAATGTATCTCCATGGTGCTTTTTAGAGCTTTCACAACTCCAAAGAAGGACAGCTCCAATAAGAAAGAAAATTCTATATTTCATACAGGTTTTTAAGAACTAATATTCTTCTTGAACGGCTCTAAATTAGAGCCTGTTGGAACAAATATAACCTGAGCCATGCACCGTGAATGTTAACCCGTCGTTAAAAGAATAATAAAAACGTTAATCTTTCTATTAGTGCTTAACTTTGGCTATTTTTGCAAAAAATTACTAAATCAATATTCTATGCTTTCAGTATCAAATCTTTCAGTCCAGTTTGGGAAACGTATTTTGTTCGATGACGTAAACACAACTTTTACCCAGGGCAACTGTTATGGGATTATTGGAGCCAACGGTGCCGGAAAATCCACTTTTCTAAATATCATTGCCGGAAAATCTGATCCTACTTCGGGCCATGTTAGCCTGGAGCCGGGAAAGAGAATGTCGGTTTTGGAGCAAAATCACAACTTGTATGACGACCAACCGGTGTTAGATACGGTAATTGTAGGTAACCAACCCCTGGCCGCCATCAAAAAGGAGATGGATGAGATTTATGCTAAAGAAGATTTTAGTGATGCCGATGGTGAACGCGTTGGGCTATTGCAGGTAGAATTTGAAGAAATGAACGGTTGGAATGCCGAGAGCGATGCCGCTTCTTTATTATCTAATTTAGGAATAAAGGAAGGATATCATCATACTTTGATGAAAGATTTGGACGGTACCCAAAAAGTACGGGTGCTTTTAGCCCAGGCGCTCTTTGGAAACCCGGATGTGTTGATTATGGATGAGCCTACCAACGACCTGGATTACGAAACCATCTCCTGGTTGGAACATTTTCTGGCCAATTACGATAACACCGTGATTGTAGTATCTCACGACCGTCACTTTCTAGATGCCGTTTGTACCCATATTTCTGATATTGACTTCGGAAAAATAAATCATTTCAGCGGGAATTATACTTTTTGGTACGAGTCTTCACAGCTAGCGGCGAGACAGCGGGCGCAACAGAATAGAAAGTCTGAAGAAAAGAAAAAGGAACTTCAGGAGTTTATTCAGCGATTTAGCGCAAACGTAGCAAAATCTAAACAGGCTACTTCTCGTAAGAAGATGATAGATAAACTGAATATTGAAGATATTAAGCCTTCCAGTAGAAGGTATCCCGCTATTATTTTTGAACGTGAGCGCGAAGCCGGCGATCAGATTCTTAATGTGGAAAAACTGGAAGCTTCTCTAGAGGGCGAAACCTTGTTTAAAGATGTGAATATTAACCTTGCAAAAGGGGATAAAGTAGTTATTTATTCTCGCGATTCTAGAGCTACTACTGCGTTTTACGAGATTATAAACGGAAACCAGAAAGCATTATCTGGGAAATATTCCTGGGGAGTAACCACTTCACAATCTTACCTGCCTTTAGATAACTCAGAGTTTTTTGAGAACGATCTTACGCTGGTAGATTGGTTGCGCCAATGGGCACAAACCAAAGAAGAAAGAGAAGAAGTTTATATTCGTGGTTTCCTCGGAAAAATGTTGTTTAGCGGAGAGGAAGCATTAAAAACCTGTAAAGTACTCTCGGGAGGGGAAAAAGTGCGTTGTATGCTAAGCCGAATGATGATGATGAGAGCGAACGTGGTAATGTTAGATGAGCCTACCAACCACCTGGACCTGGAATCTATTACCGCTTTTAATAATTCATTAAAAAACTTTAAAGGCACCATACTTTTTACCACCCACGATCACGAATTTGCGCAAACGGTAGCTACGAGGGTTATAGAACTTACACCCAGTGGAGCTATTGACCGTTACGCCACTTTTGATGAATATATGAGTGATAAAAAAATAAAGGAACAACGCGATAAAATGTATAGCGTAGAAGCTTAATTATTGGAATAAGCTCAGCTTGATTAGACTTTAGTCTGGCATTTGCGGGACATTACATAAAAAATTCGGTAGTTTTTAAGCTACCGGATTTTTTTGGCTAATTCAACTAAAAACAAAACTTACTTTCAATTTTATAAATATTCCGGGTTAAAACACCCCGCCACCATCGGCTTCGTTATCTTCGCGTGGTTTACGTTTTAAGCTCCTGTTTTTTCCGCCGCCAAATCGGTAGGAAAATCCTAAGTAAACATTTTGGCTCTCTCCTTTAAACCTGCCCTCCTGTGGTAAAGGCCTTCCATTGGTAAAGCTAAATTCCTGGGTATTGAACACATCATTAAAATTGAGACTAATCGTTGCTTTGTCGTTAAGAAGTGAATAACGAGCGCCCAGGTTCATAAAATACATAGGATCCATATCCATTTGTAGATTTTTGGCCGCACTTCTGTAAAGGCCGAAGAGCTGAAAAGTTAATTTATCGGTGGCTTTAAGACTATGGTTGGTCCTAAAAGTCCAGGCGGTGTTATCGGTTTCTAAATATTCTGTGCCTACCACTCCTTTTAAATCTTGGCTGTAGAGTTCAAAACTGGTATTAGTACTCCACCAGCTTGTGAATTTATAATTGGAACTCAGCTCCAGACCATAGGAATTATTGTCTTCGAAATTGTCATATTGTAGCAACAGAGAACCTTCTTCATTAGGATCTTCAATAAAAACCTGACTTATCTCGTCGTTAATATTCCTAAAGAATATCCCGGCGCTAAGACTTCCTTTTTTCTCAAATTTCCTGGTATAATTAAATTCAAAAGAATTGGTGAATTGCGGTTCTAATTCGGGGTTGCCGGAAACGGTTAACCGGGGAGAACTCACCTCCCTTATAGGATTTACCTGGCCAAAGCCGGGACGATCTACCCTTCGGCTGTAACTCAATTGGTAAGAATTGGTTTGACTGGGAGTATAGTTTAAGAACCCGCTGGGATACACATTAAAATAGTCGTCGGTAAATACTGTTTCTTCGTTGTAAATGGCATCTACTTTAAAATTTTCCAGTCTGGCACCTACCTGGTAAGACCATTTCTCGAAATTCTGGCCGTAGGTAGTGTAAAAGGAATAAATATCCCGTTTATATTGGTAGGTTGCGTTGGTATAAAAATCGCTGTTGGTTGTGTAGGTATTATCTGTATCCAGGAGCCTGGCTTCGGCACCAATTTCAAGTTTGCTGTTATCGGTTAGCGGATTTTCATAATCTACATTCGCAATTAAATTTTCGCGTTTTTCCTTTACGTGATCGCGGTAATCTTCATAACCTGCGGTGTTTCCTTCAAAATTGAATTCTGAATTTTCATCCTGCTCGTAATCATTGTAATCTGCTTCAAATAGGATTTTGTGACCGTCTTCATTAAATTTATGATCAAAAGCAAAATTGTAGGTGCTGTTGATATTATCATACTCTGA
>Ga0209414_1000962_pt1 | contig 13903 bp, 15 predicted proteins | sample LakVidmifraction_4_FD_181154 | JGI IMG/M metagenome (GOLD analysis project Ga0209414, IMG submission 181154) | Hypersaline microbial communities from Lake Vida, Antarctica - Brine Hole Two &gt;0.2 micron (SPAdes) (version 2) | ecosystem: Environmental > Aquatic > Non-marine Saline and Alkaline >... | reverse complement strand
AGTCAAATCTTAGTAGCCCCGTATGCAATACGGGGTAATTATTATTAAACAACACGACCCTGACTGCGTCCTGCGTAGCTTGAAAAGCGAAGCATGGAAAGGGTCGAATGAAAACAAACTACCCACTCATTCTGAGAAAGAACCAGCATTTCTTTATTTAGTGGCTGGGCTGCAAGCTTTTTAGCCCCGCTACCACTTTTCTGGTATTTAGCAAAGTGATGGCGGGGCAAAAGCCTTGCACTTTTAGCGTGGTTACCATAGTATAACACTTTATTAACACACAGGTTATGAATTGAACAGGATGCCCTAAGTTAGAGCAATGAACGATTTAGATGTCGTGTAGATGTGTTAGCCCACATATTTTATGAGATGCTGGTGATGTAGCTACAAAGAAGCAATGTGTGTAGTAACACCAAATCCCAAACTAAAAAATAAATTAACCGTAAAATTAAGGAAAAATTAAATTTAACCATATTTTTGTTGACTTAGATGACGTTTTTTAATATCTTACACGCTGTTTTCACAAACATCTCTATGCGGAGGGGTGGCTGAGCGGCTGAAAGCACCGGTCTTGAAAACCGGCGATGCGCAAGTATCCGGGGGTTCAAATCCCTCCCCCTCCGCCATTACCTTTTTCACTCAAATCAGAACCTTATTAACACACAGGTTATGAATTGAACAGGATGCCCTAATCTAAAACAACTTCTTATAACTATGACAATAAGGTAAAGAACCTTTTCTATTGTAGTAATCCTGATGATAATCTTCTGCTTTCCAGAATTTATCAAACTTAATAACCTTCGTAGCTGGTTTAATCTTTTTCTTTCTAAGAAGATCTAAAAGGTTATTAGTAGTTGTCTTTTCTTCGTCAGTACTATAAAAGATTGCTGAAAGATATTGACTACCAATATCTGGCCCTTGACCATTTGATTGAGTTGGATCATGAATTTCAAGAAATCTTTTGGCCAGCTCTTCGAATGTTACTTTATATGGATTATATTTCACCTCAACAACTTCAAGGTGTCCTGTCTTCCCTGTGCAAACCTGTTGATAAGTAGGATTCTCAACCGTGCCACCACTATAACCGGAAATAATAGATATAACCCCCGGCAATTTCTGCATATAATATTCAACACCCCAAAAACATCCACCGGCAAAATATGCTTTCTTAGGTTTCCAATCAGCTGGAGTAAAATCAAGACTAACAGAGTTAACGCAATGTCTCAAATTCTTATCGGTCAATTGTTCACCTTCAAAAACATGACCAAGATGCGCACCACAGTTTACACATGTGATTTCTGTACGTCTTCCATCTGAATCTACAGTTCTCTTAACAGCACCATCAATTTCGTCATCAAAAGATGGCCACCCACACTGTGACTCAAATTTGTCATCTGATTTATATAAATCAGCACCACAGTTTCTACAGCTGTAAGTTCCTTTATCTTTGTTCTTCAAATGCTTTCCGGTAAAAGGACGCTCTGTTCCCTTATCAATTATAACCTTTTTTTCTATTGTGGATAGATCTCTTTGTGGCATAACAGCTACCTCCTTCTTTTTTGAATTAGCAAGACAGAGTACTACAACAAGTACCAAAACTAACGGAATAAAAAACTTCATAATTGCTCCTCTATCTAACAAACCAACAAATTAAAAAATAAAATTTGGCTCTTCATAAATTATTGTGTGTAATATTTCAAACATTCAAAATATTAGAGATATTTAATCTCGTAGAGATGGTATCTTGGTAGCCTTGGGTTTCAACCCAAGGAAATCATTAACACACATGTTTAACCCCGCCCCCATTTTCCCTGATATTATTAGCAAAATGAGGGCGGGGTGGCATCTTGTCATTAAGATGTCATCCCTACAGGATTCATATTACATGATTATATAATCTCCACAGGTTAAAACCTGTGGCTACCAAGATATCGCCCCTATGGGGCTTGTACCCACAATAATTAATTAAGAACCTAAAATGATTTCCAAACTGAGACCTTAGAACTATTTTACGAACAGAGCTCGTTTAAAAGGAATGTTTGTCTTCAGGGAAGGCGCCTTCTTTGACTTCTTTACTATACTCTTTAAAAGCATTTTTCATCTTTTCCCCGATTTCATCATACTTTTTTATGAACTTAGGAGTAAGTTTCGGATACATTCCAAGCATGTCGTGATAAACAAGAACCTGCCCATCACAATGAACCCCTGCACCAATACCTATTGTAGGAATCGATAACTGTTCAGATATATCTTTGGCAAGTCCTGCAGGAACACACTCAAGAACCAAAGCAAATGCTCCGGCATCCTGAATCGCTATAGCATCTTTAATTAACTTCAACGCATTTTCAGATTCTCTTCCCTGCACTTTAAAGCCCATAGTCTTAACACTTTGTGGTGTTAAGCCGATATGACCTAATACAGGTATATCATTCTCTGTAAGTTTTTTGATGGTTTCTACCCTAATGGCTCCACCTTCAATTTTCACAGCATCTGCATCCGCTTCTTGCAAAAAGCGACCTGCATTAGTAATAGCCTGCTCTATAGAAACATGGTAAGACATAAAAGGCATGTCAGCAACAACCAGAGCATTCTGAACAGCTCTTGTAACACACTTTGTGTGGTGCAACATAACTTCCATTGTAACAGGTAAAGTTGAATCCAATCCCATCATTGTCATAGCAAGAGAATCCCCAACCAATATAATATCAATATCGCTATCATCAACAATCAAGGCTGTTGCATAATCATATGCAGTAAGCACTGATATCTTCTCTTTACCTTTAAAGGCTTTAATTGTCTTTACTGTTCTTTTCATAATTAAAACTTATCTGCTGTTTCTACAGCATACCTTACATACGGCTCTTCTGGAAGTTTTCTTAAAATCTGTTCTGCTGTTTCTGTCTGACCTGGTATTATAATATCTGGTCGAACATCAACTAACGGCTGAACAACAAAACGTCTCTCATTCCACCTTTTATGTGGAACCTTAATCTTACATGTATTAAACGTTAAGTCACCTACATATATTATATCAATATCTAAAGGTCTTGGTGAATTCTTTTCAGGACACAGGTCTCTTCCATAATTCTTTTCCATATTCTTGGTAACATCTAAAAGAGCAGAAGGAGACAAAACTGTTTCTATTACAACAAATGCATTATAGTATAAAGCATCTCGATATTTATCCGCCACATCAACAGGCTCGGTCTCATAAATTCGGGATTTTGCAACGACGGTTATTCCTTCATGGCGGTTCAGATCCTCACAGGCTGACATTAAATTGGCAAGACGATCTCCCATGTTTGATCCCAGACTCAACCCAACTTCTATAAGCTTTTTCATAGAACTCCAAATCGCTACTTTAAACAACCCAAATCTGCTTTGTCGCACAGAATAACAGAAGAGAAGCTTACATCATTCTCCATTAATATTCCTTGCCGAAGGTATTCCATGCCTCGCAGAGCAACTATTTACTATTTACTATTTACTATACACTGATACACTACGAGCAAAGCTCGTTAATTCAGTCCCAATATATCCTGCATGTCATAAATTCTTGGTTTTTTATTGCTAATCCAAGTTGTTGCAAAAACAGCACCCTTTGCAAAAACATCTCTGTCGGATGCTTTATGAGTTAATTCGAAGCGTTCTGAATCGCCAGCAAAAATTACAGTATGATCGCCAACTACGTCGCCACCACGAAGTGTGTGAATGCCAATTTCTCCAACCGGACGCTCTCCTGTTATACCCTTTCGACCATAACAGGCCACATCATCAAGTTGCCTTTTACGTCCTTCAGCAAGAGATTCGGCAATTCGCATTGCAGTACCACTAGGTGCATCCTGCTTGTGACGATGATGCATCTCAACAATCTCTGCATCAAATTCTGGTCCAAGAATCTCTGCAACCTTTTTAGTCAAAGCAAAAAGAAGATTTACCCCAACACTCATGTTTGGAGCCCAGACAATTGGAATCTTGAATGACTCTTTTCTAACGACCTCTGTCTCTTCAGGAGTCAAACCTGTAGTGCCTATAACTACTGCACATAGCTTGTCTGCAGCAGTCTTGACATTCTTTGGTACAGCTTCGTGAAAAGTGAAATCAATCAATACATCAGCTCCTTCAAGGGCATCTGCAAGATTATCTGTCAACATTACATTCTGAGTCCCACATCCAGCAAGCTCACCTGCATCTTTTCCCAAATCAGGATGATTCGGCAAATCAACAGCACCAAAAAGTTCTGCATCTTCCTTTGCAACAACAGCCCTGATAAGAGCCTTGCCCATTCTGCCTCCGGCACCAACTATAACAACTTTTACCATAATAAACCTTTATCTATAAACAGGATCGTTAATAATCCCAATTTCCGTCATAACTTTTTTTAATATTTTGCTGTGCTCAATGCTAAGTTCACACATCGGCAAACGATAAACTTCATTAATCATACCAGCATAAGACATAGCGGCTTTAATACCAGTTGGATTAGTTTCTAAAAATAGTGCCTTGAAAAATTTATAATACTCGTTGTGAAGCTTCTGAGCTTTAAAAAGTTCTCCTGCAAGCATTGAATGAACCAGTTTTGACATAACAGCTGGGATAATATTTGAAGCAACACTGACAACACCAACCGCCCCAACAGTCATCATTGGAAGTGCTAAAGTATCATCACCGGAAATAACTTCAATATCACACATGCTTTTTAGAAGACTAACTCTTTCAACGGAACCTGCCGCCTCTTTAATCGAAACTATGTTCTCATGGCGAGATAATCTGACAACTGTTTCAGCTTCAATAGGAACCCCCGAACGTCCCGGTACATTATAAAGCATAACTTTCCCACCTTGATCAGCAATGGCAGAAAAGTGCCTATAAAGTCCTTCTTGAGTAGGCTTGTTGTAATATGGAGTAACCTGCAAGGTTCCATCAACACCATCATCAATAGCTCTTTTTGTAAGCTCAATTGCTTCAGCTGTTGAGTTAGCTCCTGCACCAGCAACAACTTTTATCCTGCCATCAGCATATTCAACAGCGTTTTTAACAACTTCACTATGCTCATCATTAAATAAAGTCGGTGATTCACCTGTTGTACCAACGGGAACAATACCATCTATGTTCCCTGCAATCTGTATTTCAATTAACTCTTTAAACTTGCCAAAATCAATACTTCCATCAGTATTAAAAGGCGTTACAATAGCTGTATATGCACCCTGAAAATTCATCTTTAACCTCTTTATGTTTATGTTCAAAAAAACTATGCTATTTATTGTAGTATAATAATAATAAAATTGCAAACATATTAACTGGATTCTTGTATATCCTTCACGGTTTTTTCTTTTAGGCTGCATAACTGCCTGATAAAGAAGAGGTTACAGGAATATCGCTTCCGCGAGGTAAGTTCCTTATAAACAAGGACTTATGTTGTTTAAAAGAAAAAACCGTGGTATATCCTTGTTTTTCTGGTTGAGATCTTATTGTGTTCGTCGGTCAACGCCCGACGCTACAGCTTAGTTCGTCGGTCAACTCCCGACGCTACAGCTTAGCTGCTGTACCCCTGACAGCGTACTGTAGCGACGGGCGTTGACTGTCGAAAATAAATTTTTCATGTTTATCACCCAAAAAGTGATAAAACAATCATTCAAACCCTGATTTTATTGACTTAAACTCATGTTTAGCCTATCAACCAGAAAACTAAGGGTATATCCCTTGTTTTTCTGGTTGCAGGTTATTTTCGGCGGTCACCGCCCGCCGCTACAGGTGGTTATTTTCGGCGGTCACCGCCCGCCGCTACAGGTGGCAATTTGCAAAACAACCCTAAAACTGCAGATTCATGCTGTAGCGACGGGCGTTGACCGTCGAAAATGAAAATTAATAAATATCACCCAATAGGGGATATTTATCTGTTTAAAATGCTGATTTTATTGATTAAAATGCACATTTATGTCCTCAATCAGAAATCTAAGGGTATATCAAAGAAATCTGACACTGCATCTGGATATTGAAGAAATCTTTTTGCCAGTTTTTTAGGATATATGAAGTAGTCAATAAAAGCCTCACAACACAAAACTCCACTACTAGCAAATGCCCTTGCGTGAACTTTTGCAATATTTTCATTCTCCACATATTCTATAAGGTTCGCCTCTAATTTTATATCACCCTTTGTAGCATAAAGAGGATTAAGATAGTTAACACTCATACTTTGAGTAACACCGGCAGTCTCCATAAAAATAAAAATTACCCAGCAACCAATCTCATCTAGTAACAAAGACTGAATGCCGCCATGTAAGATACTCTTATAGCTTGTATAGTCTCCTGTTGGACTCCATGTGGAAACAACATTATCTCCATCCACAAAAAATTCCAAACCAAGTCCCTTTAAGTTCTTGGCAGCAGAGCAAAAGTTATTATATTCTTTGCATTTCTCAAATGGATTTAATATCTTCTTCATAACTATTACTTTTTAAAAGTAAGAAGTTTCTTCTCATATTCCCATTTTCTTTTGGATGGAAAATTATAAAAACTGGCAAAAAGAGCAAGAAATATTACCAAAATTAATGGAGGTCCTTTAAGACCAAGCAGAAAAGTGACTGGAATCATTGTGAATGCACATGCTGAAGTAAAAAACATATTACGCAAATATTTAAATAGAACGTTTTCGTCAAAAGGCTTGCCTATGTTATTTTTCAGATGAAAGACTTTTTGCCACATTGGTGCCACAAAAGCAAGCAATGCTGTACCTATAATTACTGCCGATGCAATACTCTGATTATTACATATAGTAATCTGTATTACCTGAAAATATGCAAGCAAGAAGACAAACAGAATCATTGCTGCTAATGGTCCGTAGACCTTCCAATACATTTTTTTTAATTTATCAACCATATTTATATTTCCTCTTTTTTTTTTTTACTGTTGTACGATTATATATTTCAAATAACAGTCTACCTCCAACAAACCCACCACAAGCTTGTATTAAATTTGGAAGAAGCTCAGTAACAGCACCTTGAATCTTAATTGAAGGCATAAAGCATTGCCCCACAAAATATATTGCGACCATAAACAAGCTACCAACAGCAGGAATTATCCACGTTAATACTCCCCTTTTACCCTTTGCTGTTCCACAAATAAAGCCTTCAACACCTTTGGCAATAAGTGTCAAAGGAGCAAAAACTGCATATCCCGAAATTATGTCAGCAATGGCGGCTCCAACACCACCAGCAACGGCACCCCCACGTTTACCAAGCATCAATCCCGAGAAAACAACAAAAACATCCCCGAAATTAAAGTATCCACCGGATGGCAAAGGAATCACAAAAAATCTTGTTACAAGCATTACAACAACAACGTATGCAACTAATACATACCAGCTATTATTATCTTTTTTTAACATATTTTTATCTCTCATAGATATGCTTTATCCTATTATCAATCAAAGGTCCCAGAATCTTGCCTTGATCAATAACATAAAATGCAATCGTTATTATCAAAACAAGATTTTGCATAAAAACACTTTTAATGTTTTTTAAATTAATCTTTTTGTTGTGCTGTAGCTCTGGAATTATATTGAACAGCACTTTATCATTGTCAAACTTTGCCATACCACGAACTAAAAGAGTCCTCATTAATATGAAGAACTTTAAATACTTTATGGGTATATTTATCGAAAGTATATCATTTATAGTAATCGATAATACAAACAGTTCAACACTAAACACCGTATTCAGTAAAATTAAGGCTGTGAGAATACCATTGCACAACGCTTCTTTCAAGTATAAAACATCAAATCCATGTTGTATGACACTAAAAAGAGCGAATATGCCGAGTAGTAAAATCGCAAAGCGAAACCAAAACTTGGCAACTTTCAAGAAACTCTTAAACTGATGAACAACATTAAACAAAATAGAAACAAGAAAAAGAGAAAACACAAGAACTGGCAAATTAGCACTAAATATATAATTAGACGCAACAATAAATAGAACTAAAACAGCCCCACCTAAATATATTTTCAGTTTTGATTTCATATTTCCCACAACGATACTTGCGATGGTAGAATATTTGTTAACATACCACCCCAACATTAACAATTGAATCTCGTAGAGATGATATCTTTGTAGCCTTGGGTTTTAACCCAAGGTAATAGATAACAAACATGTTGATCCCTGTAGGGGTGGCATCTAGTTATTAAGATATCATCCCTACAGGATTCTTATCGTCAATAATTATATAGCCCCTTGGGTTAAAACCCAAGGCTACTAAAATATCGTCCCTCTGGGACTTCCCATCATTCTTAATTTGTAATTTTTAATTAGTAATTGATTTACTGTTGTGGACTCCAACGATATAAAAATGGACTTGTCTTATTATTTATACCGAGAAGGTTTGTAAGATCCAGACCTTGAGAAACATTAAAAATTGTTTTCCAATCAAAGGCCTGCTGATATCTGTAAACCTTAATTGTATCAACACCTAGAATCTCTGCACATACACTCTCTGCATCTTCATAGTAACCAATCTTATCAATCAGTTCTAACTCTTTTGCCTGTTTAGATGTAAAAATTCTACCATCAGCTATTTTACGGACTTCTTCCTCAGATAAGCCACGTCCTGTCACAATTACTTCAACAAAACGGTCATGCATCTGCTGAATCATAGTTTCAAGCAAAGCTTTTTGTGCAGGATCAACCTGCTTTAAAGGATTGAGCATATCTTTGTTATCACCAGATGCAATGGTCACGTCCTCAATACCAATCTTCTGTGCTAACTGATACATGTTGATAGACTGCATAATCACAGAAAGAGAACCAGTAACAGAAGTTGGACGAGAAACAATGTAATCTGCTGCCGTTGCAATATAATAAGCTCCGGATGCAGCCACATCACCAAAAATTGCAACAACTTTTCGGTCAGGATCACTCTCCTTAAACTTCATCAAAGCATGATAAACAATATCGCTTGCTGTAATCCCCCCTCCACCACTGTTGATATCAAGAATAATTGCCTTTACGTCATAATCAAGTGTCGCACGCTTAACTGCCTGTAAAGCCGACGATGTCGGACTCATTGTTCTGCCGAATATTGAATCACTGGAACTTAAAGTTATAAAACCTGTAATAGGAATTCTTACAACTTTTGTCATTGCATCCCCATCTCCAGAACTCCAGACCTCAGTTAGTGCAGGATACTCATCCTTACCGTAGAAACCCTCATCAGCAGAATCATTTTCAAATGCTGCCGACTTTACTGCCTTAGAAAAACCTGCTGCCGCAATAGCTCCAATTAAACCAAGCACCACGAAAAACATTACAACAAACTGAACCACTATAACAGCCCATAAACATCCTTTACCACCATTACTTTTCTGTTGAACAATTATCTTCTCTCTTTTAGGTTCTTCCATTATTTCACCCTCTTCTCTTTATTTTTCTAGATATTTCTGAGCGTCCAACGCAGCCATACAACCTGTCCCAGCAGCTATAACAGCTTGCTTATACACAGGATCAATTACATCGCCACATGCAAATATGCCAGGTATATTTGTCTTGGTACTTCCCTGCTCAATGTTAATCAAACCTTCATCATTCATTGCAATAACATCCTTAAATGCATCTGTCTGAGGAATATGCCCAATTGCAGTAAAAATCCCCTCACACTCAACTTCCGTATCTTCACCTGTTTCCACATTCGACAAAACAGCACCGGCAACCATACCATTAGCATCACCCTTGATTTCCTTAATGGTATAGGGAATCAGCCACTTAATCTTTTCATTAGATTTTGTCTTCTCAATCTCAATTGGATCCGCACGTAGATAATCTCGACGATGAACAATTGTGACCTCGGCGGCAAAACGAGTTAAAAAAAGAGCATCTTCAATGGCTGTGTTTCCGCCGCCAATCACAAGAACTTTGCTGTTTCTATAAAAAGCGCCATCACATGTTGCACAACCAGAGACACCCTTGCCATAAAACAGTGGTTCTGTCTCAATTGGAAGTCTTCTGGCAATAGCTCCGGAACCAATAATTAATGACTCTGTTTCTATTGCTCTGCCATCATCTGTCTTCACAATAATTACATCACCATTTTTCTCTATGCCAGTAATCGAAGCACTCTCAAAACGAGCACCAAATTTTTCTGCCTGAGCCTTAAACTTGGCAAGCAATTCAAATCCGGATATAGATTCAAAACCAGGATAATTTTCAATTTCATTAGAAACAATAAGTTGTCCACCAGGGGCTGGTCCCTCAAAAACTAATGGATTCAACAGTGCTCTAGCTGAATATATTGCTGCCGTAGCGCCCGCAGGTCCTGAACCTGCAATAATTAACTTTTCCATCTTATAATTCCTTCACTTTATACTAAAACCCTTCATTTTCTTGCCTGTCACGCCATAGCCTGAAAGGCGAAGGAGGTTTTATGGTCGATTATTTTTTTGAATATTTTTAACAATATATTTGTCAATAGCTTACAAATTAATTTAACACCTGTCAACTTTTCATGATAATGAGGACATTATCGACTTGTCGAGCCGTAGACAGGAACTGCGAAGGCTGATCCCGTTCTTGCAATACAATACTGATTTGCAGATTTTAAGGTAGCACAACGTAGGCCACTGCGTTGCTGTCGCAAGCTCCAGCCTCTCTTAAGCTTCGCTACGAGTCAGGTTGTTGGCGTTTTGCACTTGCAACGAAGATCGTCGCGTTACCCCAAAAAGCTGCAAGCTGGAAGCATGCGTTACATTAAAACATTGCTATAACTCTTCTCTGCGTTCTCTGCGCCTCTGTGCGATAATTCTTTTGGTTGCCTGCCTGTGCGATGCTCGCACGCAGACAGGCGGCTATGCCACCCTGTGTTCTTGGCGCCTCTGTGCGAGATTTTTTTCTTAATTAATTTTACAATTTTTCTCTGTGTCCTCTGTGTTCTCTAGCGTAGCGGGTGGTTAAACCTTTTTGGTTGCGGCTCGGCCGCCCTATGAAATCAATGTAACAACTTTCTCGCCGGAGACAACCTTCCCAATAACTATTGGTTTAGCATATGCTTCACTTAAAATTTCCAAAGTTTTTATAACATCATCTTCATCTACAATAATAACAAAACCAATGCCCATGTTGAATACACGATACATCTCGTATTCATCAACACCACCGGTATTTTGAATAAATTTATAAACAGCCGGTACTCTCCATGTTGATTTATTAATCTCAACTCCAACACCATCTGGCAAAATTCTAGGAATATTATCATAAAACCCACCGCCTGTAATATGTGCCATACCTGCGATCGTGACTTCATCCATAAGTGCCAATGTAGGCTTCAAGTAACTTTTATGTACGGCAAGTAGTATATCGGCAACAGTCTTATCTGTACCCGGCAAAAGATCATCAACTCCTAAACCAGCATCATCAAAAATCACCTTTCTTGCAAGAGAATAACCATTTGTATGCAAACCAGAAGATGGCAAACCAATCAGAACATCTCCCTTTTTAATGTTTTCTCCGGTAATAATTTTATCAGCATCAACACTACCAACAATTGTACCAACCAGATCATATTCACCTTCCGGATAAAGTCCAGGCATCTCCGCCGTCTCTCCTCCAAGCAAAGTACAACCATTTTCCATACAAGCAGTACAAAGACCTTTAACTACATTCTGAAAAACGTCGCCTTTAAGTTTTGCTGTACCAAGATAATCCAAGAAAAACAGTGGTTTTGCACCCTGCACAAGAATGTCATTAACACAATGATTAATCAGATCCTGACCAACAGTATCGTGAATACCGGCCATAGCGGCAACCTTCAACTTCGTACCAACACCATCAGCACTGGAAACAAGTATACAATCAGCTCCAGGCGATTTAAATAACCCACCAAAAGAACCAATACTACTTAAAACTCCCGCTGTATTCGTCTGTTTAACCATCTCTTTAACGGATGTCAGAGAAGACATCATCTCATCAATATCAACACCTGCTTCCGCATAAGCCGATTTCTTTTCTGTCATAATTTATATTCCTTATTAAATTTGTATAACAACTGCAATCCCCCAAAAATTAAATAACAAAACAATATACTATATTATTTGAATAAACTAAAGCACTTTTTATTATACTTTATATTAAACCTTAATTTTTCTGGTTGGATGCCTTTTTCGGCGGGGTGAAGCACCCCATCCCTACAGTTGCTGATGCTGTAACCAACGTTAAACCATTAATTGGCAGGTGTTTTGTAGGGTCGGGGTCTGTGACCCCGCCTTTAAAATATATATTTCCTGTTTACCTGTCCCGCCAAGCGTGGATCACCCAAGAAGTTATAAAATAATAATTCAAGCCCTAATTCTATTGATTAAGACTCATATTGATGCCCGCAACCAGAAATCTAAGAATATTAACCTTAATTTTACGGTTGATTTATTTCTCTTGGCACGCCACAGAGCCGACTCTATCCCGCAATGCGGGATTAGCAAAGCTAACTCAAACAGCATTATTTGTCCCGCAGAGCGGGATAGCGTCTCCGATCTGCCTGTCGAGCCGTTGTCTCGAAAAGCGAAGGCTGGTGATCGGAATCATAATAAATTATTTTCTGCAATTATCACCAAAAAGCATAAAAAATCAAATATCATTTGCTGTTTTCATTGATCTAAATGCAGGTTTTTCCTGTCAAACATAAAATTAAGGATATTAATAAAAAATGTAAGCTTAAATGTGAATAATAATTAATCAAAAAAACAAAACCAGAGAGAAATAGTGGTTAATGAATCGTGGTTAATATTTATCTGTTATTTGGTGTTAATTAAGAACTCAAGGCTATCATCAACAGAGACAATTTTGCCATTCTCATACATTGGCACTAACAGACCATCCGCAAATCTACTATATCGATACAGAGTGGCATAAATAAAATCAGGAACAGCACCACCCTGACCGCCAACCAATTCACCACCGCGACGGACATTATCCATCATCCAAGCACACAACGTCAAATGATATGGATTCCTAGCAACCTCTCCCTTATGAAAACTCAGTCCAGTAATAAGCTCAGAAACATCCTGATTTGACGATTCAACCATCAAGTTAGGAAACCTGTTTGCCCCCCAGAATTCAGTTTCAAGTACAATACATTCAAAGCCATCTATTCTGGCAATAGCATCAAGCACCAAATATCTAACTCCAACATGAGTGGTATTTGCATCATCAACATTTGGAATCGTAATAATATCAGGCATCTCATTGCGAAGAATATTTTCAACAACCTTAACATTCTCTTCCCATAAATCCTTATAATTCTCACGAGAATCTAAATTAACCTTATCCAATCCCATTTCCAAAGCAACGATAAGCTCCCAATCAAAAAAATCACAAGCATCCGTCAACTCTCTCAGGCGACGAGACCTTTCGGAAACATTACTTCCAAGAGTTACAGCCACATTTTTAACATCAACATCATAATCTTTTCTAAGTCTCAAAGGTAATCCACCAATAATACACTCATCGTCTGGATGAGGTGCAAATATCAACATCTTACAATCCTTCCTTGCCTTTGATAACATTAAAGATGCGGCATCTCCCAATTCAATTTTCTTACCATCCGCAAAAGCCAAAGCAAAAGCTTCAACCATTTTTAAAAATCTATTATTCATATGGCACTTTCTGTAGTATCAACACTTTTATTATATCAAAATTAAATTAAATTTTAATATAACAAGCCACACTTTGCAAGAATTAGATAAACATATAATATAGATTCATAATACCAGGTAATATATATTTCAAATCTATCATAATCAACCACTTACCAACAATCAAGAATATGCTAAGATTATTAAATTATGAAATATCTATCTTGTTGATGTTCAAAATGAGAAATAAAGTTGGTTTGGAGTGTAAAAGATTGGGATTAGTTGATTTTTCTT
>Ga0209414_1000961_pt1 | contig 13906 bp, 11 predicted proteins | sample LakVidmifraction_4_FD_181154 | JGI IMG/M metagenome (GOLD analysis project Ga0209414, IMG submission 181154) | Hypersaline microbial communities from Lake Vida, Antarctica - Brine Hole Two &gt;0.2 micron (SPAdes) (version 2) | ecosystem: Environmental > Aquatic > Non-marine Saline and Alkaline >... | reverse complement strand
GGTGGGGAGTAAGTGAAAGAGAACCACTTGCGTCGACTCGCAGGCCTTCTTTCTCTATTCCGCGCATGGCTCCCTTAAGGTGCAGGTCTGTTCCACTATTGCTTAACTCTAACAACTGCTCATTTAACACTGATTTCATGAATTTTCTCTTCTGTTGGAATAAATGTACGACCGATTAATTGATATCGGAGTCTGCGCTTACCTTCGAGGATTATTTTTTTCGCATAACGAAGGTATCGGGCCAGATAGCGTAGACTTCGAAAGACAGCCTTCAACGGGCTCATAAATATATGACCGATTTTACGTCCAAGACTCTCTTGTAATATTACATGTGAGATTTACTCTATTGTATAATGCTTAATACAGAAATGAGCAATTAACTGAATTTAAATAATAATATACGGCTTTTTAGGAGAAAAAAAACAATGCCACATTATGATCTATTTGTTTTAGGTGGTGGGTCCGGAGGGGTTGCCTGTGCACGCACGTCTTCAGCCTTAGGTGCAAAAGTTGGCCTTGCAGAAGGTGATCGTCTAGGTGGAACCTGTGTTAACAGAGGTTGCGTCCCTAAAAAGTTTCTCGTATATGCCTCACTCGCCGGAGAAGATATTTGCAATAGCACAAGTCTTGGTTGGTCCGTGGAAAAATCAACATTTAACTGGTCTCACTTACGCGACAGTGTCCAGTCGGAGCTGAGACGTCTTAATGGGATTTATGAAGGGTTGCTGGAAAAGTTTAATGTTCATGTCTACAAAGGTATGGCTCGGTTTATCGACGCTAAAACAGTCGAGGTTGACGGGGTAACCATCACAGCTGATCGCTTTATGATCGCAACAGGAGGTACACCATTTGTCCCAGAATTTCCTGGCCGGGAACATGTTCTGGTAAGTGATGATGCTTTTCTTCTGGAATCTCTTCCAAAATCTATAGCTATTGTAGGAGGTGGTTATATTGCACAGGAATTCGCTGGAATATTTTACGGGTTAGGAGTCGATGTAACCTTGGTTGCACGTTCCGCAAGATTGCTTCGGGGGTTTGACACTGATCTTTCTGAACATTTACAGGCTGAGCAGACTAAAAAAGGTATTCATATTCAATGTGCCACTCATGTTAAACGTGTTGAAAAGACAAGTGAAGGATATAGACTGCATTGTGAAGAATGTGGAAGTCATACTTTTGAAAAGGTTTTGTATGCAACTGGGAGAGCGCCAAATACTACTGGTATGGGACTCGAAAAAATTGGGGTTTCTCTCAATGGGAAAGGCGCAATCGAGGTGGACGAAAAAATGCAAACTTCAGTGAGTGGAATCTATGCAATTGGTGATGTTACAGATAGAGTTAATCTCACCCCTGTTGCAATTCACGAGGGTCGAATTTTCGCAGGCAATCATTTTGGAGGTGAAGATCGTCTGATGAACTATGAGTTAATTCCTACAACTATATTCAGTCAACCTCCACTTAGTACTGTTGGGCTGACGGAAGCACAAGCTCGGGAAAAATATGATGACGTTGTTGTATATAAATCAATATTTAAACCAATGAAATATTCTCTTGGAAAAATAAACGAAAAAACATTGATGAAACTGGTTGTAGATCCAAGAAGTGATCGGGTACTTGGTGTACATATGGTAGGTTCCGATGCTGGTGAGATTATACAGGGATTTGCAGTTGCTCTTAAAGCGGGTGCTACAAAAACCGCATTTGACAGAACAGTCGGGGTACACCCAAGCAGTGCAGAGGAATTTGTGACCATTCGTGAGCCTTTTGTTGCCGATAAAATACTACCTTAAATCACGATAAATGAGCCCGTTAATTTGTCGTGGGACACGCTCGCATCTATATTTAAAAGATAATTCCACTACACTGACAAAGTGAAAATTTACGTACCCCAGACTAATTTGTAATTTCCTTAAGTTGTCATTTTGTGTAAATACATATTTTATCAATTATTTCTAATAGAGTCTGTGTTGACTGACGACGAAAGCATTCCTATTGTTCAAGCAACATTGTAAACAATTCTCTACATAATATAGATCAACTTTTCTTTAGATACTGATATGGATTATTATAAAGTTCTTGGGGTCGAAAAGGGTTCTTCCTCAACAGAAACAAAGAAGGCATACAGAAAGCTGGCTCTTAAATACCATCCTGATAAAAATAAAGGTGATAAGGCTTCTGAAGCAAAATTTAAAGAAATCAGTGAGGCCTATGCAGTTCTTTCTGATCCTGAGAAAAAGCAACAATACGATACTTATGGATCAGCAGATTTTCGTCAGCGATACTCACAGGAAGATATTTTCAGTGGTTTTGATATAAACGATATCCTTCGACAGTTTAATGGTGGAGGAGGAGGTAGAGGGGAGACGAGTTTTCGTTCTGCAGGTGGCGGCGGAAGCCCATTCGGCTCTTTCTTCAATCAGGGCGGTGGTGGTTGTGGTGGTGGTCGCCCGACCGCTGAAAAAGGGCAGGATATGACCTATCAGATCACTGTCAGTCTTGAAGATATACTCCATGGTGCAGAAAAAACCATTTCTTTGAGAAAAAATGGAACGGCCCAGAATGTTTCCGTTAAAATTCCTAAAGGAATTGAAGAGGGAAAAAAACTTCGCCTCCAGGGAAAGGGAGCAGCCTCTCGCAATGGCGGACCGGCTGGTGACCTTTACCTTAAGGTAGAGATTGGTGCCAACGAAGAATTTTCACGCAAAGGTGATGATCTTATCATTCAACGACTTATTACATTCAGCCAGGCTTGCCTTGGAACTAAAGTTGAGGTTGAGACATTAGAAGGTAAAAAGTTTATGGTCACCGTAGCATCAGGAACACCTCATGACTCCAAACTTCGCATAAGAGGATATGGACTACCTAGTGGCCCTATGGGTGAGCGGGGTGATTTATATGTTAAAGTTGGAGTTAAAGTCCCTCAGGAAATCACTGAAGAACAGCAGCACTCCCTTGAACAACTACAGGCGCTTGGCCTGTAGTTATAAGATTGTGCAGGTCATGAACGTATCGCAAGATATTTTATGGCCTGTAGCCAGGAGGCTGACCGAGAATGCCCTTTCGGAGTCTACGCTTACCTGCCCAAACTCTTCCAAATTCCCAAAAAATAATCCTCGCAGGTAAGCGTAGACTCCGAAATGCCTATTCTCGGACAAGCTCCTCATTTACCTGCCACTTATATTTAACTTTAAAAGATGAGAATGATGCCTTTAACTTGACTTTTAAACGTTTTTTTTGATATCCATTTAGTATGGAACCTACTTGTTAGGTTAGTGGTGGTTTTATTGTAGGCCTCGCCATAAATATAGAGTATCTGGCCGGGCCATTTTCGTAGGGGAGAATGGAATGTCTGATCGTGTAGAAGGAAAAGTTAAATGGTTTAATGCAAGTAAAGGGTACGGTTTTTTAGAAAGACCTGATGGAGAGGCTGACATTTTTGTACATTACAGTTCTATTCAGGGGGAAGGTTTTCGCAGTCTTGAGGAGGGGGAGTCTGTCAATTTTTCTATAGCCACAACTGATAAAGGACTCCAGGCAGGAGATGTAAATAAAATGAATTAAATGCGCCCATTTGTTCAGTGTTAAGCCCCACGACAAGGTTCCTTGTTGTGGGGCTTTACATTTTTTGATGCTTTTTTTTTGACTTCATGGCATACATTCCATCTTTTTATAAAATTATGGAATCATATACTTTCAAATCTAAATCGCTTACGGATACCAAGAATTTCGGACATACCCTTGGGCTCCATGCTAAAGCTGGTTTTGTCTACTGTCTCGATGGTGATCTTGGGGCGGGAAAAACGACACTAACCCAAGCCATTGCAACAGGTCTTAACCTGAGTGGTGGTGAATATATTTCAAGCCCCTCTTTTGCAATAATGCATGAGTATCATGGAAAAATCCCATTGTATCACATGGATTTTTACCGTCTTTATAGCTCTGACGATGTGCTTGCCCTTGGATTCGATGAGTATTTTTATAAAAAGGGACTTACTGTTATTGAATGGTCTAAAAGAGCAACAGATATCTTGCCAGATGACATTTTAGCCATAGACATACAATTGGCAGAAGACAACACTCGTACTATAAAATTGCGGTGGAGTCCAATTTACAATGCACTACTAAAGGAAATATGCAAAATTTTCCCTCCGACCCATATTGCATAAAAGTTCAAACACTGTGAGTGGAACATCTTTTCCTCTATCCTATAGCGATAAAATACAATGAAGAAAAAAACTATTATATTTAATGATTGTCTGAAGACATTTACTGAAGACCAAGACAAAGCAATCACACCTGAAGAAACACTCAAGAAGTTCTACTCCAAAATTGAAGAAATTGATTTAAATATACTTAATGAAGTCCGCAGGATTGATAACGGTCGCCTGGATATACCTGTCTATTTTTCTGTTTGTGGGGATGATGCACAGGCCTTGATTGGGACAAAAAAACAGATGGGAAAAGGTGCTTCACCTGCGCAGGCAGAAGCCTCTGCATGTATGGAACTTGCTGAGAGATTTTCGTTTTTTGCCTATAAGGACAATGACGGAAATTTCTTAACCGGAGATTATCATGAAATGGTTGCGGCCGGTTATCCTGTTCTTGATCTTCGTTATCTTCTGCAATCCGTACATGACCAAAAAACAGATTCCGCGTTATTGAAGAAATTGCTTGCAGACATACCAATGCAATGGGCCTGGGGAACAAATATTACAACGGGTGAAGATGTCCTGATCCCATTTTCCTGGTTTTTTGCGATTAACGAATTTAATGGTCCTTCAGCAGGAAACACCAACGAAGAAGCAGCTCTTCAAGGAATATGTGAAATAATTGAGCGACACGTATGTTCAGTAATCAATAATGGTAAAATCAAGACACCAAAAATTGATCCTGATTCTGTTAAGGACCCCGTTGCAAAAGATCTGCTTGCAAAATTTCGCACAAATAACATCGAATTGTATCTCAACGATTTTAGTCTCGACACTGGTCTTTGCACAGTGGGAGCGCTTGCAATCGACAGATCAACATTTCCTGGTAAAAGCGAAATCGTTTATACTGCAGGGACTACTCCAGAGCCTGAAAAAGCAATTATTCGCGCGGTGACAGAAGTTGCGCAACTCGCCGGTGATTTTAATTCAGACTCAAATTATGTGGCTTCAGGGTTGCCAAAACCACTCTCAATGGCAGAGGTGGATTATGTAACCGATACAGCCAAAACTCATACTGTAGAAGAGATCTCCAATATCAGTGATGCTAATATTAAAAATGAAGTATTGAACTGTGTACGTTCCATTAAAAATATCGGAATGGATGTTTTGATGATTGATGTGACCCACGACAAGTTAAACATCCCTGCATTTTATACCATTATTCCTGGTGCCCATTTTCGTGAAAGGTCAATGATTAATGATGTCGGACTTTTCTCTGCAAAGTTGGTAGTAGAACTCATCTCTGATTCGCAGTTACTTGAGGCAAAACTCCTGCAAATGGAAGAATTGTTGCCCAACGCCTATTATCTCGAATTTTACAGAGGTCGTAACTATTTCAATATGGGATTCCCGGAGTCGGCATTATCTCACTTTGAATCTGCACTTCTCAAAAACCCACAGGCAGAAGACCTTCCGTACATTTATTCTTTTATGGGGAGTTGCCTCAAAGATCTTGGCAAGTATGAAGAAGCCATTTTGCATTTGCAAACAGGCCTTGCAGAGGATGAAGAACGACCTGATTTACATAACACACTTGGTGTTTGTTACTTTAAACAAGAGAACTATGAACAGGCTATTGTTCATTTCCAACGGGCTGTAGATCTTAATCCTGCGTCAGGGATGGATTATGCCAACCTAGGGGTGAATTACAGTAAATTGGGTAAAGATGAGCAGGCTGTAGAGTTTTTGACTATTGCACTTACCATTGACCCTGATCTGGAATTTGCCAAGGACCTACTGAACAGGATTGTGCAAAAGTAATTCCTAGGAGCTTGTCCGAGAATAGGCATTCTCGGACAGCCTTCTACAAGGGTGGTCCATAAAGTTATCAGGGGTTATGTTGTGGATTTAAACAGCTTACCCCCTGTTCAACAGTTTCATATGTAACAACCTTGCTCATATTATTTTTGAGCTCTTCATGGGCTACAAAACCATCACCTTTTTCAGGTAAAAGTACTCCAAACCGTGTTAATATGTCTCTAACAGGAGGTTGTACTCCACATAATCCAATTAAACGAATGTTTGGATTCATAAGAACTGAGCCGAGTACACCGATTAAACTGGAATTTATTATATTAAAAAGAGACAAGTCGACATATAAAAAGGTATCAATACTTAAACCACTTTTGTCACCGGCTGTACAGTCGATTATTGCTGTCTTTATCTGATCCAACCCTTCTCTGACGGTTGTCAGTTTATCAGTTTTTATTATACAAACCCTTCCTTCACTCACGGATATTTCCTCCATGTGGGACCTCTTCACGTAAAACTATTGTTAACCAGTGTTTTCGTTTTTTTAGACAGATAAGTACTGTTTTTCTCTTTCATCATGTTAAATTTAAACCCTTTTCAACTCTGTGTTAGAAATGGTACCACTTACTTTCATTAATAACAAATACCAAGAGAATATTCCTGTTTTGCTAAATCATGTAACAAGAAAATAGGCTTTTATAACATCTAAATCTTGCAACTGGCAAGTTTACCGGACATGCAAGGCACCAGAGCTGCAGACGTATAGATATACTTCAAGGTTCTGGTAACAAAGCAGATTCGGTGAAATTGCAAGTCCCGAAGGGTCGTAAATATGAGAAAATAATACTCATGGAGTGTGATTTTTTTAAATAGTATCATGAACGTAATATACTGTTTTGAAAATGGTAAATTATTTTCTTATTTTGCGCATGCAAGATTTAGGTAGCATGATTAATTGCGATTGATCTCTTGTTTTTTCTATAGAAAGACAGGTTATCTCTTAATTGGAGGCATTACGTCCTGAGTTTCTACTAATAGTTTGATTATGATATGAAATTATTGTACTGATCATAAGTTCTTAGTAAGTTTTTCAGCTTTGTTTCTTAAATTTAATTAAATGGTTTTAATGCTATGCATGATAAAAATATTTATCTGCTGAGACATGGTGATACGGGTCTTAACAAACGATACGTTGGCTCTTCTAACGTGTCTTTGTCGCCTAAGGGTATTGAAGAAGTTAAAAAAAGTTGTACTTATCTCTCGAAGGTGAATTTTGACACTGTCTTATGCAGTCCTATGAAACGGTGTGTTGAAACGGTGAGCTATCTGTCAAGTTCCTGTTCTGTGCTGTATCAAGACTTTTTGAAAGAAATTGATTTTGGCCGTTGGGAGAAAAAGACATTTCAAGAAATACTCGCATCAGACAAGCTCGAAGTTGATAAATGGGTCAATAATCCTAACAGTTACACCTTTCCTGAGGGAGAATCACTGGAGCAATTTCAGCAGAGGATAATTCAAGCCGCCAAATATATGTACGAATCAGATGGCAGGGTCATTCTTATTGTCTGTCATGGGGGTGTGATACGTCATTTACTCTGTAATCTTCTTAAAATTCCTAAAGAACATTATCTTCTTTTTGACATACATCCCGGATGTTTTACAACCATCAGATTGCATAGTGAAGGTGGCGTTTTAACAGGTCTCAATCATAGAGGTTAATATTGTCTAAAATAATTCTAATTACTGGTGGTGCCAGAAGTGGCAAAAGTTCGTATGCTCTGGATGTTTGTGAAAACATTTCAGAAAACCGTCTGTTTATTGCGACTTGCCCCACAATAGATTCTGAAATGACTGATCGTGTAATTCGCCATCAAAAAGAGAGAGAAGGCAGGGGGTGGGAGACTTTGGAATGCCCGGTTGATCTGGAAACTGCCTTTAAGGAAAAGGCACATAGATTCAATGTAGTGCTCCTTGATTGTATTACACTCTGGGTGAACAATGTCCTTTATTCTTATGAACAGAAAAATATGGTTTTAACTGATTTTGTCATTAAGGACCAAGCCAATGCATGGTTGACTGCAGCTCAAGCTATAGATTCCACTATAGTTTGTGTTACCAACGAAGTGGGCTTAGGAATTGTACCGGAAAATGCTATTGCAAGAAAATACAGGGATCTTGTTGGAACTGTAAATCAAACTATAGGCAAGATGGCAGATGAGGTCGCTCTTGTCTCTTGCGGAGTTCCTCTCTATCTGAAAAAATAACGATGATATAGGAGTCGTAAAGTTATGGGTTTGCTTGAAAGAACAGTAAAAGATATTTCTCCACAGGATAGCGCTAGTAGAGAATTAGCTAAAGAACGTTTAGATGACCTTGCGGTTCCACATTGGGCCCTTGGAGATTTGATGGACCTTGGAATTGAAATAGCAGGAATGATGAGAACAATCACCCCTGTCATACGTAAAAAAACTATAGTTACAATGGCGGCGGACCATGGTGTAGTTGCAGAGGGTGTGTCTAAATTCCCAAGTGAAGTTACCCAACAAATGGTCTACAACTTTGTTAATGGTGGCGCTGGAATAAATGCCCTTGCAAAACAGGCGGGTGCGAGCGTTGTTGTGGTTGACATGGGCGTTAATGCAGATCTCAAAGATCTTGCTGAATCCGGCAAAATAATTAATAAAAAAGTTGGTCTCGGTACCGATAACATGGCCGTAGGACCAGCGATGAGTAAAGCGATGGCTGTACGTGCTATCGAATCCGGAATTGATATAGCAAACGAACTATCAGCTACAACCGATCTATTTGGCACTGGAGACATGGGTATCGGTAACACCACACCTTCGGCTGCCATTGCCGCTGTCTGTACTAAAAAACCGGTAGAAGAGCTCACCGGGAGAGGTACAGGGCTTGACGATGAACAATTACTCCATAAAATCAGTGTAATAAAGAAAGCACTTGAAGTGAATTCTATCAACCCAAAAGACGGGGTAGACATTTTAAGTAAGGTTGGTGGTTTTGAAATTGGTGGAATTGCAGGTCTTATACTGGGAGCGGCAGCGAATCAAAAACCGATAATTATAGATGGATTTATATCTACTGCTGGTGCTCTCATTGCAAATGTAATTGAACCTTTTGTTAAAGATTACCTTATTTTTGCCCATCGTTCTGTCGAGCCTGGTCACAAAGCAATGCAGGAACATCTCGGATGTAAGAAACCGTTACTCGATCTCAATTTTAGATTGGGCGAAGGAACAGGAGCGGCTGTGGCGATGAATCTGGTTGAGGGTGCAATTGCTGTTTTAACAGAGGTTTCAACTTTTGCAGAAGCGGCAGTAGCTGGCGCTGATAAATAAGCTATCCCCTAAATCTCGCATACGCAAAATAAGAAAATAATTTAACTATACAAAACAGCATATTATGTTCATGAAACTTATTTTAAAAGTCACATTCAATAAGAATTATTTTCTCATATTTGCTCCCCTTCGGGACTTGCAATTCCACCGAATCTGCTTTGTTACCAAAGCCTTGAAGTATATTTATACGTCTGCAGCTCCGGTGCCTTGCAGCTCCGGTAAACTTACCAGTTGCAAGATTTAGGTATCCTATGAAAGAAAATAGAGTTTCATGGATGAAAGAAAAGCTGGCAGCTTTTCTGGCTGCATTACGCTTTCTGACTATTGTCCCCATAAAATGGAATGCTGAACACGATGGTGATTATTTCAAGCAGAGTCTCCTGTTTTTTCCTGTAATCGGGCTACTGATTGGTGCATTCGGCTACGCGCTTACTCTACTTTCATTGTGGTTTTTCCCTCAACCTGTTGCTAGCTGTATTGTAATTTGTTATCTCGCCTTTATATCTGGATGTCTCCATCTCGATGGTCTCTCAGACAGTGGTGATGGGTTGCTGAGTTCACGACCAAGAGACCGTTCTATGGAAATCATGAAGGACAGTCGCGTAGGGGCAATGGGAGTTATCATCACGGTTCTGGTGATATTGGCAAAATTTAGTGCGCTTATTTCAATTGACGTACATCAGCTTGCGGTGGCTGTATTTTTCATGCCTCTTACTGGAAGGGTTGCCATTCTTTGTACAATGGCCGCTCTTCCATATGCTCGCAAAGAGGGTGGCATTGGTTCCTTGTTTTACAGCCAATCTGTTAAACGTCTCGCTTTTTTTAGCCTATTCATACTCATTGGCTTTCTGATATTACTCCCCCCGGGAAAAATATTTACGGTTTTAGCTGGTGTTACGATCGTCTTTTATCTCTTTAATCGAGGTTGTAAAAGTAAAATTGGTGGCGCAACCGGCGACACCCTTGGTGCTAATTGTGAGCTAGCTGAAATGACCGTAGCTCTTGCCTTTTCAACTACATTCTCTCTTTGTCTCTAAAAGGATTTTTTTAATGAAAACGTTCGAACATGGTGGAAATATTCACAGAGCATTTAGAGAGACTGTCAAAGGTGGTGACAAAATACTTGATTTCAGTGCCAATATTAATCCGCTGGGCCCTCCTGAGTGGCTGCGGCCCGTTCTTTCAAGAGAATTAGATAAGGTTTTTCATTACCCTGACCCTGAGAACTTAAACCTTACCCACGCCATTGCAGAGCATTTTGATATTAAACGGGACTGTATTGTTGCTGGAAACGGGACTACTGAACTACTCTATTCTATGCTGAGGTCACTGCCTTGTAAAAGAGTTGTTATTCCTGTGCCAAGTTACGTTGACTATGTGAGAGCTGCTGAAATTGCTGGTAAAGAGGTTGTACTGTTTACTTTAAAAGAAGAAACTGAGTTCTCACTTAATGTTCATGAATTTCAGAAAATATTACTCCCCGGTGATCTTGCAATAATTGCTGTTCCTAACAATCCTACAGGTAAAATTCCAGAGAGGGATAGCTTAGTAACACTCGTAGAAGCATGCCCTGAAACATTATTTATGTTTGATGAGGCATTTTTAGACTTCATTCGGGATTACCTCACTTTGAGTTGCTGTGCAGACAATGTAATAACCCTTAATTCGATGACCAAGTTTTACGCAATTCCTGGATTGAGACTTGGTTTTGCCACATTACCAAATACCCTTGCCTCGTGCTTGAAAAGTCAAATGCCTCCTTGGACAGTTAACACCTTAGCACAGGTGGCAGGAGAATATGCGCTTGGCGATAGCGATTATCAGCAGAAAAGTATTAATGAATGCGAAAAATTACGTCAGGCCTTAACAGCTGAGCTGTCACTTATACCTGAACTCAAGGTCTTTAGTTCCACTGTGAATTATCTGCTTATTAAACTTCTAAAAGATACAAGTAGGAATATTCAAAAGCACTGCAGGGATGCTGGTATCCTTATCCGCCTTTGTGATAATTATAATGGTATAGATGACCCACAAAAGTTTTTCAGAGTAGCTGTGAAAAATAAAGAAGAAAATGCCGTATTAACAGACACTTTACGATCCTATTTCAAGAGGAACGTTACTCCTCGCAAGGTAAAACAAACCCCTTCCATTATGTTTCAGGGGACTTGTTCTGATGCAGGCAAATCTATTTTAACAACAGCCCTTTGCCGCATCATGTTCCAGGATGGTTTTAAAATCGCGCCGTTTAAGTCACAAAACATGTCACTCAACTCCTTTGTAACATTGCAGGGGGACGAAATGGGGAGAGCGCAGGTGGTCCAGGCCCAGGCTGCAAAGCTTGATCCTGATTGTCGAATGAATCCTATTCTTTTAAAGCCAAATTCTGATACAGGAAGCCAGGTTATAGTCAACGGCAAACCTGTTGGGAATATGAATGTCTCTCAATATAATAAATATAAAGTACAAGCCTGGCCTCAGGTATGTTCGGCATACGACGACCTGGCCTCAGAGTTTGACGCTATTATTCTCGAAGGTGCAGGATCTCCAGGTGAAGTTAATCTGAAAAAAGATGATATTGTTAATATGCGTATGGCCAAATACGCCAAGGCCCCGGTCGTTCTTGTGGGGGATATTGATAGAGGAGGTGTCTATGCCTCTTTTGTCGGTATTATGGAGGTACTCGCCGAATGGGAAAGGGATTTGGTCGCTGGGTTTATAGTGAATAAATTCAGAGGTCAAGCTTCGCTTCTGGAAAGCGCCCATGAGTATCTCAAGCTTCATACCGACAGGAGCGTTTTTGGTGTGATTCCACATATTAAAAATTTAGGGATTCCAGAAGAAGATTCCGTCTCATTTAAAAAAGGCAGCTTTAATACCAAGTCAAAAGAAGATGGGATTGAGCTTGCCGTGATAAATCTGCCTCATATTTCTAACTTTACAGATGTTGAACCTTTTCTTGAAGAACCTGATGTCACACTGCAAATTGTGGGCAGCATTTCGGAACTTACATCTCCTGATGCTATTATCATACCCGGGTCAAAAAATGTAGTTCACGATCTTTTGTTTTTAGCTGAAAGTGGGCTTTTAGATGCAGTGAGACACCAATATGAGAAGGGAGTCGAAATAATAGGCATCTGTGGTGGTTATCAGATGCTAGGGAGAAGTATCAAAGATCCCTACCTTATGGAGTCATCCGTTACTTCAGAGAGCGGTGTTACTGGAATGGGGCTACTACCTATGGATACCATTCTTGAAAAAGAAAAAAATCTAACGAGGAAATCAGGTGTCCACTGCAGGTCCGGCCTGGAAATCTTTGGCTATGAGATTCATCATGGCGTATCAACTGTAACTGACAATCCTGTTTTACAATTTAGTGATAAAAGCTCATGTGGTACAGCGAGAGGCGATGACAAAGTGTGGGGGGCTTATCTCCATGGTATATTCGATAGTGATTCGTTCAGGCGCTGGTTCATAGATAATTTACGGGTTAAAAAAGGGCTGAAACCTCTTGGAAAAATTGTAGCACCTTATGACTTAGAAGCTTCTTTTGATCATCTGGCTGATGTGGTTAGAGATGCAATTGACATAAGCGAAATCTACAAACTCATGAAGGTTTAAATGGATTACTCTTTTCAATTGATATTATGCTTTGTTCTAGATTGTATCTTTGGAGATCCGCGATGGTATCCACATCCCGTCCGGGGTATTGGGTGGATCTGTAGTAAAAGCGAAAAGTATTACAGGAAAACTCTTCTCAACGAATATACGGCTGGGTTATTTACAGTTATAACTGTTTTGGGGAGTACTCTATCTATTGTTGTGTTGATGTTGCTTATGGCTGCCGCTCTCTCAGTATATCTAGAACAGCTCTTTGCTATTATATTTATCTATATGGCTCTTTCTACCAGAGACCTTCTTGTCCATAGTAATCAGGTTTATTCTGCACTCTTGTCTGCAGAGCCTATAAAAAACGGGCGGATTGAAGTTGCTAAAATAGTTGGTCGTGACACTTCTGAGCTCACAGGAAAAGGTATCTGTAATGCATGCATTGAAACCGTTGCAGAAAATATGGTTGATGGTGCAACATCTCCTCTGTTTTTTGCGGTGCTTGCGAGTCTATTTTCTCCGCTAACCACTCTTACACCTATCGGCTGTTCCGCTGTGGGGATTTTTGCATATAAGGCCGTGAATACCATGGATTCAATGATAGGGTACAAAAACGAACAGTATTTACTCCTTGGAAGAGTTGCGGCAAAGCTTGATGATGTACTTAATTATCTTCCTGCACGGATGAGTGGAATCTGTCTTGTCGTGTCTGCATTTGCGCTGCGACTTGATTGGAAGAATGCGGCAAAGGTGTACCTTCGTGACCATGATAATCATTCCAGTCCTAACGCTGCACATTCTGAAGCTGCAGTGGCCGGAGCTTTAGGACTGCAGCTAGGTGGCCCATCCCAATACTTTGGTAAAACAGTAGTGAAAGCGTATATTGGTGATGTTAAAGTTGATGTGGTGCCCCAGCACATTAAGCTTGTAAACCAAATGGTCGTTGTAGGGATTTTATTTTTCACAGGGCTTGTATTATTCCTA
>Ga0209414_1000958_pt1 | contig 13921 bp, 9 predicted proteins | sample LakVidmifraction_4_FD_181154 | JGI IMG/M metagenome (GOLD analysis project Ga0209414, IMG submission 181154) | Hypersaline microbial communities from Lake Vida, Antarctica - Brine Hole Two &gt;0.2 micron (SPAdes) (version 2) | ecosystem: Environmental > Aquatic > Non-marine Saline and Alkaline >... | reverse complement strand
GTCAGGATCCTGGAAGAATGTTCCTGTGGAGGAATATTCCGCTCTTCAAAATAAAGATGAAGAACCTCTTCATTTTCTTTCTTACTTTTTACTAAATCAAAATGATCCACTAAGAATTGTGGCAATACAAGCTTTATTAAATCCAGGTAGTTATCCAAACCTCTTTTTTTGGCAAATATCGAACTACATTTTCAATTTCCCCACAACTTTTGAGATTGATCCAAAATACCTTTTGTGGATTTGATATATATGCTACAATGGTTCGTATTGGTATGATGAATATGATGATGCACGGTATTGAAAAACCTCATATCATACATTTAAATACATTATCAAATCAATAGGAAGACTTCTTCGAAAACGAACATTTAGATCAAATTAACATAGACAATAGTAAAACAGACTATCACTGTAATTATACCAATAATCAACCTGTAAATACCTGATTTTTACAGGTTTAAAATTTCTAATTATGTTATTATCATCATATTTCAAGATAAAAATACGCTTTCTAAGCCTCCTACTTTTAAAGTTTTAACCTAAAACCTTTTCATACTACCCGGCAATGATGAAGGTTAACACGGTTTATTGAAAACAGCGATTTTTACCCGTTGCTATTTTTTACAGATAAAGCAGAAGAATTCAGACTTAACTAAAGTTTATAGTTTTATTTTAACTACTTTTCAATCCCCTTATGATATTTTCTATGATAAAAAAAGATTGGTTTACCCACGTGGTAAAAGTATTTCGACAGAAAAAGACGAGAAAATTTTTAATCATTTTACTGGCCATCGATTTATTTTTCGTCCCCATTCATTTTATCCATTCTTTCACAGACTCTCTAAATTCTGATTTTTTCAATATTAAAACCGATTTGGGTCTAGCCGAATCTTTTGGATATTTAAAATGGATTCTGTGTATTTTCCTGCTTTACAAACTCCGAAAAATTGAAAGTTCCCGTTTATACTACATTTGGATGGTCATTTTTTTGTATATCTGGCTTGACGATATGTTCAGGGGCCACGAAAGGTTGGGATGGCATATCGCCAATTTATTAGACGGGGAAGTCATGGGGCTTCGCCCACAGCCAGCAGGAGAGTTTCTGGCACTCATGTTTTCAGGTTTGGCCATTTTAGTTGCTGTGGGCCTTTCATTTTTCTATGGAAGTAAATTTTTTAAGAAATTCTCCTTCGGTATGATCTTAATATTTTTTATTCTTGGTTTTTTTGTTATTGGGCTTGACGCCATACACACCATGAACAGTAGTGATCCAAATTACGATTTTTGGATGGGGTTACTTGAAAATGGAGGTGAGATGCTCGTTTCCAGTTTTGTAGTGGCTTACATTTATGGGACTTACCATCACAGGTTACGAAAATGGAAAAGGGGATCTAAGGATTTTAAAAATATTGAAATTAAAAGTGGTTGGAAAAATTCTACTGAAGAGATCTCTTTTTGAAATAGGGAATATTGCTGATGTCTCGGGAGCGAAAAAGGTTTAAGGATCCCAAAAAAATAAAGAGGTTAATTTGGACTTTGCTTTACTGATGTTCCGGAAAAGGCACAAAAGGAAGTTTTTTGTAGTATTGCCCATTTAAATTGCGAAATGCAGATAAAAGTCTGGCGAATCCAGATAAAAAAGCAGCATCAGAATAAAAACTATCATCAGACCAAGTCCTGTAAGCATTTGGCTTCGGGAATTCCCATAATAACTCATTGTACTTATTTTTCGGCAAACTTAAGGGAGCAATCCGGGTTTGTCATGAGGTTTCCCGTAACCGGGTGTTAATAAATTGAAATCTTTTTAAACTCTCGAATCCCTAACCAATCAGTACTTTAAAGCGCCTAAAATCTGAAGTATTTGGATTAAAAGGGGAAAATTAAATGGACTACAGGAAGAACTCAATACCCTTAAATTGAAGGAGATTACTTTATTTATAAATTATGTTGCTAATCCTACTAATGGGAAGGCTTTTCGATTGATGCCTTCGAAAAACAGAAATCAGCTTCAGAATGTGGAAAACCGTATTTTTCTACAAATGGAAGGCTTATATTTGATTGAGAGAAGGGAAAAGGATTTATAAGTATGATTCAAATTCCCATTTAAATTACCAGGATGTTCAAGAAAGTATTAGTCGCAGATGATATAGATAGCATTAATCACGCTGTATCCAGTGTTTTGAAGGATTTCAATATAGAGAGAGTTGCTTATGCCCAATATTGCGATAAGGCTTATGTAATAGCTAAAAAGGCCATTATGGAGGGGGAACCTTTCGATTTGTTCATCTGTGATCTCTCCTTTAAAAATGATTATAGGGAAGATCGGATTTCCGGCGGAAAAGAACTTATTGCGCTTTTAAAAAAGGAAGATCCTAATCTTAAAGTGTTGGTGAATACTATAGAGGATCACCCACATACTGTAAAGGCTTTATGGGCATCAGGAAATATTGACGGTTATGTGTGTAAAGACCGCAATGGAATGCAGGAATTGAAAGAAGCGATCTTTAATTTAAGCAGAGGGAAAACCTATAACTCTCCACGTATAGAACGGAGTTTAAAACAGGATAATTTAATTATTTTAAAGGATTTTGATATAAATCTTCTCACTTGTATCGCGAATGGCTTAACCCAGGACGAAATTCAGGAAAAATTTAAAAAAGATAATATTTCTCCCGGTAGTAAAAGTGCCATTGAAAAAAGCTTAAAGGAATTACGCGAAGATTTTCAAGCGAAAAACACTTCGCACCTTATAGGAATAGTAAAAGATTTGAAGCTTATTTAGAAAGTTAAATGCCAGTAAAGATCAACAAGTTGGGTAGGGCCGAATTGAAAGATTTTAAACTGGCATTCTTTTTATTTATGATGATTTAGTCAGAATAAGCTTTATTCAAATATATAATATTCTGAATTGGATTTAAATAAATCATAGTGTAAACGGAAATCACTAATGAATAGTATTTCTGAAGTACGTCTGCGGGACTTTTTAATAAAAACTCCAAAAAACAAGCTGGTTTCCTGGTCCTCATATTCTAAAAGTCAAAAATATACATAGACTTTATGGAATTTTATATTTTTAAATAACTTTCAATCAGATTGTTATCTTTTTTCAGGAATGATATCTAATTTAAAATTTTTATCGATGTTTATTTTCTGATATCTTCGTAATGTTTTCACATAATTTTGCCCAATAAAATTTTGCCCAAAAGTATATAAGATAATCAGTTACGGATATATTTACGTATGATAAAATTAGATGAATTTGTTGCTCAGTTCGCGTCTTTTGTTTGGGGACTTCCCCTCATTATATTGCTAATTGGCGGCGGGTTTTACCTGCTTGTTATTTCAAAATTTCTTCCCTTCCGTTATATAGGACACGCCTTTCAGGTATTGCGAGGGAAATATGACAATCCGGACGATCCCGGGGAAATAAGTCATTTTCAGGCTTTATCAACCGCATTGGCGGCAACTATTGGAATGGGGAATATTGCCGGAGTAGCTGTAGCGATCGCAATTGGTGGTCCGGGAGCTATTTTCTGGATGTGGGTAAGTGCCATTATTGGGATGGCAACAAAATTTTTCACCAATAGTCTTGCGGTGATGTACCGCGGAAAAGACAGTGAAGGTAATATACAGGGTGGTCCTATGTATTTTATAATGGAGGGCCTGGGGAAAAAATGGAAATCCTTGGCAGTTTTTTTCAGCGTAGCCGGACTGGTAGGCGCATTGCCGGTATTTAATGTAAATCAGTTAACTCAGGCTATCAATTATATTCTGCTTACTCCCAACGGTATTGAAGTAGATTTTACCAGCAATTTAATCATAGGTGTTGTTTTGGTTGGGATCTCATCTGTTGTAATATTTGGAGGACTTAAAAGAATAAGCAAAACGGTTTCAAAACTGGTTCCGGGAATGGTGGCACTTTACTTTATTTCTGTTTTGATAATCCTTTTTATGCATGCCGATCTAGTGCCGTATTATTTTGGACTGATTTTTAAAGAGGCTTTTACTGCCGATTATTTTCTTGGAGATTCATTCCTTGGGGGAGCGCTTGGCGGACTGATCATTTTAGGAATTCGTAGGGGAGCCTTCTCAAATGAAGCCGGGATAGGAACGGCCCCAATGGCTCACGGAGCGGCCAAGACAAATGAACCTATACGCGAAGGTTTGGTGGCAATGCTTGGGCCTGCAATAGATACTTTAGTGGTTTGTACCTTGACGGCTCTTGCTATCCTGGTGACAGGGGTATGGAAAACAGCGGCGGTGGACGGAGTAAGCCTTTCAGGTGTAAGCCTTACCGCAGCAGCATTTAATGAGGCTATTCCTGTTTATGGGCAATATCTGTTACTTCTTTGTATCGCAATTTTCAGTATTTCCTCCCTTTTCTCCTATTCTTATTACGGCACGAAATGCCTGTCATTTTTGATTGGAGCCGATAAAAAACACTATTATAATTATTTTTATGTACTGAGTATCTTAATGGGAGCCACAACAACTTTAAGCCTGATGATCAACTTAATTGACGGCTTCTTTGCACTGATGGCGATTCCTACTATGGTTTCAACCTTGATATTGGCACCAAAAGTCCTGAAGGAAGCAAAAAAATATTTTGAAAAAATGAAGCTGCTTAAAAGGGAAAAAATGGTTTGAAGCAGTTGCCCTGATCCTCATTTCAGAAAAAAATTCAGATTTTACTCGGGAAGCATTAGTTTGAACCTTTTTTAGCTGAATGCTACACGACACTTTTCAGTCTGGCTTTTTAAGGCAAGCTCAATTACTTTAATTACATCCCTGGCTTCTTCCGGTTTTACCAGTAAATCTTCTTTACCGGTAATGGCGTTATAAATGTTCTGATAGAATTTTGTGTAATTTCCACGTTCACTTTTTACAGATAAGGATTCTTCTAAAGTATTTAATTTACCCCAGATTTCCTGTGGTTCCATTCCCCAATCAGGCAGATTTTTTGGTTTTAGGCCCAACTTTAAAGATTCCTCCTGTGAATCTTCTCCGTATTTTAAAAAACTGCCATTCCGTCCAAAAATACTAAAAGTGGGGCCTTTTTCTTTGACAAGCATTCCGGCCTTTAGGGTCACTTTTAGGTCTGGATAAAAAAGCAATAGTTCAAAATTATCAATAACCTCTGAATTTTCCCGTTGAATCCGTAAATCGGCAAAAACCTCAGTGGGAAGACCAAACAATATCAAAGCCTGATCTATGAGGTGACTGCCCAGGTCATATAGAATACCGCTGCCCGGAAGTTCCTTTTTTTCCTTCCAGCTATCTTTCACTTCATTTCTGAAACGGTCAAAATGTGCCTCATATTCCACAATTACACCCAGTTTCTTTTCTTTCAGAATTTTTTTAATGGTAAGAAAATCACTGTCCCAGCGTCTGTTGTGGTGTACACTTAAAATCCTGTTATTTTTCCCAGCCAGTTCGATCAACTCATTCGCCTCGGAAACAGTAGGGGTAAAGGGTTTTTCTACCACTACATGTTTTCCTGCCTTCAAAGCTTTTTCGGCAAATTCTTTATGAAGATGATTTGGGGTTGTAATTACTACAAGTTTAATTTCAGGATCTTCGATAATTTCTTCAAAAGCAGCAACAACTTTGGCACTGGGAAAGTCCTTTTTTGCAGCAGCTATATTTTCATTGTTGGCGGTCATAATTTTTGTGATCTCAAATCCCTCCACGCTGCAAATATCAGGGGCATTATAAATCCTGGCACCCTTTCCAAATCCTACTATTGCGACTTTAATCTTTTTCATAAGAGTCATTATTTCTAAAACACAAGTATTCACTTTTATTGAAATTCTCTCCTAACAAGATAATTTTATATAAAAAAACCCAGAAACTTATTCTGGGTCCTCTTTAATATTTCAACTAATTCTTCTGCTCGATAAGAGTGTCGTTAAACAGTTTTAAGATTCGTTTGTATTCATCGGTCCAGCTGCTGGGTTCAACAAATCCGTGATCTTCTACCGGATATACTGCCAGTTCCCAGTTTTCTTTTCCCAATTCTATAAGACGTTGTGAAAGCCGCACCACATCCTGAAAATGGACGTTCACATCCACCATTCCGTGTAAAATAAGCAGGTTTCCTTTTAAACCTTCAGCAAAATAAATAGGAGAGGAGCGCCTGTATGCGATTGGATCGTTTACGGGTTCATTTAGAATATTGGAAGTATACCCATGGTTATAATGCGCCCAGTCTGTTACCGATCTTATTGCGGCTCCGGATTTAAAAGTGTCGGCTTCATTGAACAATGCCATCAGGGTGATAAATCCGCCGTAACTTCCACCGTAAATACCAATGTTTTTACCATCAATCCCGTGTTCTGCCACCAGATATTTCGCGCCGTCCACCTGATCGGAAAGATCTTTCCCGCCCATATGCCTGTAAATTGAGGTTCTCCAATCTCTCCCGTATCCTGCGCTGCCACGATAATCTACATCTAAAACAGTATAACCCAGATCGGTTAAAAGGTTGTGGAACATATATTCCCTAAAATAACTTGACCACCATTTATGGGCGTTTTGCAAATAACCTGCGCCATGTACAAAAATAACGGCAGCCCCATTTTTTGTATTTGCTGTTGGTTTATACAATCTTGCGGGAACCATAGTTCCGTCTTCTGCCTGGAATTTTATCATTTCCGGGTCTCTCCAGTTATAAGCTTTAAATTCTCCCGATTGTCCCGAAGTGAGTTGTTCTGCTTTGGAATTGACCGAAGTTTTCTTTAGATAGAGTTCCCATGGTTTGTTGCTGTAGGAATACAGGATTGCCATTTGCTTTTCGTCCGGGGAAAGATATATCTCGTTGTTCCCCGTCATTTGCGTCAATTTTTCCATGTTGCCTCCCATTACAGGCATTTTGTAAAAATGTCGTTCTCCCGGATGCACTTCAGAAGTGGTTAAAAACCAGTGTTTTTTGTCATTTGACAATTTCGGATCAAACACCTCAAATTCTCCATGGGTCAAAGCTTTCTTATCTCCGGAATTAATATCCAATAGGTATAAATGAGAATATCCAGTTTCTTCAGATTGGAAATAAATATGCTTATTGTCCGGCAACCAGCCTAAAGTTGCACCGCCAGAGGAATATCCAATTCCCGGACCATTGATCCAGGCCTCATCTCTCTGCCTATCTAAACTTTTTAATTCTCCTGTTTCCAGATCCAATAAAGTGATCCATCTGTCCTTATTGTCCAGGGAACGCACCTCCAGAATGGCTTCTTCTCCATTGTCAGAAAAATAAGTTCTGGAAGGAACTACTTCCCGGATTGCTTCTTCCCAGGTTTTATCGGGATAATCTTTGGTGTAATCCGGTAAATCAGTAATTCCGGGTAAATTTTGGGTGTTTGCCATAAAAACCGTGTCTTTTTTTAGGTTGTAGATGGCCAATTCTACTTTTGACGGATCTTCCCCCACCTTACTTCTTGCTGGTAAATTCACGGTAAAACCCGAAGCATCCACATAATTTGGAACCTCAGTCATTTCATTGTCGGCACGGGTGATCAGGTTGAAAGTCACGTATTTTGCATCCGGCGAGAGCTGAAGATTGGAAACAGATCTTTTTCCGGTATAAAAAGTAAAAGGCTCTTTTTTGGTTTTATTTTGATATTCCTCGCTGGCTTCCTTCTTGTCCAAACGTTCTTTCACGATTTGCAGCAGGCTTAAATTATCCTGCTTTAACCATTCATCTTTTTTTGATAATTTTTCATCCTTTTCTTCTTTCTCACCGGCTTTAATATCCGTCAGTTTATCAAGGCTCCCATTTTTGAGGTTGTAAAGAAAAATATTGTCATTTAAAGTAAGGGAGATCAGGTTTTCATCATTTAAGAATTTTGGATCGTCCAAATCTTCATTGAGATTTAAAAGCAGACGGGAAGAATTGCTTTTCAGATTGTACAACATCAAATCCCCGTCCTTTGCAAAAACCTTTTGACTGCGGGCTTTATTGTAATCGCCGGTTTGTGAGGTCAGATTATTTTGTTCCAGAAAGGGCACTTTCTCAATTTTAGTTAGATTGTTAAGAGAGATCTTGTAAAGTGAATCTGAAGGGTCCTTCTGAAGATTGTAATTGAAGTAAATGGTTTTGCTGTCTTCGCTCCAACTGATTTCAGACGGGAAGGTACCCATCCACTGTGGATCTTGCATGATTTTTTCTACAGAAAGTTCACTTTGTTGAGCGAATGCTGCCTGCGCCAGGAATATCCAGATTATAAAGAATAATATTTTGTCGATTTGAAATTTGGAAGTAAGATAAGTTGAAGGGTTCCGGAGGGGCTGATTTTTATTCACAATATTTACAATTTTTTTTGTTAAACTGATTGTCAGGCAAGATAAAGAAAAGCTGAGGAAAAGGAAGTCTTTGAAATTGGCTTTTTTAAATTGAAATCCCGGATTACTTAAGAGGTAATATCCCGCAGGAAATGTTATTTTTGCCAATTCTAAAGATCAGCTTTATTATGACAAATTTGAAGGAATACATTCGCGAAATTTCTGATTTTCCATCAGAAGGAATTAAATATAAAGATATCACGCCGTTGCTGCTGGATCCTGAAGCAGTTCAGGAAGCTGTTGCGCAATTTATTAAGCTGTTAGGTGATGCAAAAATTGATAAAGTAGTAGGGATTGAATCCAGGGGGTTTTTCTTTGGAATGCTTTTAGCTGAAAAACTAAAAGCAGGGTTTGTGCCCATAAGAAAACCTGGGAAATTGCCTTATAAAATTCACGCCGAAAGCTATAAGTTGGAATACGGGACAGATGTCCTGGAAATACATCAGGATGCTATAAAACCCGGAGAAAATGTGATCCTTCACGATGATGTTTTGGCAACAGGAGGCACTGCGAAAGCAGCCTGCAGTTTGATAGAGAAAATGGGAGGGAATATTATTCAATGCAATTTCCTTATTGAACTTGATTTTTTAAACGGCAGGGAGAAGATCGCGGAGCAAGAGGTAAAATCTTTACTGAGCTATTAATTAATCCAATGCTTTTTTTGTCACCCATAATTTCCAACCGATAACAGCCATTTGTAATTTATTGGCTTTTTGAAGATCCAAACCTTGTTTTGAATAGCTTGGAAGTACTTTCTTATTGACTTTGGAAAGGAATTTGAAGACTTTATTTTTCATGGGCATCTGGTTGGTTTCTCTCAAAGATATTTAAAAATAGTGGAAAGGGAAGAAGGAAAGAGAGTAATCATTTTTCAACCAGTTCTTTACCTTAAATGAAGAAAGGGTTTTGTTTAAAAAAAAATGACACACCTGTTTTAAAACTTGCACACTTTACGGGGTAGTCGCAAAAACCATCAATTTTTTACTTCCATAGCTCCGGTAGGAAATATGGTTTTAGATTTTATAGTTAGAACACAAATTCTTTAGAATCCTTAACTTTTTTTATCTTCGCCAATAAATAAATAAATGAGTATTTTATACATCCTGATAGGTTTGGCTTTATTGGTAGTTGGAGGGGAATTTTTGGTTCGTTCTTCAGTGGCCCTTTCCTTTAAACTGAAACTCTCAAGAATGGTAATTGGGTTAACCGTAGTTTCTTTTGCGACTTCGTTGCCTGAGTTATTGGTAAGCCTGCAGGCTGCCTTAAACGGGTTTTCTGATATTGCCCTTGGAAATGTAATAGGCTCAAATATTGCCAATATTGGGTTGGTATTAGGTATAACTGCAATTATATCGCCGTTGGTGGTTGACAGGGATTTTTATAAGGTCAACTGGCCGGTGATGATGTTGTTTTCATTTTTGCTTTACTTTTTTCTTGGCAGTGGCGGCAATTTATCGAGACTTGAGGGATTTGCTTTACTTCTTACGATGTTTATCTATCTGTTCTTTTTGATACGGCATGCAAGAAGAGTACATGTTGAGGTGGAAGGAATTGATGAGTCCCTGTCGAAAATTTCAAATTTCAAAATTGTGGTTTGGCTTGTAATTGGCGGATTTGCCCTTTGGGCAGGCTCAGAATTGCTGGTTTCCGGCGCAGTAGATCTTGCGGGATTGTTGGGGGTGAGTGAACGTGTAATTTCTATAACTATTATTGCGATAGGAACCAGTGTGCCCGAATTGGCGGCATCGGTTATTGCAGCGCTTAAACAAGAGAAGGCTCTTTCTATGGGGAATTTAATAGGTTCCAATATTTTTAATATAGCTTCGGTTTTAGGGATTACCTCTATTATTCAGCCTATCTATTTAAATTCAACAGCCATTCTTACCAATGATATCTTCTGGATGATAGGATTTTCCTTTATCCTGATCCCTCTGGCCTTTATTCCAAAGAAATTTATTTTTAGCCGATATAAGGGAGCAATCCTTTTTGTAAGTTATGTAATTTTTATTGGAATGGCGTTTTTAAACTAATTCCCGGGGCTTGTTTCTTTTTAATTGTAATTTAACATTTTTTACCCCCAAATTTTAGGGGGTGTCTCATTAAAAAATGTATTTTTGTTGAATTCAATTTTAAATTTAACAATATGTCCACCTTAAGATTTCAAGCATTAAAAGAAACATTTAACCGAAAACCGGTAGTAATTGATGAGACTCTGCGAAGATCGGAGCTCTTTGGAAAAAACGTTTTTAACGAAACGATAATGCGGCAATTCCTCACCAAGGAAGCCTATAAGAGTGTGGTTGACGCCAATATTAACGGTTCAAAGATTAGCCGTGGATTAGCCGATCATATTTCAAACGGAATGAAAGAATGGGCCATCTCAAAAGGAGTTACCCATTATACCCACTGGTTCCAACCTTTAACCGGAAGTACGGCCGAAAAGCACGATGCCTTTTTTGAAACAATTGGAGAAGGTCTGGCTATTGAAAAATTTGCAGGAAACCAATTAGTTCAACAAGAACCGGATGCTTCCAGTTTTCCGCATGGAGGAATAAGAAATACCTTTGAAGCCAGGGGTTATACCGCCTGGGATCCTACTTCACCTGCGTTTATTTTGGGAACTACCCTGTGTATTCCTACCGTATTTGTCTCCTATACCGGTGAGGCATTAGATTATAAAACTCCGCTGTTACGTGCTTTGCAATCTTTAGATACTGCTGCTACCGCCGTGGCAAAATATTTTGATAAAAACGTAAGTAAGGTAATTGTTACCCTTGGATGGGAACAGGAATATTTCCTTATTGATTCCGCGTTGTATTTATCCAGGCCGGATCTTCAACTTTCCGGACGTACCCTTTTAGGTCATTCCCCCGCAAAAGGACAGCAACTGGACGATCATTATTTTGGATCCATTCCTTCCCGCGCTCTAGCTTATATGAGGGATCTGGAAATTGAATGTATGTTGTTGGGAATTCCGGTAAAAACCCGTCATAACGAGGTGGCACCAAACCAATTTGAACTGGCTCCTATTTTTGAAGAATGCAATCTTGCAGTAGATCATAACTCGCTGCTAATGGATTTAATGGATAAGGTAGCAGAAAGACATAATTTTAAGGTCCTGTTCCATGAAAAACCTTTCGCAGGAATTAATGGAAGCGGGAAACACAACAACTGGTCATTAAGTACCAATACAGGTGTAAATCTTTTGAGTCCGGGTACGACCCCGATGAAGAATTTACAATTTCTTACCTTCTTTATAAATACAATAAAAGCCTTACATGATAACGAGGAATTGGTACGCGCAACCATTGCAAGCGCCTCCAACGATCATCGGTTAGGAGCAAATGAAGCGCCACCGGCAATTATCTCAGCCTTTATTGGAACTCAGTTAACAGAAGTGTTGGATGAACTTGAGAAAGTTACTGACGGGAAATTATCACCTAAGGAAAAAACCGACCTCAAATTGAATGTGGTAGGTAAGATTCCTGAGATATTATTGGATAATACAGACAGGAACAGGACTTCTACCTTCGCTTTTACCGGTAATAAATTTGAATTCAGGGCTGTAGGTTCTAAAGCCAATTGTGCCGATCCGATGATGGTATTAAACACTATAGTAGCCAAGCAACTTACCGATTTCAAAAAGAGCGTTGATAAATTAGTGAAGGACAAGGGAATGAAAAAGGATGATGCCATTTTCAATGTTTTGAGGGAATACATCAAACAATCTAAAAAAATCAGGTTTGAAGGTGATGGTTATTCAGATGCATGGCAGGATGAAGCAGAAAAACGTGGCTTGAGCAATCACAAGACAACTCCCGGAGCTTTAAAAGCTCAGGTTTCTAAAAAAACCATCGCGCTGTTTGAAGAAATGGGTGTTATGAATAAAAGGGAAATTGAAGCACGTCACGAGATAGAATTGGAGGAATACTCTATGAGGATACAGATTGAAGGACGTGTTTTGGGAGATATCGCGCGTAACCACGTAATCCCAACCGCAATACGCTATCAAAATATCCTGATTGAAAATGTGCGGGGCTTAAAAGAAATTTTCGCCGCAGATTTTAAAAATCATTCCAAGGAACAATTGAAGATCATTAAAGAGATCTCTGAGCATATTGAGCATATTCATTTTGATATCAATGCGATGGTTGATGAACGCAGAAAAGCCAATAAAATTGAGGATTCTGAAAAACGTGCTTTTGCTTATTGTGAGAAGGTTAAACCTTATTTTGAAACAATCAGATATCATTGCGATAAACTGGAGTTAGAAGTAGATGATGAACTATGGCCATTGACCAAATACAGGGAAATGTTGTTTACACGATAAGAGCTATTAATTTGTTTTTATAATAAAGAAAAAGCGATACAAATAGTTTGTATCGCTTTTTTGGTTTTATAAGGTTAACATTCTGTGTATCTTTGAGCCATTCAATAAAGAAGAGTTTCATGAGTCAGGAAATAAGTAAGAGATATGCCGGTCGCGGGGTGTCGGCAGGAAAAGAAGATGTGCATAATGCCATTAAAAATGTAGATAAAGGATTGTTTCCACAAGCATTTTGTAAAATAGTCCCCGACTATCTTACCGGCGATGAGGATTATTGCCTGATCATGCACGCAGATGGCGCTGGCACAAAATCTTCCCTGGCCTATATGTACTGGAAGGAAACTGGCGATGTTTCAGTTTGGAAAGGAATAGCGCAGGATGCCCTGATCATGAATATCGACGATCTGCTTTGCGTGGGTGCTACAGAAAATATTCTTCTTTCATCAACTATTGGCCGAAACAAGAATTTGATCACCGGGGAAGTGATCTCTGTAATTATTAATGGAACAGAAGAATTGCTTTCAGATTTAAAGGAATTTGGTGTAGAGATTCATTCCACCGGTGGAGAAACCGCTGATGTTGGAGATCTGGTACGCACCATAATTGTAGACTCTACTGTCACCGCCCGTATCAAAAGGAGTGAGGTAATTGATAATGCTAATATTCAGCCTGGAAATGTAATTGTTGGCCTGGCTTCTTTTGGGCAGGCTACTTATGAAAAACAATATAACGGCGGAATGGGTAGCAACGGATTAACTTCGGCCAGGCACGATGTTTTCTCTAAAGGTTTAGCCACAAAATATCCCGAAAGTTTTGATAACAGCATTCCGGAAGATTTGGTCTATTCAGGATCTAAATCACTCACAGACAAGGTGGAAAATTCCCCTTTAGATGCGGGGAAACTGGTGCTTTCGCCAACCCGGACTTATGCCCCAATTATCAAAAAGATCCTGTCCAGGTTCAGTAATAAGGACATTCACGGCATGGTACACTGCAGCGGAGGTGCGCAAACAAAGATCCTCCATTTTATAGAAAACCTGCATATTGTTAAAGATGAAATGTTTGAAGTGCCACCTCTTTTTAAACTTATTCAGCAGGAAAGTAAAACCGATTGGAAAGAGATGTACCAGGTATTCAATATGGGCCACCGGATGGAATTGTATGTGGATGAAAACATAGCAGCTGAAATTATTGAGATCTCAAAATCCTTTAATGTAGATGCCAAAATAGTGGGTAGGGTGGAAGCTTCAGAAA
>Ga0209414_1000957_pt1 | contig 13921 bp, 28 predicted proteins | sample LakVidmifraction_4_FD_181154 | JGI IMG/M metagenome (GOLD analysis project Ga0209414, IMG submission 181154) | Hypersaline microbial communities from Lake Vida, Antarctica - Brine Hole Two &gt;0.2 micron (SPAdes) (version 2) | ecosystem: Environmental > Aquatic > Non-marine Saline and Alkaline >... | reverse complement strand
ACCAAGAATAAGTAAAAGGAAAGTTAAATTAATAGTTGCAACACGATCTGCAGGGAATTATAAAACGGTGGTTTTGCCTTTGGATTCGGGAGGTGCTGGATTAATTAACGCAGATATGAGAAGGGAGGTATATTTTGGTAGATAATACAGAAGTAATTAGTCGAGATAAGATAAATTTAATATTAGCTGGCTCAGGAAGTATAGGAGAGTTTATAAGGTATTACAGAAAGATACCAAGTGAGGTGCCTAAATGGTATTATTACAAAAAGACTGGCCATAATCAAATAAGTTTATTAACGGTCGTAGGAACACAAGAAGTAACCGTGTATACGTTCCATGATTGCTATCTACTTACACGAGTAAATAAACGTTGTATTAAAAAGAAATGGGAAAAGACAGCGCAATGGATTGTGCTGATATTAATAGCAATTATAGTAATAATACAAATAACAAGAGAATTATGGTTTTGATAAAAGATTTAGAAGGAGAAGATTATAATATGGCTGTAAAATACGCAGAGAAAAACTTTATAGAGTTTAAACCAGAGATAACAGGTCTCATAAATGATATGAAACTAGAATGTGCTTTTGTATTTGATGATACCGAAGAAGGCCACAAATATTGGGCGAACTTAAATATAGAAATTAAAAAACAAAAATAATAAATTATGAGACAAAAAAGCATAAAAAATAAAGATAAAATGAAAGCGTTTATGGAAGTACACGTATTTCTAATGAGACAAGATATAACTGTTCAAAGTGTATTAATATTTCATGATACAATAAGTGAAGAGTGGAAATCTAATATATCTTATTACGATTGATTAGTCAAGCATCTTATTCAGCCTCGCAGATTTAATATATTTGTGGGGCTTTTTTATACAATATTCTCAAATTTCGTGTGCGATTCGAGTGATTTTAAGAGCCTTAGAAGAGTTAAAAAAAATTATTAGTATTAGTATAATATAAATAAAAAATAGCTCCTTAGAAGTCCTCTATTGTCTTCAGGGAGTGCTAAAATAATATATTAGTAAGCCTCAGAAATATAAAATAACTGAGGCTTATTTTTATACTACCTATTTATTTCTTATTGAATTTTTCGTTTATTTCATTGCATAAATTCTTAAGATCATAAGTCCTTTTAGAACTATGCTTTATTAGTATTATAGAACAGTCTTCAATCCTATCGTAAGGTCTTACTTTAAAATTACTAAAGAAATCCTTATTTAATTCTTTACTAAATTCTTCTACCTTATAATTCTCTACTACTATATGTGATGTCTTGTTCATAACTTAAACTATTATATGTTTTCTTTTTATTAATTCTATAAAGCATTTTTTAGAAGCATATACATCAGCAAAAGCATCGTGTGCTCCATCAAAATCTTCTCCGAATAAATAATTGTGGAGCTCCATAAGCTTAGGCCATTTAATGCCGTTACCATTAGCTTGCTTTATATTACAAAGCTTAGTAGTTCTATTCATTGTACATATACCTTTTTTGTACTGAAAAAGTTGATGAGTTATACCCGATCTAACCATTTCTGATAGAACTATATTATTATCAAATTTTATATTGTGTGCTACTTTATAGTCAGCTATTTTTAAAGCTTCCTGAAAGTTTCTAAGAGCATCGTAAATAAGTACGCCTAAATCTATATTTTCTTTTTGAGAGAAACCGTTGTCTGTCCAAAACTTATCAGTAGGCATGACCCACCCATCAGGATAAATAAGTTCATTGAATTTCATTATATCATTGCCATCTTCGTCAAACAATATAAATGCCAACTGTGTCATTCTGGGCCAGTTGTTTACGTCTAAAAAAGATGCCTTCCAGTTTTTAGGCAAACCTGTTGTCTCTGTATCGAATAATACGAATTTTTTCATAATTTTAACTTTAAATTTATTTATTAATTATTGAGTGTGGCCTTTATAAGTGGCTTTGGTTTATAGTCTTCAAAGCTGTATACTCCATGCTGATCTAGATTATGTATCTTAGGTAAAAAATTACTAGGACTTCTTGATAAATATGTATCAACTTGATCCTTATGATTTGTATACACATGAGCATCTGTTATCTGTACGCCTAATTCTCCAGCTATTAAATCATTGAAATTAGCTATTGATTTTAACATAAAAGCAGCTACACATATATCGTAAGGTAAACCTAAAAACACATCCGAGCTTCTTAATTGCATAGACATGTGTAGTACTTTGTCAACTCTCATAAATGTAAAACCTGTATAGCAAGGCGGTAATATTGTTTCAGCTAATTCAGATGGATTCCATAAAGTCATATGAGCTCTCCTACTGTTGTTTTGTATTTCTCTATGTAAATATTCAAGCTGATCTACTTCACCATTAAAATTTCTTATTTGATAACCATAAGTCTTACCTAACTCTCCTCTTTCGTCAGCAAATTCATTCCACCATTTTATACCATGCCTATTAAGATAAGCTGTAGTTGTTAAGCCTTGTATCATCCAAACATATTCATGATAAGCTTTGTTCGGGAACATTCTCTTAGCCGTAAGTATAGGAAAACCTTCGGCCAAATTTATGTTTAGGCTCTTGTTAAAACAGGATATAGTATCTACACCTGTTCTGTTCTCTTTTAAAGAACCGTCTCTTTTTATAGAAACTAATAATTTTCTGTATTCTAATTCGTAGTTATTCATCCTTTATAAATTTAAAAAATTGATCATCCTCTAGCCATATATATACAAGTCTAAATTGCATACCTAATATAAAAGAAGCAGAAGTATGCTTTTTCCATTTTCTAACATATATAGCTTTACTTTCTTTTGCCATTTTTATTATAGTAAAGAAATCTTTAATAGGCTCTTTACTAACATTGTATGGTAAGTTATATTTATTCATCTTTTTTGTTTAACATTTCAGCCAAAGCACCCATATAACCAATACAGTCTAAGTATGTATCTCTTTTATAAGATTTTTTCATTCTCGACATCTTTAAAGCTATCATTACTTTATAACAGTCTTCAGCTGTAAGTGATTTACCTGTTAATATGCTAGCTATAGTTGCTGTTTCATCAAAAGATTCGTTAATTGGACCGTAGTCTCTTCCTTTTTCTTCTGACCTTTCAAAAATAATTTCATTAGACTCTTCAAGAATCGTTTTTTTGTTCTTCATAGTATTTAATATATAAATTAGTATAAGTCTTCATTATAGCGTCGCTATAAGATAAGTGAGGTGGATCCCCTTTCTTGCGTTTTTTTCTTATTGGTTTATTATCTAACTTGTATTGTGTATCATTATCATAATATTTTATAGTTTTTATTTCAGTTACAATATTTCCATATATTCTATTTATAGGCTCTATGTACAATCTAATTTCATTTCTTAAACACCAGCGTTGATGTTGTACTCTGTCATCTCCGTTATAAACTATCGGGTTTTTCTTCTTTACTAGCGTCATAATATTGATTTTTAAATACGTATGGTCTACCAGGCACTCTACCTTGATTTACATTAGGTACTCCTGAATCAAAGGGTGTAAACCTTTGCATAGGTTTTGGTGTATTTTTAAATTCATCTCTAAGTACCTGCTTTAGAAACGGTCTGTCTATTTTATGATTAGAAGCGAACCATTTTTCTTTAATATCGGATAAAGTGAATTTAAGTTTTTTAGCTCTTGGATTTTGCATGCACCATTCGTCTATTAATATTTCTAAGTCTTTATATAAAAATGTTTTTGATTCTTTCTTAACCATTTCCAATGCCTTAGTATTAAGAGACTCCGGTGTAAACACCATTCTAGATTTAGTAGTATCAATTGGCGGTAGAGTCTTAAGATAATGTAAAAAAGCAGGTATTTCAGCTTTCATATCTTTTAATATATCATGATTAGCCTTATTTTCTAATGTAGGTATTTTCCTTATCCAATATCTTATTTCTGTGTCGTCTATTCTACTAAACTTATTTTCATCGTTAGAAGTTATTATTAACTTACCATGGAACGGCATAGAATATTGCTGAACAAACTTAGGATTAACTAATATTTTTTTCTGCGTACTTAAGTTCTTAAGCTTCTCTAGAGCACCTATATCTTTAAACTTAGATTCTTCTATCATTATTATATTCTTATCCGTATAAGAACTATTATAATTGTTAGATATATCCATTGGATTAACAATAACTGTGTTCGCTCCAAATAGAATATCCAACCAGTCGACAAACGTTGTCTTACCTGTGCTTCTCTCTTCTGATACTAAAACAAGTATAGGTAACTTCTGCTTTGGCAAAGTGTACAGTGTTGCCATGTATTGTAGACCTAAATTATATTGTTCACCAAATATATGCTCTAACAGTGTATTTGTCCAGTACCACTGCATATCACCGACATACTCTTCATCGGGCATTGCTTTATGCTCAAATGGTGCATACAGGTTGTAGTTATTGCCAACTATTTCTCTATAATTAACATTATCAGGTTCTATAGTAAAGTCATCATAGATAGGTATTCTATCTATAAAGTCTCTACCGTGATCTGCTGTTATAGTTGGTTTATCCCATAATTTTATTTCGTGTCTACTTATTTCGTTAACATCTACTTTAACTGTTTTCTTATAGTATTTTATACCTACCCTTATATATTCAATAGGATTATTCATTTTATTATATATAACATAATGAATGGCCAACTTAAAATTGTTTCTAAATTTAAACTTCTGAATAAGACCGAATGGAGTAAGCTTAACGCCTACATCTACATTTAAACCATTCTCGCGCTTAAATTCAAAATAAGTACCATCATATACTATCATTTTTATCTTCTTGTCAGAAGAGTTTCTTATATATGTTAATGACTCGGGACTATTTCTTTCAATAGGTGTTATAGTCTCCATAAAATCAAAAGCATCTTCTAAACAATTTTGATTATAAAAATCTACTGGATTTATTTCGTTAGGGTCTACTATAGTCTTACTTTTGTTCATAAAATTTAAGGCTTATAGTTATTACTTTATTTTTAGCTTCGTCTTCTTCAAAATAATGATCGTACACTACGTTCTCACTATTAATTTTATATCTTTCATTTAAGAAATTAGCTATGCAATATATCTTCTTTATAAAATAAGCACTAAAATCTATTTTACTTGTACTTACTTTGAATTTTATTTCTTTATAATCTTTATGTTTATTTACTTCCATATTTCATAATTTTTTCTACCTTTTTAATTATTCTGCCGGTGAAAGTACTTAGTTTTCGTCTCTTATTGCCTTGAAGTTCAGATTTTTTTATAGTGAAGTATATTGGTCTAAAAATATCTTCAATTCTTTTATCAAAGTCTTCTTTCTTGTTTAAGTAAAATTCAGGGGTGACCTTATAATATTCAAATAATTCTATTATCTTAATTTCTGCTAAGTTATATGCAAAAGCCGCGTCTTCTTTTTTTAAGATTGAATATCTTAATATAGCATTGCCTGATGGTGGAGGCATTTCACACAATACTCTTAAATTACCTTCTTTAAACTTTTTATCTTTTACAACAGTAGGATTAGCTTCTTCAAAACTTAATTTACAGCCCGAGCAATTTAACTCTGTCTTTAAATTTATATAACCACAGTTAACGCAAGTCCAAGTGGCTAACATATCGTTCTGTTGTCTAAGCTTAGGTCCAGGTGAATTGAAATAGTCATGCCAGTTTCTATCTAAGCTCCATATACCGTGATTATATATATTTTGACCTAAATCAATTACAGTAAAGTAATCTTTAAACACTTTATCTGTAGTTCTACTGCCCCTACCCACCATTTGAATCCATAATGCTAAACTTTTAGTTGCTCTGTTTACTATTATGCATTCAACGTCTGTAACATTAAATCCGGTAGTAAAAACATTTGTATTTATAAGTATTGCATCTTTTTCTTTATTAAACCACTCTACAATTTCGTCTCTAGTGTATTTTTTACCAGTCTCTTCGTTTACTGTTGTATTGCCAGAAGTATCATAAAGCTTAACATTCAAGCCTAACTTCTTAAAGTTATCATATACAAACTTGGTTACTTTATTACTGGAGTTAAATATCAGTGTCTTCTTGCCTTTACAATATTCATGGTATGCCTTTTTTAATATATCGAAACTCGCACTATTAGCATACACATCATTTAATGACTTACTCGTGTAACCATCAGGTTGCTTATCGCTTTCCTTTAACTTGTCAAAGTCCGGCAAATCAAGAACAATGTTGTGATCCTTGACTAAATAGCCCGAAGCGATTAATTCGCTTGTAAATGGCCCACACACCACCACTTCAAAAGTCTCGGATAAAGTTAATGGCTCTACATATTCCAGGCCATTTATCTCAAAGTATTTCTTTTTATTTAGGACCGGAGTGCCTGTGAAGCCTATTAATTTCTTATAGTTATACAGACTAAAAACTTTTTTAAATATATCCACGTGTATTTCATCGAGTATAATATTATCAAAATGTCCTATGTAATCTACACCATAGTTATCTATTCTAGCGTACAGTGTTTGTACCATAGCTATAACTATATCAGTGTTAAGTTTTAATGTATTTTCTTTAGAAGTTAATACGGCTCCGTTATTAAGCCATTCAGAATTTTGCTTAAGTATTTCTACTCTGTGTGTAAGTATAAGAGTTCGGCCCGGTAGCCCAGATGCCAGCTTGCCTATAATAACAGACTTACCACCACCTGTAGCTAATGCCGCACAGACTTTATTATTATATTGTAAAGCCTTTATGATTTTATCATAAAAAACTTGCTGATAATATCTTAACTTTATACTTTCCATTAAAATAGGCTTATTTGTTCTCCTGGTTTATGTTTATCTACTTTTATATTTTTGTGCTTATAGTTAAAGAATATATGCTCTCTTATGTGCCTTATAGTTTTGTCACTAAAAAAAGGTTTAATATTATTTATACAAGCATCTACTTCACTATGTTTATACGTATCAGCTTTCTTTTGATTTTTCATTTTAGAAATCAAATAGTTATCTGTTATATGTATCCAAACAAAACCTATAGTCTCTTCGTATTCTTTTAAACTATAGAAATCACTCATTATGTATTATTTTATTTGAAGCTTCCACCCCTAAATTATCTATTGTTGATTTACTCAATAACTCAGTAAAATCACAACTATCATAAAATATTTTTTCTAATTGAAAATTATCTTTATCGTCAGGAGTATCTCTATCGTTTGATTTTATACCTTTTTCAAACCAGCATTGTACTTCAAATATAACACCTTCAAAATCTATATTTACTGTATAAATCATTATTTATAATATTTTGGATTATTAAAACCTTCTTCTATACCCCAATTAGCTGTTTTCTTATAATTATCAACATCTTTACTTAGATAATTATTACAGCCTATTAGGTCGCTAGCTAAATGCATAGCATCAATTTTACTTATATAATTTGCACCAACTCTAGAACCTATTATAAGACTAGCCGATCTAACCTGAGTATGACCATTTCCTACTATATTATCTATTTTTGATCTAAATATTCTAATTGTTTTTTCATATTCAGACTCTGAAGAGCGGTGCGTTGAATTGAAGTTGGGGGGTGGCTCATTATTTAATTCAATGTATTCGGGCTCATCCCAGTTTTCTTCGTCCCATTCTAAGCAATCTTCATATTCTCTGTGTAATATATCAGGGTCGTGACTTAGAAACAAAGGCAACATTGCATTGGTTGTAGCTTTATCAAAAGAATCGTATTGCTCAAATTCAAGTAATAAAGCCTTGTACAAAGCCTTGTAGTGCTTTTTATCTCTAGGTTTTTTTATCCTTATTAAACATTTTACTCCTTTACCTGATGGCGATCTATAAGCAGTAACAATATGTTTGTAGTTCTTAAATATATGATTTCTTAAGTCTATAGCCTCTAGCTTATCTCTTAGCTTATCAAAATCTAATTGCATCAATCCAGTATAAAACGATATACTCTCATAATTTCTTTTATAACCTTTTTTAATAAATACTGAAGGCGTAAATGAGAATAGTTTATGCTTAAGCTTTCTTTTCAATGCCTCGTCATTATTTGATTCAGCTTGTTTGATAGCCCCAAGTACTTTCATAGTTCTTTGATTTGGATTTTTATGCGCTTTTATGAAATATTCGAGACTACAATGACCTATACATTTTGTAAATCTTATATTGCCTGAATAATAAGGTATCATTATTCCATCATTATTCATTTTGAACTTTGTTTATAATACTTAAGACTACGTTTGACATATCCAGCATTAATGCAAAGTCATTTTTTATGACGTACATAGTGTGTCCGCCTTCGCATATTAATAGTAACCCTTCTTCGTCGCAATAGTTTAAACCGTCCTCATCATAATGAACTTCCAGGTAAGTATGGCCTGTTAAAAAACTATCGTGGACAAAGTCTTCTTCTATATTATTTATTCCCGCGCACATAAAAGCTCGCCCGGTCACGGGGGATGATATTTCTTGAACCATTTTAATTTATTTTTGTATTTATTAATAGAAGCTGAGGAGGGAATCGAACCCTCATTATAATAGCCTATCATTACTTTTACCAATTAAACTCAGCTCACCTAACTTATTTATTAAGCTTCAACCTTCCAACCCTGAAGACTAGTAAAGTAGGCTGGGTCTTGCCCTTGCTTCTCTACTTTCCTTCCTTTTAGATTAAACGATATTGTCAAATAAGTGCCCTCTAGAACATCATCTAATAATGATACTTTATCCTGAACAAATTCAAATTTGTAATGCTCAGGATATTCTCCTTCAAGTTTTCCAACTAATTCTCTTTTTTTAAACTTTTCACTTACTTGTGTTGTTTCTCCTACTTGATCAACAAATACTCTTAATTCAAATGCTCTTGCCATAATATATTTTAATTTACTTAGTTAATATTTAATTTTTACTTTTTCTAAACGTTAGATACTTATTCTCAGAAATTTCTGCTGTACCATTTTTTTTCTCTAATGCTTTATTTTTATTTATCTCAGTTTTATACTTCTCTTGAAGATCTTCTAATTTCTCTGAGAATGAATAACTTTTCCTGCTACTGAAGCTAAATACACCTCCTTTACCTACACCATAATTTATTCTATTTTCCAGCAACAGACTTTCTACTTGAAGCTTTATTAGATTCATTTCTGATTCAGCATTCACTTTCTCTTCAGATAGTTTTATATATTTATCTATTAAATATTGTTCAATTTCTAACTCCTTATATTCCCAATTATCTATTGTTTCTTGGGTTGTTAATATATCCATAATAGAAGCTAATATCTCTTCTTCTGAGAATTTTCTTTCGAACTCTTCAACGTGCCCTGTGTATCTAATTTTAATAGAGCCATCAGTCATTGGCACATCTTCTGTTTCTATCCAATACAACCTACAGGTAGGCAAAACCTTTTGACCGCTTAATATATAAAAACCAGCAGCATATACATCTAATTGTCCGTGTTTATTAACTGTATCTTGAGTCCAAGGTACTTTGCCTGTTTTGTATTCATGAAATTCGCTTAGATCTTTTTTGCAAGAATCTGTGTACATTAATAAAGGCTTATACCATTCAGGTTTATCTTCTTCTCTGTCTTTAAAAAAGTCAACAAGTACTTCTTGCTCTTTATAATCTAAATTAGGTATTTGATCTGCTACTTCTTCTAGTAATGGGTCATCAACCCAGTGTGGAATTTCTCCAGTCTCTTTATATCTTCCGAATTCTTTACCTTTATCAAATCTAATGTTGGGTTTTTTACTCTCCCCTAAAACATAGGTTTTATAAAAAGATAATTTGCTGGCTTTAAACAAACTTTGTTGTGACCAGGAATAATGCGCTCTAATTGTTTTCATAGGCTTCTTTGAATACTATTTCTATTTTCTTAATATCATCGTTTGATAGTTGTGGCTTATATTTATCAAACGATTTTCTCGCCACTGTCTCACTTTTATTTTTAGTAAGATTTTTAAATATGTTTACATAATCTATTGTAGCTGTATTTTTCTGAGATGCTCCACTAGTATCTTTTTTGGAGCCTACATCTTTAGTTCTCATACCGCCTGCGTCAGTATCTTTTTCGGAAGTAAGACCTAACATTAAGGTAAGTTGGTATCTTCTAAAATATGTAGATGCTGCTCCTTCAACCATGAATCTATTCATTTTAGCTAATACGGCTTTATCGTCTACCAGCGTCTTGCTTGTCAATTTGTCTTCTGTAGAATTTAGATTATATATAGTAGTAAAAACTATATTTTTACCCGTGGATTGATCGTAACCCATCAAGTGATAATAACCTATTTTGTGCTTTCTTAGTATAGGTGTTATTATATTTAATATATCTTCTAGCTCTGCATATTTATAGCCGTATGCTTCAGTGTTTTTTATTATTTCTACATTCAACATTTCGTCTTGAAAGTCGGCTAAACTTTCTAATAGGCTTTTTTCTTTGTTCATATCATTTATTTAGTTTTTACTTTTACACTTATCAACCTGCTTTTAATATCGAGGCTCTAAGTTTTTATTATATAGACAAACAATTTAATATTACAAATATAGTTAATTTATTTCAATAAAAAAAATTATTTTAAACGAATTTAACAGGATTTTAAAAGTTTTAAAAAAGGTAAAAATAGGTATAGAAAAGTTTTTTTTATCTAATATTTATTCTTATATTTGTTTATCATTAAATTTAAAATCATCGAATATATGCAAAGTTCACACGAAGATTCAAAAGAAATTACACTGGTTTCCATATTAAATTACGGATTAATAGAGTTTGATCGTATAATAGAAAACAATGATAACGCCTTTATATTGAAACATCATATATTACTTGAGAAAACACAAATAGTTTTATTTGTTACTCCGGGTAGTGATTCATTATATAAGATGTTTTTATACGAAAAAGGATCAAGAAAAATATTGAAAACTATAAAGTATAATAAAATAAACAATACTTGGAGTTATTATAATAGTTTATGCAAAACATTATATAGAGTAAGAAAAAACATTATATATAGTAAGAAAAATAATTAATAAATACAAATAAAAATGATATGAGTAAAGAAGCAGAAACAGACATTAACTATTTAATTGAAAATGTAAAAGAATGGGCTTGGAAGCGCAATATATATAATAAAGGCGACTCAAAGACTCAACTGATAAAGTTAATGGAAGAAGTAGGCGAATTGTCTAGAGCTATCATAAAAGACGACATAGATTTGACAACTGATTCTATAGGAGATATTATGGTTGTTTTAGTTAATTTGACTGAAATTATTAATCTTGAAAAAATGGAAGAAACAGGAAGCGAATTGACTTTAGCTTTTTGTATGAGTGAAGCTTACAACGAAATAAAAGATAGAAAAGGTTCCATGAAAAACGGAAGCTTCGCTAAAGAGTAACTAATTTTTAATTTAATATATATATATTATGGGTACTAAAAAAGTAATAGACACGTCCTTAGTTTTAAAAAATAAAGGCACAGACCAATGGAAAATTAAAATGGAAGGAGATAAACCAACACTTATAGAAGGTTTGAAAAAGTTATTTTATAAGAATAACGATTCTTTATTTATAATTAAGCAAGCGATTGCTGAATACGAAGAAGAAGGAGGAGTGAAAGAATTATCTAAACACAGAAGCAATCAAGAAGCTAATCAATTCACTTTAAAGTTTGTAGAAAAAGTTGTTGACGGCCAAAAAGGTATGGAAGTTGATAAATGCATGATAGGTCATAAAAAAGATATATGTAGGAATATAGCTTCGCTGTTACTTAACGACGACGACCTAAAAGATATTTTCTATGAGTCACTTAGATTAACTGCTAACCCTATGGAGATGGTACTAAGCATGCTTAAAGAAGAAGAAGAAAACTAAAATATAAAGCCCTAATAGGCTTATCCCATGGTATGGTGTATGGTTTGATTTGATGATTTTACCGCTCTGTACTGTGGGTTTTTTATTAATAAAAACAAAATAATTATGACTTATATAACATTTGGAGAAGATCACGCTCACGTAGTTAATAATATAACTTTTGATAAGAATTGTGTAGCAGCAATACCTTCAAATAATAGAACAGAAGGAAGACACAAAGCATTTGACCTATTTAATATAAAATGGTGCTTTGAATATTTCGACAGAGAGTTTAAAAGAGAAGACTTAAAATATTTCCCTCGCGGAATAATAAATGTTGAGAATGGAGATAATATAGACCTATCCTAATTTTAACAAAATTTTAACATATATTTTTTAATCTATATGCCTAAATTGTCTATATTTACATTAGAATTAATTAACAAATCGCCTGTTAAAGGCACAAAATCAAAATTATTATGGGTACTAAAAAAAGTAACACAACAGATTTAATGGCGCTAGCGCTTAAACAAACTACTTCTAACATTGTGAAAGGAAGAGGAACTAGCGGACGCCGAACTTATTTAGACAGATTTGTAGACTGTCTTCTTGATGAAGATGGTAAACCTACTGAGCCTAAAAAAAGAACTACAGTAGTTGCTGAAATGTCTCTTGAGATTTGTAAAGACACTAGAGATGCTGAGCAAGAAAAAGATGCAGCAATACCAGACTTCATGTTGACAGAAGAGGGAGATACTGCTGACGATAAGTTCTTTGAGAAAGTTAACGGTAAGGTTAAAAATCAGGTTGCTGCAGCAATTGCTAACAACAATAATGCAACATCTGTATCTTACAATGACAAGTATAAAGACTTATGGGTTGTAGGCAAAACTGGAGATAAAGTTTTTCTTGTAGACAAAGAAGATAATCCGGAAGAAGCTGCAGAAGAAGAAGTTGCTTAAGAATAATAATCCTGCTTATGTGAAAGCATTTATTGAGGTCACTGTTATTCTGTTATTCAAAATGTAAAAACCCCTTGTCGTATTGATAAGGGGTTTTTTTGTTTCATATTTTAATTGCTTAATAAGTTCCATCTGTTATTCTATCATAGCATAATTGGTTTATCTTATCTAGTATTTTTTCAGAAATTAAGTCACTTATATCTTGTTGTCTTACCATTACTTCGTGAGCATCAAAAGTACCACCACCCGGTGGAGTTATTCTATCTCCTGGACAATATTCTTCATACTCTCCTATTATTATCATTTCTATACCTTCTAATTTTATGTGCACTAATTTCATAATAAACTTTTTATTTTTTGCGTTAAACTTTTGCTTTTTATATCAGCTAATGGAAAATCCATATACCTTATATATCTTGAGTCTCCACCATTTATGTATAAACCCAGTATTCCTGACTCATCATATCTAAATATGTAATCATCAGAAAGATCTTGTGGCATTATATCAAACCACTTTATAAGTAAATTCAAATACCCCGTGCCTTTTAATATTTCGACAATATCACTTTTATTTACATCTTTCATATTTATTTATTTCGCTCTTTAAGCATAGCTTCTGCCATTGTATAGCATTGTTGAGCGACATAATCTTCTTGACTATCTTTTTCTTTATCCCTTGTGAAATTTCGCTTGTCCATACACATATTTGTCCACATTTCATTGCTTGAGAATACCCCTTGCAATACTTTTCCTGCAAAGTAATCTCTTAGACTTAAAAAATCTTCATCACTTGATTTACTTTCTCTTTGTATATCAAAATTTAACATTTCTGTTTTGTTATCTAATGGTTTTATCTTATTAGTATTTATTCTTGGTTTTCTCATAATCTAGTGTTTTTATTTTTCTCTTTGTTCCATCATTATATTGGCCATCTCGTAAGCAGACAACGCCAATTCTTCCAATGGAGTTGTATTATCCCTTACAATAAAACTTTGAATTATTTTTCCTGCAAAATAGTCTCTTAAATCCATTCCTGAATTCTGACTACGATAAACAGTGTATCCTTTTATAATAGTTGTAGTAAAATCTATTTCTTTACTTGGATATGCCTTTTTA
>Ga0209414_1000956_pt1 | contig 13934 bp, 14 predicted proteins | sample LakVidmifraction_4_FD_181154 | JGI IMG/M metagenome (GOLD analysis project Ga0209414, IMG submission 181154) | Hypersaline microbial communities from Lake Vida, Antarctica - Brine Hole Two &gt;0.2 micron (SPAdes) (version 2) | ecosystem: Environmental > Aquatic > Non-marine Saline and Alkaline >... | reverse complement strand
CATGAACGAATATATTATTTCGTTTAATTTATGCTTATATAACTTCAATATCTAGATAGTGTAACTAGGAGGCTGTTCGAGAATGCTCTTTTTCCCCAACTCTTTGTTATTCACAAAAAATAATGCTCCGGTAAACGAGGCACGAGACACCGAGATATTGACTATATGTCTGTGCTTATTTTTCGAAAATGCCTCGATTTGAGAAAAAATATCTATTCTCGGACAAGCTCCTAAGCAGATATCTCTTCAATCTTCAAGGCAGTATAAGATTGTCTATGACCTTTCTTTAATCGGTAACCTTTACGACGCTTTCTTTTGAAGACGATAATCTTCTTACCTCGTCCCTGCTCAGCAATCTTAGCAGTAACCTTGGCATTTTCAAGCACAGGTTGACCAATTTTGACATCGTCTCCATCAGAAACCATGAGAACATCAACCAAATCGATGCTATCGCCAACGTTGCCTTCGAGTTTTTCAACACGGACCTGATCGCCACACGCAACCTGGTATTGTTTTCCACCTGTACGAACTATCGCATACATATATAAACCTCTTTGAGAAAAGCTAATCTGTTTCAATAAAAAAACGAAAAATATTGCAAGAACCCGACACTTAACACTGATAAGAGAATAATGTCAATATCTTTCCATATGATCCATGTGATTTTAAAAAAAAGAACAAGGCATAAAAAAGCCCTCAAGTAACAACTGATACTGAGGGCTCAAAACACTCTATCTTTTCTATGAGCCCGTTGATTGACTGCCTTTTGGCCCGATATTTTCGTTATGCGAAAAAAATAATCCTCGGAATATCAAATATATGCCTGTGGTTATTTTTTTCGTATGCCTTAATCTCGAACCAAAATCCAAGTAAATCAACAGACTCATTATATTAACCAGCGTATTCTAATCGTGCCTTTTCTTTTTCTGAACGAATCGCACACGCCCTTGTAAACGCTGCTTTTTTACCATGTTTGGCAATCGACACAGAAGTTTTACCCTGTTTACCTCGATGCGTAACCCAACTCACTTCATAACGGTTCAACTTATCATTAAGTCGTACGCCAACAACACCGGTACCTGAATTGCTTACTGTCACCATGTGCTTGTTGGTTCTTACCTTACCAAGTTTCTTTTCAGTCTTATCTCTCCAACTAATCGCTGAAAGCAGGCTTGAATAACGACCACCGCTCTTTCTATCGGAAAAGAATTTTGAGTGTGTTTTTCCTAAGAAACGAACTCGGACATACCAGCCGTGTGTTCTTTTTGATTCTTGATCGATCCTGGCTATGTCTTTATGTTTTTCTAAAAGAATTTTTTGCCTCTTGTCATCTTCCATGACACCACCTCTATAAAAGTGTATTAATTACTTCTGTAACCTCAATGGATACACTATACTACATTGTAGCATACAAGTAAAATTTTATCTCTCAAAAACAACAAACTTTACCCGCTTAGAACAACTAAGGTGATTTCATTAAAACCTGACAACATTTTCCAGTACCTCTTATTAATTGCTAAAAATGTAGTTGTCAATATAAATAACACCACCAGGTGGGAATAAACTACTGTATTACTAGCTTCTTTAAGAGATTAATGAATAATTTCTAGAAGCTTAACTAATCATCTCAGAACCTTACAATGACCAAAAATAACCCTAATTTACAAGCCCTTATCGACACCATTTCTAACCTAAGAAGTAGTCAGGGATGCCCTTGGGACAGAAAGCAAACACCTGACACAATCTTAAAGTGCCTCAAGTCTGAGACCGAAGAACTGATTACAGCTATCGAAAATAATGATACAGAAAACACCTGTGAAGAATTAGGAGATGTACTTTACATCCTCATAATGATCGCTACCTACTATAGAGAGAAAGACCTTTTTGACTTTTCAGATGTTATCCAACACGTTAACGAAAAATTAATCCGTCGCCACCCTCATGTATTTGCCGGTAAAACGTACAAAGACCAGGCTGACCTTGACCGCCAATGGCAAGAAATAAAATCGATCGAAAAACAAAAATAATTAGTTTGACACAGACCGGCTATACTTGTATGATATCAAGTTTTTATTTGCATGTAAGACTACGTCTTAAATGCTTTTGTCTTTACGTATTACAATGAGGAAATATTGTGTTTCCTTGCCCCTTCTCGCTCTCTGCCGAATGCAAAGTGCGAGGGCCGAAAACGGGATTTTACCCGTTAAAACCATGAGTCCACGAGGAGGAAATCATGAGAAGATATGAAACGATCGTTATTCTTCGCCCAAATTCCGGTGAAGAAGAGATCAACAGAGTTATTGAAACCACCACCCAGATCATTTCCGATAACAAAGGTTCTATTATCGAATTGAACAAATGGGGAATGAAAAAATTAGCCTACCTTATTAAAAAAGATACCCTTGGCTACTATGTTTATTTTGACTTTGCAGCTACTCCTGCCGCAGTCACTGAAAGTGAAAGAAAATATCGCATCGACGACGTGGTTATTAAATACATGACCATCAAAACTGCTGCTGCAATCACCGAAGAAGGTGTTACTGAGGCTATTGCTGCAATTACTGCAAGAGATGCGACAGCTGCTGCAGAAGCGGAAGAGACTGAAGGGGACGCTGAGTCAACAACTAAAGACGCAGCTACTCATAAAGCCACAGCTACTCCTAAAGCAACAGCTACTCCTGAAGCCGCAGCTGCTACTAAAGCCGCAGCTACTCCTGAAGCCACAGCTACTACTGAAGCCGCAGCTACCGCAGAAACTTCCGATAAAGCATAGATATATTCTGATTTAGTAAATTGACCCAGGAGGGTATAAACATGGCACCAAGACCACAAAAGAAATTATTTTCTCGCCGTAAATCATGTAGATTTTGTTCTGACAAAGAAGCCGCTATAAACTACAAAGACGTAAAAACTCTTAGAAATTTTGTTTCTGAAAGAGGTAAAATCATTCCACGAAGAATTGTAGGAACCTGCGCGACACATCAGCGTCAACTTTGCGAAGCAATCAAACAAGCAAGGCAAATTGCATTCTTGCCTTATTCTGGTTCTACCCAAGGTTAACAAAAGATACAGGTTACCAAGTTGAATGTAAATGAACAGAAACAACCAGAGATCGGCAGAATAATTACTGCCATACTCACGTCTACGGCAATAGTTGTTCTACCTGGAGTTGCATGGAGCGTGTTTGGCTGGCTCCATTTAATACTCCCTGTACTAGCTTTTGCAGTACTGAGTAAATTCGGGAAATATACTGGTAAGAAAATTCTACTTACCTCCATAGTGCTTTCGCTCATCTGCTATATCATACTTGGTAATCTGGATCTCTTCGTTTTCTCGGCTATATTCTTTTTAGCAGGCTATGTGCTTTTCTTATCTTATGAAAATCACGAAAGTCCCGCGTTAAGCGGCTTTAAAACAGCAGTTACCATCGGCATAGGCTGGGGTGTAATTTTAGCCTTTTTTACATGGGGAAGCGAAATTTCTCCATATAAACAACTTATAACTACACTCGATCTTGGTATTAGTGAAGCATTAGCATACTATCAGGAAACTGACACAGTTACGCCTGAAACTCTGGCAATGCTTGATGCTACATTGAGTCGGATGAAAGTCATTGTCCCGCTCATTATGCCGGCAATACTCGGTTGTTTTGTATTGTTTATCAGCTGGTTCACAATGATTATTAGCAACACCCTTTTGATCCGAAAGAATGGGTCTTCATCATGGTCAAGCTATGGTATGTGGCAGTTGCCAGAAAAGTTAATCTGGTTTGCCATCTGCATGGGTTTACTGACCATGTTGCCTCTATCAGGAATAAGGATAGTTGCACTTAATGCATTGATAATGCTCAGCGTTATCTATTGTTTCCAAGGTCTTGCTGTTGCAGTGTTTTACATGAATAAGTGGAACGTACCAATACTTATGCGTTCATTTTTCTATGTAATGATGATTGTGCAAACCTTTGGCACTATTGTCCTACTTGTTTTAGGTGTAGCCGATGTCTGGCTTGATTTGCGTAAGATAAAGCCAGACGATACAATTGAAGAAGAAATTTAATAAGAATTATGGGCTCTTTTATGAAAGAGCCTGTACGACACATACTAGAGGAGTTGAAAAATGGAACTCATATTAAAAAAAACAATCAGTACCCTCGGTTTTGAGGGAGATGTAGTAACTGTCAAGGACGGTTTTGGTCGTAACTACCTCCTTCCCCAAGGTAGGGCAGTAGCTGCTACTGAAGCAAATCTCGCTGAATTGGCAGAAAATAAAGCAGCAATTGAAGCCAGAAGAGCTGCAGATCAAAAAGGTGCGGAAGGTATTGCTAAAAAAATCGACGGTATTGAAGTCATTATTGAGCAGCTTGCAGGTGATGATGAACGTCTTTTCGGTTCAGTTACAAATGGTGACATCTGTGACAAACTCGCTGAATTGGATGTTAAACTAGACAAGAGACAGATTCTACTTGCTGATCCAATTAAGCGTATAGGCGAGTATAAGGTTCTTGTTAAAGTTGGTTTTAGTGTCACTGCTGAGATTTCTGTTAAGGTTGTACCAGTTAAAGCGAGTTAAGATGAACTCACACGCAATATTGTAACTGCTTATATTTCACATCACATCTGATGTTTTTTTTAATTCGAGATGTGTGAAATACATTTCAGTATAAAAACACACCTTGAGGGTTGACCTTCATGGTGTGTTTTTGTTTAATAGCGACTTTAATCTATAATCTATAACCCATTTTAGTCGTTTCTACCCTGGCCTACTATGAACGATAATTCAATTCCTCGTGAGTTTAACAGTGCTCCTATTGCCGCTCGAATTCCTCCTCAAAATACCGAGGCAGAACAGGCGGTACTTGGGTCAATACTACTTAAAGCAGACCTCTTAGGTACTGTTTTAGAATTACTTAAATCCACCGATTTTTATAAAGATAGTCATAAGATTATTTTTGAAAGTATGGTCGATCTGTTTGAAAAAAACGAACCACAGGATTTACTGACTGTCTCAAATCTACTTTCCAACACGAATCAAATTAATAAAATAGGTGGTCCTGCCTATCTGGCCAGTTTAACCTCGATCGTTCCGGTTACTGCCAATATTGCAAGTTACGCCAAAATTATACGAGAAAAGTCCATCCTTCGCCGTCTGATCACGGTTAATAGTGATATTGCCGCAAGATGCTATGAACAACAAAATGATATAGACATTCTCGTGGATGAGGCAGAACAGGCAATCTTTGATATCGCCGGTTCCAAAGGGGAAGGACATTTCACCCATATCAAATCCATTGTCCCGAAAGCCTTTGCCACAGTAGAACAGCTTTACAAAAGAAAAGGACTCACCACAGGCGTACCCACCGGCTACAATCAAATTGATAAAATGACCGCTGGTCTTCAACCCTCCGACCTTATAATTGTGGCGGCAAGACCATCCATGGGCAAGACCTCCTTTGCCATGAATATTGCCCAGCACGCTGCTCTTGTTGAAAAAATTGGCGTCGCCGTTTTTAGTCTTGAGATGTCAAAAGAACAACTTGTCATGCGACTATTGAGCTCTGCTGGCCGTATAGATTCTCAACGTATCAGGACCGGTAATCTGCATAATGAAGATTGGCCCAAACTCACCAGAGCCGTTGGAATGCTTTCTGAGGCCCCCATTTTTATCGATGATACACCGGCCATATCTGTACTCGAAGTGAGAGCGAAGGTGAGGCGCCTGGCATCACAGCATGATATTGGTCTTATTGTAGTAGATTACCTGCAACTCATGCGTGGTCGCAGCACCGAAAATCGAACACAGGAAATCAGTGAAATCTCAAGGTCCCTTAAGGCGCTGGCCAAGGAGCACAAAGTGCCTGTTATCGCCCTGTCTCAGCTTAACCGTAGCCTGGAAGGTAGACCTGATAAAAGACCGATGATGTCCGATCTTCGTGAATCCGGTGCAATTGAGCAGGACGCTGATGTTATTGCTTTTATTTACCGTGATGAAGTGTATAACAAAGCGGAAGACAATCCAGAACGTGGTAGTGCTGAAATTATTATTGGAAAACAGAGAAACGGCCCTACTGGTATGGCTAAACTTACTTTCATTAAAGAATTCACCATGTTTGAAAACATGAGTCAAATGGATGACCAGGAAGAATTTGGTTAGAAAGAGTTATGAGCCCCGGTAAATGGGAAGTTAGAAGGCACAAAAAGTACTGACAACCATTTATGAGTCTGTTGATTTACTAGGATTTTGGTTCAAGATCAAGACATACTAAAAAAATAAACACAGGCATATATTTGACATCTCGGAATCTCGTTCCTCGTTTACCGGAGGATTATTTTTTTCATATAACGAAGATATCGGGCCAAAGGGCAGCCTTCAACAGGCTCATATATAAGAACTAACAAAGGCTGAATTATGACCGTAGAAAATGGCGTGAATAATAAATACGATTTTCAATCCATTGAAAAAAAATGGCAAGAAATCTGGGAAACCAACCAAACCTACAAAGTAGTAGAAGATGATTCTAAAGAAAAATACTACGTCCTTGAAATGTTCCCCTACCCCTCCGGTCGTATTCATATGGGTCATGTTCGAAATTACTCCATAGGAGATGTGATTGCCAGATACAAAAGAATGCAGGGTTTTAATGTACTTCACCCTATGGGTTGGGATGCTTTTGGGCTGCCCGCCGAAAATGCCGCACAGAAAAACAACACCCATCCAGCAACTTGGACCTATGCAAACATCGACTACATGCGAAACCAGCTCCGCCAGCTCGGTCTTTCCTACGACTGGAGTCGAGAAATAGCCACCTGCAACCCTAAATACTATCAATGGGAGCAACGTCTCTTCATTGAAATGTACAACAAAGGTATTGTTTACGAAAAAGTAACTACTGTAAATTGGTGCGAAGATTGCCAGACAGTTCTAGCCAACGAGCAGGTTATTGACGGTGCATGCTGGAGATGTGATGAACTCGTCACTCCTAGAAAAATGAATGGCTGGTTCTTCAAAATTACAGATTACGCAGAAGAGTTATTGGCTGACCTTGATAAACTGACCGGTTGGCCTGAAAAAGTCCTCACAATGCAGCGTAACTGGATTGGTAAGTCAACAGGACTTACCTGTGATTTTGAGGTGGAAGGGGGCGACGATAAAATCTCTATTTTCACGACCAGACCTGACACGATTTTTGGGGTAACGTTTATGTCGCTTGCTCCAGAACATCCGCTGATCGACAGCCTTATCTCAGGTACTGAGACCGAGCCTGAGATACGCACGTTTATTAAAGAAATCGTGGAGGAAAAACAGCGCCAGACCATTGAGGACGACCCTGAGAAAAAAGGCATCTTCACGGGTAAATACTGTATTAACCCGTTTAACAGCAATAAAGTTCCTGTTTACATCGCGAATTTCGTTCTCATTGAATACGGAACAGGTGCTGTAATGGCGGTTCCTGCTCACGACCAAAGAGATTTTGATTTTGCTAAAAAATACGACCTTCCAATAACCCCCGTTGTCATTCCAGAAGGTGTAGAACTTTTAGTAGAAAATATGCTTGAAGCATCTACTGACCCCGGAAAGCTTATCAACTCTGGTGCTTTTAGTGGCATGGATTCAGTGGAATCCCAGAAGACGATAATATCACACGCTCAAAAAAATGGTTTTGGCACAAATCTTATAACCTACAGACTGCGCGATTGGGGAATTTCAAGGCAACGTTACTGGGGTGCGCCCATTCCAATGATCCATTGCGAGAGCTGTGGCGTTGTTCCTGTTCCAGATTCAGAGCTTCCTGTCACTCTTCCTGAAGATGCCAGCACCGCTACTTCTTGCGCCCCACTCCATCAGCGAGAAGAGTTTATCAACACGACCTGTCCCACATGTAATGGTCCTGCAAAAAGAGAAACTGATACCATGGATACGTTCATGGAATCCTCATGGTATTTTGCCCGGTACACCACTCCAAGATGTGAGGACGCCCCTCTTGAAAAAAAGGGTGCTTCGTATTGGTTACCTGTGGACCAATATATTGGAGGAGTCGAACATGCAATTCTCCACTTACTCTACTCTCGTTTTTTCACAAAAGTTCTACGTGATCTGGGCCACCTTGATGTTGACGAACCCTTTACCAACCTTCTCACCCAGGGCATGGTCATTAAAGATGGTACTAAAATGTCCAAGTCCAAAGGTAATGTTGTTGACCCCAGCGACCTTATTCAGGATTTTGGTGCAGATACAGTGCGACTTTTTAGTCTTTTTGCAGCTCCTCCTGAAAGAGATCTTGAATGGAGTTCAAAAGGTGTTGAAGGCTCTTCACGATTTTTAAATCGTGTTTTCAGACTCATTTTAAGCTGTGAGAGTCAACTTACTTGCAACCATGCAGTCACAAATGATCTCAGTTCCCCTGGCAAAGAGTTACATAGAAAAACACACCAGACTATAAAACGTGTTACAGAAAACATTGAACATAACTTCCATTTTAACACTGCAATCAGCGCGATGATGGAACTCTTCAATGTACTTACATCATCTCTTGCAAATGATAAAAAATCAGAATTAGAACCAGCTGTTGTAAAAGAAGGTGTCACCACTTTAATTCTTCTTCTGGCTCCAATGGTGCCACATTTTGCTTCTGAGATGTGGCATAAAATTGGCAACACGAGTGATTTAGAAGATCAATCCTGGCCCGAATTTGACCAAGAAGCTGCAAAAGATGATCTTTTAACCATTGTTATCCAGGTCAACGGAAAGGTGCGATCGAGATTAGAAGTTTCTGCTGATATTACAGATAACGAGATTGAAAAATTGGCACTTGCAGATGAAAGCACCATCAAATTTATAGATTCTAAACCTGTCAAAAAGACTATTGTTATCAAGAAGAAACTTGTTAATATTGTCATTTGATACTAAAAAGAGCTATATCTCTTTTTTTAGTAACGTATAAATTATTTTTTGCGTTTTTCTCAAAGAGATAAGCGTAAATTTCGAAATAATTTTCTGAAGGTCTTATACCCCTCAGGTAAGCTACAGACTCTAGTTAAGCGACAGACTCCGATGGGCACTAAACAGAGTCCCGAGTTATTTCCCATTTATTGGATTAGTCTATAACTGTTTAAATTACATAAAAACCGATCACAATTTCAGGAGATAAAAAGTGAAATCAGTTTTGAAAAATGTAACAATCATACTGTTCCTCATTCTTGTAGCCAGTTGCGGATATAAAAACCCGAACGTGTATAAAGGTCCATCCAAAGTTATTTATGCGACGGAATGGAAGAACAGAACCAGCGAGTTAGGACTTGATGCTAAAATCTACAGATCCTTAACCAATTGGTTCCAAAAATCAGGGTCTCTGACTACCGTACGAGATAAAGCTGGTGCAGACCTCATCTTGGCTGGTGAGATTGTATCTATTGCGCTTCCAAGTTTATCGTATAACTCTGACAATATTGCAACTGAAGCGAAAGTCAGACTTAAAGTACGATATATCCTAAAAGAAATTGCCACAGGCAAGGTGCTGCTTGAGGTGCCGTCAGAAACTTGGACAGAAGCATATCTCGTGACGAGTAGTTCAGCTACGACCTCAGATAACGAAAGCGACGCTCTCGATGAAATCATCGAAGACCTGTCCCGGAAAATTTATCAGAGAGCTGTAGCTATTCTTCCACAGATTTAAGTTCACTCTCTTGGCTCACTCTCTTCTAAGCCGCCAATTTACTCATTTATTTGAGTAAATTGGCGCTTTTTTATTTTAAATACTATGCTCCTCATTGGCTCCTGTAAAATTAACAAGCCCTTCATTCTTGCACCTCTTGCAGGATACACTGACCTTCCATTCAGACTGCTCTGTAAAGAATTTGGCGCAGGCCTTGCCGTGTCTGAGATGATCAGTTGCCATGGCTTGGTTTACCAGCAAGACAACACACTCCGAATGCTGAAATCAGTTCAAGAAGAACGACCAGTCTCATTTCAACTTTTTGGTTCTGATCCCGATATAATGGCAGAGGCTGCTGAAATAATGGCCTCGCTTAAGCCAGATATGATTGACATCAACATGGGATGCCCTGTCAGAAAAGTCACTAAAAAGGGTGCTGGAGCAGCTCTTATGACAACACCTCATATCGCTGAAGAAATAATTTCTAAAGTCGTCTCCCGGGTTCAACTACCAGTTACCGTGAAGTTTCGTAGCGGAAAAGATCAGAATACTATATCGGCTGTCGAGTTTGCAAAAATGGCTCAAGGTGCTGGTGCTGCCGCGGTCACAGTTCATGCCCGTACATGGGCACAAGCATTTTCCGGAGTAATTGATCCTTCTGTTATAGAGGATGTCGCTCGCAACGTCCAAATTCCGGTCATTGGTAATGGAGATGTTTTATCTCTTGATGACGGCTATACTCTCATGAAAAACACTGGATGTCAGGGTGTAATGATCGGCAGAGCTGCGCTTGGTAACCCCTGGGTATTCAGTAAAGATGGTAGGCCTGCGGGTTACAAACAGATAATGGATGGAGCCCGAAAACATCTTACGCTCATGCAGGAACACTTACCTGCCGACCGGGTGCTCGGTTACATCAAAAACCACATCAGCAGATACTTTAAAGGACTACAAGGTGCCTCAAATTTTAGAAAACTCCTATTTGAAGCGCCATCTGCAGAAGCAATAAACGCAATGCTCACACGTTACCATTTAAATGATGAGGAGCAGGCATAAATATATCAAACCAGCAACACAACATCTTTAAAAAAACCACGTAACTAGCAGACTGTCCGAGAAGGGTAACTATTTTTTCAACTTTTCAATAAGCTCTAAAAGGTTTTCAGCGTCCTCTTTTTCTTTTTTCTTTAGGGACTTGTCTCTTATTGCATATGTAAAATTACGCTTGGCAAGATCAAGTTTACCTTCATAAAGGTTGTACTTTCCAAGGTAGAGTTTGGCAAGACCACCTTTACTCTGATTTGAGTAGATCTGCCCTATAGCAAAGTAGACAGGAGCGTACTGAGGTAGTTCCCGCTCTACAATTTTAAACTGTTTAATAGCCTCTTCTAACCGGTCAGTTCTCTGAAGCAACAATCCCAGTGTATACATTGCGTATATGTCATTGCGATTTGTATCGATAGCTCCTCGCAATAATCTTTCAGAGAGCTCATATTGCCCATCCTCAAATTCAAGGACTCCCTTATCTACAATAAGATTTAATTTTTGTGGATACTTCTCAATGAGCTGATCGAGCAGAGATCTCGCATAGTCAAAATTATTTTCAGTTCGTGCAATCTGGGCCATACCAAAATTTGCCATATCTTTTTGTAGCTTGGAACTCTTATCATTTGCGAGAATACTCGCCATACGAGCTCTAAAAGAAATAGAGGTGTCCGATTGTGCGAGCACCCGGTATTTAAATCTTAGAAAATCAAAGTCGTCTATCTCGGCAGGATCCGGAGAATAGGTATCTTTATCCACCTCAATGAGCGACTCTATGGTGTCAAGTCGTGCTTCCGGGTTTGGATGGGTTAACAGATACTGTGGCAACACATCACTTCTATATCGTGCGATCCGACGCATAGATTCAAGCATCCGGACCTGCCCATCAGTATCTCTGTGTAGTTTCTTCATCCAGCCATATGCGAGAAGATCAGCCTCTTCTTCATCTTGTCGACTAAAATGCAAGGTTATGCTTTGGCCCGTAGCCAACGCTCCTGTCAGAAGTGCAGGAGCAGCCGCCCCACCAAATGCAATGGCAGCGATAGCAAGGCCAAGAGTTGTCATGGAGCTATATTTACTTTTTTCAAGCCTTGAGGCGAGATGTCTTTTAACTGTATGGCCAATTTCATGAGCTATTACAGACACGAGTTCATCTTCGCTATTCATTGATTCAATAAGACCTGAATAAAAGAAAATAAGCCCGGAGGGAGCAGCAAAGGCGTTAAACTCTTTACTGTCTATGACAAAGAAGTAGTAATCAAAATATTGTATCCCCGCTACATCGAGAACGCTTTGACCAATACTGGTTATATATTCTGTGATATCGGGGTCATCGATGAGCTGAAAATTTGACCTGATTGAATAGAGAAGTTTTTCTCCTACCTCACGTTCTTCTCCAATATTGAAACTATATGCAGGGAGGAGAGACTGAACTGCAAAGAAATAAAACGCTACGAACAAGCAGCATATTTTTTTGAACTTAATTACCATTGTCTTTCAACCATTGTACAGTTTTCAGTAATCCTTCTTCTGTTGATACTATAGGAGCGTACTCCAGATCATGCAACGCTTTGTCACATGAGAAATAATGTGATTTTGCCAGTTGCTCTGCAAGAAAACGACTCATTTTGGGTTCATTTTGCTGACGTGTCAATTTGTAAATAAATTCAAGACTTGCACCAACTTTATAGGCAGTTTTGTAAGAGATTTTTTTGGAAATGGTCTCCACTGCCATCAATTCAAACAATTTGTTAATCCAATTCCATAGATTGACGGGTTCTCCCTGGCTGATAAAATACGCCTGACCAGCTGCAGTTTTTGTACCCGTCAAATTCATTGCTGCTAAAAGATGTGCATGGGCCACATTGTCAATGTAAGAAATATCCACAAAATTATCACCGTTACCGACAATTTTAAGTTGTCTTCTTCTCCCTGCGAGTAAAAGCCTGGGAAGTAAGTGAGGGTCGTTTGGTCCCCAAATAAGATGAGGACGCAGTGCACAGCTCCATGTGGAAGTATTTTGCAGAACCAGTTTTTCTGCCATAACCTTTGATTTCGCATACGAGCAAAGAAAATTCGTTGGATAGGGTAGCGTTTCATTACCCCCAATAATATCTTTGCGATCAAAGACAACAGAGGGTGTTGAAGTGTACACTAATGCTGCGACATTATTAGCCTCGCATGCCCTGACAACATTTTCAGTACCAATCACATTAGTTCTATAATAATTCTCCCATGGCCCCCATATTCCGGCAAGAGCGGCTACATGAAACACCACATCAACGCCTTTTGCTGCATATGTAATACTTTCGAGATTGTCAAGATCACCGACATAACCTGTTACACCAAGTTTTTCAATATCCGGGTATCTGTTTCTTCCAATAACCCGAACGTCTACATTATGCTGCAAAAGCTGTTTTACCACTGCCTTACCGACAAAACCTCCACCGCCGGTAACAAGAGCCGTCTTAAAGTTTAAGGATACATTTGTTGTTGAGCCCATACACTTAATTTTTCCCTAAATATTTTGGCATTGTGACGAATGTCCACCGGAAAACTTTTATGAATAAGAAAATGTTTTATACTCTCGGTAACATGGCTTTTTTCAGACAGCGCCAGTACTTCCTCAAGTAGTTTTTTCTCATCACCTTTAAAATGATGAACCGGCTCTATAATAAGCACCGGAAGAACAATATCTTCATGATTGGTAACAGCAACAAGTGCAGAACGATAGACATCTGGATGTTCATTAACTATGGCTTCACAAGGCACAGAATAGAATATCTTACCAGCTGAGCATACTCTATGCGCCCTTCTACCACAAAACCATAATCTACCTCTATCATCTATATAGCCTAAATCTCCCATCCGGTGCCAGAAACTATCTTTGTCTTGTATTTTGGCAAGCTTTGTTTCTTTAGGATTGTTCATGTACGCTTTTGTTACAACACCACCTCTAACAATAATCTCTCCAACTGCGTCAGTATCAAGCGTGCAACAGTTATCAATTGTTTCGAGTACATCATCAGATAATTCTATAATTCTAATTTCAATGCCAGGCAAAGCATAGCCAACGCATGTGCCCTTACCTCTACGACTTAACCCCATCGTCTCGGAAAGTATTTCATGATTATCAATTGATGCTACAGGCAAACTTTCTGTGGCTCCGTAAGGAGTAAAGACCTTGCCAGCAGATGGTAAAATATCAACCATATTTGTCAGCAAATCGTATGGCACCGGG
>Ga0209414_1000955_pt1 | contig 13937 bp, 8 predicted proteins | sample LakVidmifraction_4_FD_181154 | JGI IMG/M metagenome (GOLD analysis project Ga0209414, IMG submission 181154) | Hypersaline microbial communities from Lake Vida, Antarctica - Brine Hole Two &gt;0.2 micron (SPAdes) (version 2) | ecosystem: Environmental > Aquatic > Non-marine Saline and Alkaline >... | reverse complement strand
TTTAGGCCGAAATTATTCAGCTAAGGAAGCTTTTGAAATGGGAATGGTGAACGCGGTAATTCCTCATGCCAAATTGGAAACTACGGCATATGAGTGGGCGCAGGAAATTTTGGCGAAATCTCCGACTTCCATCAAAATGCTGAAGTTTGCAATGAATCTTACCGATGATGGGATGGTTGGCCAACAGGTATTTGCCGGGGAAGCCACAAGATTGGCGTATATGACAGATGAAGCAAAGGAAGGAAGAGATGCTTTTCTGGAAAAACGCAAACCTAATTTTGAAAAGAAATGGCTTCCATAATGGAAAATTTTACAAATAAATCTATTGATATCGCTTCACTGCCTCAATTTGAAGAAGTGGCTTTTCAACCAATTTCAAAGAGTTATCTCATAAAATCCAATCTTCAAACCCTTGTGTTTTTATGCGTGGCGATGATTGCTTGGGCGGTTTCATTTTATTTCGATCTAAACCAGATCCAATTAATTCTACTTCTTATTGGGATCGTTTTATACTTTGGCTTCAAATTTTGGAACATTTTCATGCTACAGAAGAATTATGGATTTGCGCTCAGGGAAAAGGACATTTTGTACAGAAGGGGCTATCTGGTAAATAAAACTACGGTTGTTCCCTTTAATAGAATGCAGCACGCCTCCATTTCCCGGGATGTTTTGGATAAGATGCTCAAGATCTCAACCCTTAAAATTTTTACTGCGGGCGGTAGCGGCAGCGATATCATAATTCCCGGATTGGCTCCAGACCTCGCACTCCGGTTAAAAGAGGCTTTGGCCGTAAAGCTTACTGAAAATGAATTCTAATTTGTTTGGAGTCCCGCAAAGGCAATCGGAAATTGGGATCCTTCTAATTTTTCTCACCAGGATTTTTAATTTATTAAAAGGGTTTTGGGCAATTATCGTATATCTTTTATTCACCGGACCAAGTGTGGCAACCCTGGTTTACATTGGTTTGGGTTTGGGGGTAATTTCAGTTCTGGTTCTAATCTACAGCTTTGTTTATTACCGCAAATTTCTTTTTCATATAGATTATAAAAGTCAGGAATTTGTGCTTCAAAAAGGAGTGTTCAATACAGAAGATATTGCGATCCCTTTTGACAGAATTCAGCAAGTATATATTAAACGTTCCATTCTGCAACGCATTCTGAATGTTAACAGTTTTGTAATTGAAACAGCGGGAAGCAAAAAGGAGGAAATCAGTATTAAGGCTATTTCCAATGAAAAAGCAAACCAGCTTTTGGCTATTCTAATTAAGGTAAAGGACAAATATTCCGAAATAATAACCGATTCAGAAATTAACGGAGAAACATCTGACAATCAATTTTGGACTCATGAATTGAGTTTTTTAACCTTGCTAAAAATTGGAATAAGCACCAATTATTTGCGGGGATTGGCATTGATAGCCGCTTTTTTTTCAACTATTTACAATGAAGTAAGAACAGTATCTGAAGAACATTCTGAAACTATTCAGAAATATTTAGACCAATTGCCCGGTCCTATGGAATCGGTTTCCATTTTTATGTTCATTGCTGTCATTGTTCTGTTCCTGAGTGTTTTAATAACTGTTTCTGAAGTTTTTATAAAATATTTCAACTTAAAATTAACGCAAACAAAGGATAGCCTTGAATTGGAAATGGGCCTAAAGACCAATACAAAAGTTTCTTTACAGCCAAGGCGTGTGCAATTATTGCAGGTGATTACAAACCCTGTCCAAAAATGGCTGAATTTATACGAAGTGCGTATTTCACTTGCAAACAGTGAAAATGAGCTTCAGAAAAGTAAAATTAAAATTCCGGGCCTAGATCAGGCCACAGTTGCGAAGGTGAAATCATTCCTGTATACAGACCAATTCAGCGGTTTTGGGGAAAGTTTTTCACCAGATAAGATCTTGTTGATGAGACGGTTAATTATTGCGTTGGTTCCTGCCCTGGCGAGTTATTTTGTAGTATTTTTTGTGGATGCTATACCTTTTACAACCTGGGTTTTGCTGGCGGGGTTATACGTAGTTATCGCTGTAATCTGGCAGATTTTAATGTTCAGATCCTTAAGGTTGATTATTTCTGAGGATTTTGTTTATAAAAAACACGGTGTCTGGAATAAAACAGAGGAACGTTTAGAGATTTATAAAATTCAATCTATAAGCGTATTTCAGCCTTTATGGTATGAAAAAAAGAATCTGGTAAATATTATTTTTCATACTGCCGGGGGAGATATTTCATTTAGAACCGTAAGCAAGAATGTCCTCCCGTACATAAATTATATGTTTTATAAAATTGAATCGAATTCACGAAGCTGGATGTAGATTTGGGATGATTTCGGTAAATAAATGGATTTCTTTTAAATAATGATGGAATAAATAATAGTCAGGAACCTGCATATTCAGGTTCCTGACTATTATTTATTGTTTTAGCTGAAGAGTACTTATTTCAAAGCAGGATATTGTTCCGGATCTGATTCATTCATAATTCCATAGATCTTTTCAAAAATATCTTCGGCAGAAGGTTTTGAGAAGTAATCCCCATCTGTACCGTAAGATGGCCTGTGCTCTTTAGCGGTCATGGTTTGAGGTTTGCTGTCTAAATGAAGATAGGCATTTTGCACTTCCAGAATATTTTGAAGGATATATGCTGAAGCGCCTCCAGGAACATCTTCATCTATCACCAAAAGCCTGTTGGTTTTTTCAACGCTCTTTACTATGTCTTTATTGATATCTAACGGAAGCAGGGATTGCACATCGATGATTTCAGCATGGATTCCCAATTCTTCCAGATCCCGTGCGGCTTCCTCCACCAGTCTTAAGGTAGAACCATAAGATACCAAAGTAATATCTGTTCCTTCTTTGATGGTTTCAACAACACCTATAGGCGTTTTAAATTTCCCAAAATTATTCGGAAGTTTTTCTTTTAACCTGTATCCATTCAGGCATTCTATTACCAATGCAGGCTCATCGCCTTCCAATAAGGTATTATAAAACCCTGCTGCTTTGGTCATATTTCTTGGAACAAGAATATGGATTCCATGCAATAAATGCACAAGAGCTCCCATAGGCGATCCGCTATGCCAGATCCCTTCCAATCTGTGGCCGCGTGTTCTTACAATAAGCGGGGCTTTTTGTTTCCCTTTTGTGCGATACTGCAGGGTTGCAAGGTCGTCACTCATTGTTTGAAGCGCATAAAGGATATAATCTAAATATTGAATTTCGGCAATTGGTCTTAGACCTCTCATAGCCATTCCAATTCCCTGGCCCAAAATTGTCGCTTCCCTTATTCCTGTATCGGCAACGCGAAGGGAACCATATTTGTTCTGAAGTCCTTCTAAACCTTGGTTCACATCGCCAATCTTGCCGGTATCTTCCCCAAATATCAAGGTTTCGGGATAGGTTTCAAATATTTTGTCAAAATTATCCCTAAGTATAATTCTGGCATCCACTAGCCGGGCTTCATTGGAATAGGTTGGTTTCACCTCTTCAATTGACAATGCATTATGTTTGGACTCACTGTAAAGATTACTGCTGAATTCACTTTGAGATTCTGAGGTATAAGCATCAATCCAGTCAATCAATTGCGTTTTTGCATCGCTTTTTGATCTTATCAAATAGTGAAGGCTTTTTCTGGCAGCTATCAAAAGTTCCTTTTTTATCGGGTCTTTTATTTTAGCAAGTTCATTTTTTAAGGATAGGATTGCATCTTTTTTATCGCTGCTTTTAGCTGCGTTTTCCAAAAGAGGAAGAAGTTCCTTCTGCTTTATGACCATAGGTTGGGTGCAAGCAGTCCAGGCCGCTTTTTTTCCATCCCTAACTTGTTTTTTTATTTCCTGATCTATGTTTTCCAACTCTTCCTGGGTGGAAAAATTGTTCTGAATAACCCATTCCCGGAATTTGACATTACAGTCAAATTCACGTTCCCAGGCCAAACGATCTTCATTTTTGTAGCGTTCATGTGATCCGGAGGTGGAATGACCCTGAGGTTGGGTAAGTTCCCTGACGTGAATTAAAACGGGAGCGTGTGATCCCCGTGCAATTTCAGCCGCTTTTTCGTAAGCTTCAATCAGGGCTACATAATCCCAGCCGTTTACTACTATAATTTCGTATCCTTTATTTTCTTCATCTCTTTGAAAACCTTTTAGGATCTCGGAGATATTTTCTTTTGTGGTTTGATGCCTTGCATGGACCGAAATTCCATATTCATCGTCCCAAACGCTCATCACCATTGGCACCTGCAATACTCCCGCAGCATTGATGGTTTCCCAAAAATGGCCTTCACTGGTGCTGGCGTTCCCTATAGTTCCCCAGGCAATCTCATTTCCATTATCCGAAAATTTTTCAGCCTCGATCCCATCTACATTTCTGTAAATTTTTGATGCCTGCGCCAAACCTAAAAGTCTGGGCATTTGGCTGGCGGTAGGAGAGGTATCGGCACTGGAGTTTTTTTGCAACATCAAATTTTTCCAACTTCCGTCTTCATTTAAACTATGAGTACCAAAATGCCCGCCCATTTGCCTTCCGCCAGACATAGGTTCATTTTCGATTGAAGAATCGGCATACAAACCTGCAAAAAAATTCTCGATGCTCAATGCCCCAATGGCCATCATAAAGGTTTGATCACGATAGTACCCGGATCTGAAATCTCCATTTTTAAATGCTTTAGCAAGAGCCAGTTGTGGGATTTCTTTTCCGTCGCCAAAAATACCAAATTTTGCTTTTCCTGTAAGCACCTCCCGTCTTCCAAGCAAGCTGCATTCACGACTGGTGACAGCAATTTTATAGTCCTTTAAAACCTCCGTTTTAAAGTCTTCAAAAGAAATGGATGTTTTTGATGGTGTTTCGATTTGCATGGAATTAGTTTAAATAAATGCGTTGAATAAAAACAAATGTAACAAAAACTAAGCTTAAATGCAATTCATCAATTAGTCAGTATTTTTAGATTTAATTCTGAATTAGGTGGAATGACTGTAAATTTTATAATAATAGCAATAAAATCACGATAAAATTACGAATTGTATAATGCACCTAATAATTTTCGGCTAAATTTAAGCCGAAAATACCTACTGTTAAATCTTTTTTAATACCATTCCCTGGTGAATAATTTAATAAGAGTATTGATGTCTAGGGTAACAATAAATCTTATTTTTTGGTCGTAATTTTTTTGGCCAATTTCCCAGCCTAAATTGGAGTATACCGGGAAGTACAATTCAAAATAATCTGCTACCATGCTCACGCGTAACCCTGAATCGTATAAAAATTTTGCATTGTCTCCCTTGTTCTTAACTAATCCTGCATCGCCGTAGGCAAAGATCCATTTCCAGATATTTGTGCTGGCATTCACCGTTGAGATCCATTGGTTTGCAAATCCAGGTTCCAGTTGGGATTTAAACCCTCCTTCTGCAGGAATAATTTGCTGACTGAAAAGACCACTGTCCTGGCTTCTTCCGTAGTAATTATAATCAAAAAGATAATCGGTAGGGCGATCCAGCGCAAAACTGAAAAAATCATTATCCTCCTCGTCATTATATAAAAAGGTCCCTGCATAAAACCTTAAATTCATCTGACGGTTATTTCTGAAAAGTTTTCTATACTCCAGATTCAATGAAATTTTGCTGAAATTTTTCGCTATTTGATAATCAAGACTTCCTGAAATATAATCCACCAAATTTGTATCGCTATATCGGTAACTTATGTCTACCACATTATAATCCGGTTGTTTTACAGGATTTACAGGGTTGTTATCCCGTTTCACATTTACGTTTCTAATTAAAAATCTTTGGCGCTCATTATCCCTTAAATTTGAATTCCGGTAATAAAATCCCATAAAAGGAGAAGATTTCCGGTAAAACAAATCATAACCATAAGAATAACGAATTCCACTGATCCCATATACCAGCGCGTATAAATTTTGATTCTCATAATAATGCGTGTTGCTTATAGAGGCTGATCCCACAATTGTTTTGCTGTTGAAACCAAATTTTGGTGATATTTTATAATTGAAATTTCTGTTTAAAATGGTTTTATTATACAATTTAGGTCCTATGGAAATACCGTCATACAGGTTGTAATCAACCTCCGGCATAAAAAACATTTGATTGTAATGGGGGTCTTCAATATCCTGAAGCAATCTAAATTGAATTGGTTTATTTAATAAGGTGGTTACTGCCTTGTAATTATTGCGCTGATTTACTTCAGGTATTATTCCTTCATAATTTAATGCCAGCCTTTCTATGCTGTCTCTGGGAATGCTAATCTTTTTGGTTTCATCAATATCTTCAACCCAGGTTTTAAAAACTATATTTCCATCCTTAAGGCCATATAAGGAAACCGGCATCTTATTGTCCCGTTTATTCTTTATGGTTACTTCTAAAGAATCGGCGGTTTTAGTAACCTTTTTGATCTTAAAATCTATTTTTTTATTGGTAGAAACATAATCCTCGTAAAACCAGTTGAGGTCCTTTTCCGAATTTTTTTGTAAAATACGGACAAAGTCCTTTTCACTGGCAGACTTTAAGAGATATTCCTCATAAAATTCTGAAATTGAATTCTTTACTTCTTCTCCTCCCAGGAAATCATCAATATAGTTTAAACCTACTCCGGCCTTATATGTATTGGATATATTCGAATTAAATTTCACAAGGGAATCCTGTGCAATACGAAGAGGTTGATCCAGATCCATCCGTGCCATATGCAAGTAGAGTAAAGGGTATTGATCATTGAATTCAAGATCGGCAGCGTGCAACCACCTAATTCCAATAATGTTGCTAAAACTTCCCAAAAGCTTCATTTTTGGATAGTACATATCGACATAATCCTTCATCAGGGAGATTTGAATGGCATCATAGACCCATTGATCCTCCCTGGGATTTAAAAAAACAGTATTCCTTAGATAGTTTGCGGTAATAACTTTTAACTGCTTAATATCATACTGAAATCCATCCGAGAAGGGCCTGAAAAAATCGGGTAACTGGTTTAATCCGTAAACCGGATTTGTGTTGTAATCATCCTTGGTTACCATCAAGGATTTATGGGGATAAGGGCCAAGCCGAATTTCCAGGAATTTAAGAATCCTGTTTAATACATAACCTTTGATTCCTACTATCAGGCCATCATCTTCCAGGTTGGTTAATACATCTTTTGAATTAACATCGAATACTTCAAATTTATATGTTTTAGTGAGGTATAATTCTGATGTGACTATATTTTCTCCTGATAAATAAGTGGTTTTGAATTCACCTTCTGTCACCATTCGGTCCGTTTTAAGCGGGGTGGCCACATAAAGATAGGGGCGGGTCGATAATTTTATCTTTAAACTGACGGGAGGGGTGAACTGATCGCGTAAATTTTTATCGCTGTAAATTTGCCATTTACCATCAAATACGGTAGGGGTAATGTACCAGTATTTGAGTTTAAAATTCCCCTGACCGTCATACCCGTATTTTGTGAATTTTTCTGAAGGGATTTTAACCTGATATAATAATTGAATAGACACTTTTTCGCCGGGAGGTAAAGGTTGCTCCAAAGTTACCCTAATAATATCCGGAAGGCCCCCGGGCCGGTCCCAGGTGTAGTTAACCGAATCTTTATTTGTAATGCTGTAAATCTTGGTAAATCCCCTTTCTTCAGGTTTTGCAAAATGAAACCGCCTTAAATAGTCCTCGGCAAACCTGTGTGCCAGCGGGGTGGTTTTGTCCTTAAAACTATTGGCCCAATCATTTAAATAAATTACAGAAAGCTCTGTTGAACTTGTATTTTCATATTCAATTTTCTGCTGTATATCAAAAGTATACGTAGAATCATTTAAAACAGCGGTAATATTCATGCTGGTTTGTCCAAATCCTGGATTTGCCCATAAACATCCGATTGCCAAAAAAAGAAAAAATTTGATATTCAACTTACTATTGAAATTAATTAATAAACAGAATCGAATTTTAGGTTAAGATAATTTTAAAAAAAAAACAACTTTAAAAACCAATTCCATATTTTGTAACTAATCAGTTTATAAAATATAGAGAGCCTAAAATGCATAAAGTAAAGCAGTACTCAGTTTTTATTTGAGATAAAAGGCGGGAATTTTTTTAACGTGTTTATTCCAACATCTAATTTTCACATAAACTATTCCATTTTTACTAATACAGGTCTGTTTTTGTTTTTATTTTAACCCAACGTACTTCAGACTATAGTCAATTTAAGTAATGATTTGTTATAATAATAGTATTAAAAATTAGGACTTAATTTGTATTCACCATAAAACTTATCGAGGATTTCAATAACCTCATCTTCGGTATCAACTATTTTAATAAGATCCAGATCTGCTTCATTTATATTTTCAAAGGACTGCATAACCGTTTGACGGATCCAATCTATCAACCCGCCCCAAAATTCGGTTCCCACCAGAATAATTGGGAATGCATCTACTTTATTGGTTTGAATCAGGGTAATTGCTTCAAAGAGCTCATCCATAGTCCCAAAGCCGCCGGGCATCACCACAAAACCCTGGGAGTATTTTACAAACATTACCTTTCTAACAAAGAAATAATCGAAATCCAGACTTTTGTCTACATCGATGTATGGGTTATCGTGTTGTTCAAAAGGCAAATCTATGTTGAGCCCAACCGAAGTACCACCGCCAAGGTGCGCACCTTTGTTACCTGCTTCCATAATTCCCGGACCACCCCCGGTAATTACCCCGTAGCCGTGATCTACAATTTTTTTAGCAATTCGTTCGGTTAACATATAATAATTTTGATCTGGTTTTGTACGGGCAGAACCAAAAATTGAAACACAGGGGCCAATTTGGCTCAGCTTTTCATAACCTTTTACAAATTCACCCATTATTTTAAAAATTGCCCAGGAATCGTTAGTCTTAATTTCATTCCAGGCTTTATTTCCTTGTTGTGCTCTCATTTTTATTTTTATCGATTGCGTTATTAATTAAAGTTTCGTGTTTTATATTTATTTTTGAAGGGTTTATCAAAGTATTAAAAGAGCTGGATTATTGAACTTCCCGGAAGAATTTTATTATTCCACTTTTTAGCTACTAACCTGCCTGCCGGTATAGGCAGGTTAGTAGCTTTTTTTAAACTCTTATTAAAAAAAGATAATGCTCACGAACTTAATAATTCAATTTTATTAAATCTACTTTATTTTAATTCTTTTCTCAAAAAATGTGCGGTGTAACTCTTTTTATGCTTTGCAACTTCTTCCGGGGTCCCGGAAACAATTATCTTTCCGCCGTTTTTTCCTCCCTCATATCCAATATCGATGATATGATCGGCCATTTTTATGACATCTATGTTGTGTTCAATTATCAAAACGGTATTTCCTTTATCGGCCAATTCATTCAAAACACCCATCAAAACACGTATATCTTCAAAATGTAAGCCGGTAGTTGGTTCGTCAAGTATATAAAAAGTGTTCCCGGTATCCCGTTTTGAAAGCTCGGTTGCCAGTTTTATTCGTTGCGCCTCTCCTCCGGAGAGGGTGGTGCTTTGTTGTCCCAATGTGATATAACCCAGGCCAACATCCTGAATGGTCTTCAATTTGCGATAAATCTTGGGAATAAGTTCAAAATAACCAATGGAATCATCAATGGTCATTTCCAAAATATCTGATATGGATTTTCCCTTGAACCTTATTTCCAGGGTTTCCCGGTTGAATCGCTTTCCCTGGCAGGTTTCGCATTCTACATAAACATCCGGAAGAAAACTCATCTCAATAACCCGTAATCCACCACCTCGACAGGTTTCACAACGCCCTCCTTTTACGTTAAAGCTAAATCTTCCGGGTTTATAGCCCCGTATAAGTGCTTCCGGGGTTTTTGCGTACAGATTTCTTATTTCTGAAAACACCCCGGTATAAGTGGCCGGATTCGATCTCGGAGTCCGGCCAATAGGGGATTGATTGATGTCGATTACCTTATCTATATGTTCCAGCCCTTTAATGCTCTTATAGGGCATTGGAATTTTAACCCCGTTAAAATAAAAAGCATTCATGATAGGGTAGAGGGTCTCGTTGATAAGAGTAGATTTCCCACTGCCTGATACTCCTGTAACTGCGATCATTTTTCCCAGCGGAATTTTTACCGAAACATTTTTAAGGTTGTTTCCGGTCGCACCGCTTAGTGTTATAATATTCCCATTCCCTTTTCTTCTTACTTTGGGTACTTCAATTTGTTTGGTCCCGTTTAAATAAGCAGCAGTAATGGTATCGTGTTTTTTAATTTCGGCAGGGGTTCCCTGGCTGATGATCTCCCCTCCATTTTTTCCCGCGTGCGGACCAATATCAATTACATGGTCGGCGCGTTCTATCATATCCTTATCGTGTTCCACAACGATCACAGAATTCCCGAGATCCCGGAGTGAAACCAGGGAATTTATCAGTTTTTCGTTGTCCCGCTGGTGCAGTCCTATGCTGGGTTCGTCCAGAATATATAAAACCCCTACGAGCTGGGAACCAATTTGAGTTGCCAACCGAATGCGCTGGGCTTCCCCACCGGAAAGGGATTTTGACCCCCGGTTTAAAGATAAATACGTCAGGCCAACATCTATCAAAAATTGAAGGCGGGTCCTGATCTCCTTGATAACTTCTGAAGCGATTTGAAGTTGCTTATGGGTTAAGTTGACGCTTAACTTTGCAAACCAATCGGCCAGGTCGGTAATATCCTTTTCTGCCAATTCTGCAATATTCTGATCGTTTATCTTAAAGTAGAGCGATTCTTTTTTTAACCTTGCTCCCCCGCAATCCGGACAAACAATTTTGTCCATATATTCTTTTGCCCAACGTTTTAGAGAAGTTGAGTCATTTGTATTGAAAGTGGTTTCAATAAAAGTTGCGACCCCTTCAAAATCTATTTTAAAATCGCGGGTAATCCCGAGTGCTTTGGATTCTTTGGAAAATTTTTCCTTTCCGCCAAATAATATCATATCCAGGGCTTCCTGCGGGATTTTATTTACGGGTTCGCTCAGTTTAAAATCAAAGCGTTCGGCAATAAGTTCCATTTGCGAAAACACCCAATTCTTTTTTTGTGGCCCGTGAGGAATAAGAGCACCAGCTTTTATGGACTTTGTCCTGTCCGGAATAAGCTTGTCTACGTTTACCTTATGAAGCGTGCCAATCCCGCTACAGGTAGGACAGGCGCCCTTGGGAGAATTGAAGGAAAAATTGTTTGGCTCCGGATTGGGATAGGAAATTCCTGTGGTGGGGCACATTAAATTCCTACTGAAATAGCGGATATCTCCGCTCTCCTGTTCCAGAACCATCAACACATCATCTCCATGGTACATTGCCGTTTTTATGCTCTCATCCAGTCGCTTTTGGGCTTCGGCATTTTCGTCAATCTTTAAACGGTCCACCACAATTTCAATCTCATGGATCTTGTATCTGTCCAGTTTCATTCCTTTTATCAAATCCCGGATCTCGCCATCTGCCCGAACTTTTACAAATCCCTGTTTTGCAATTTGGTCAAAGAGTTCACGATAATGTCCTTTTCTGGACCGAACCACGGGTGCCAGGATGCTAATGCGTTTTTCGTGGAAATTTTCAAGGATTAGCTTCTTTATTTGTTCGTCGTTATAGCTCACCATTTTCTCGCCAGTGTTGTAACTGTAGGCATCGGCGGTGCGGGCAAACAACAATCGCAGGAAATCGTAAATTTCAGTGATGGTGCCCACGGTACTTCGGGGGTTCTTGCTGGTGGTTTTTTGCTCTATTGCAATAACGGGGGACAATCCTTCAATTTTATCAACATCAGGGCGCTCCAGTCCGCCAAGGAATTGACGGGCATAGGAAGAAAAAGTCTCAATATAACGCCGCTGGCCTTCGGCATAAATAGTGTCAAAGGCCAAAGAAGATTTTCCGGATCCCGAAAGCCCGGTAATTACTACCAATTTTTCACGGGGAATGGTAACATCAATATTCTTTAAATTATGAACCCTTGCCCCTAATACTTCAATGTTTTGATCAACTTTAGCCATATTTTTATTCAAGGCTGCAAAGATACTTAAACTGTTGCAAATTAAAAAGAAAGCGGTTCGCGGGTTACGTTGATTAATAGGGATTTTAAATTCTGGATTTTACAACGGGAATTATTATCCAACAAAATTACATCCAAGACAGATTAAAACATTAAAAATGAAGATTTTTGACTCCTGGATTTTTATGTCAATCCTCATTTATTTTAATATTTCGATTCAATTGACCTTTAATCTATAAAAATGACATAAGAATCCAAGTGTTAAATCTTTAGTTGTCAGGATAATATTACTTTATTTTTTTAAAAGTATAGGTAATTTCCCCTATATTTAATATTCCCAAGAATTTTATCCAATCCCCCCGGGTAAAATATAAAAAAACCCCACTTGATGGTTTTGCCGGTTTTTTCCGGAGTATAAAAGTTTAGCACCTCCCCTTTAATTATTTTTTGTGCCGTTGCCCCGGCGCAAGAAAGGTTGTACCCAAATCACCAGCTTCTATAATCTGTTTTGGCAGTAATTTTTGTGTATTATTAATTTTTTGAGGGATGAAGACAAATAAAAAACAAATTTTGGTTATTAGCAATCAAGCCGGGCTGATAAACAGTTTAAAAGAGGAATTAAGTTTAGAATTTGAAATTAGTACTGTAAACTCCGTACATTCCGGATACCAATCAGCTTTAATTTTATTGCCGGATATCATATTATTGGACCAGACTTCCTTAAGTCCAAGAAGCTTCAAGAATTTAGCCAATTTCAAGTCGACTCATTTCCTGAATAAATGTTGGTTAATTATGTATGCCACCGAGGCCGCTAAGCCTGAAATGGAAAAGTCTTATAGAGACATTGTAAATGAGATTTTTTATACTTCCATTTCTCATATTAACCTATGCGGAAAACTTATCCAGCATATTAATGCCAAAATACCATTATCCAATTACTGGAAAGATTCTTTTATGGGGTTGTTTAACCTTCTGGAAAACCCGGTTGTTTTGTTGCATCAAGAATCTATTGTTGAAATGAACGATGCTTTTAAACAGACCTTTAAAATTCATAAAACTGAAGGGCTCAAACTAACCGATTTTGTGGATTGTGAGAACAAGGTAAAAGTAAAGGCGAGCCTGCGAAATTTTGCGCGCGGGAAACATATGAAAGCAGTTGCTAATACAGCACTTCGGTTAAAAAATAATAAAGTTCGCAATGCGAAAATAAGTTTTTCAAAACTGGATAAAATGATCGATGAGCAGTTTATAATGATAATTCATTTTACTGAAGATAAAATTCTTGTTAAAGAAAAGATTGGCACAAATTCAACCAATGTTGCAAAATGTTTTTTGGAAAACAGCCATCTCACAGATTTTAGTTTTACCAGAAGGGAAAAAGAAATTATTGGCCTTTTATGTAAAGGCTATAAAACAAAAGAAATTTCGGACACACTGTTTATCTCGCCAAAAACCATAGAAAAACATCGCGCCAACATTATAAGGCGAACCAATTCTGAAACCATTTTGGAAAGCATCATCTATGCTATTAATCATAATTTAATCGACTTAAGGCATTAACCAGTAATTGGTTTAATTAAATTATAAGGGAATTCCCCCATAGGAATCATGCAGGATTACATTTAGATTTACTATATAAAATATTGTTGCCCCCACAGACATCTCTTGTTCAAGATTAAAAACCCCAAACATTTTATTAGCGATATAAAGTAGTTTCCCATTTAGGGAGTTTACATAAAGATTTTTATTAACCATTCTATTTAATATTAATTAAAACTATTCAATGATGAAAAATTTTAAATTCTGCATTGCCTATCTGGCAATCTTTGCAATGATCTTTACTTCTTGTAGTAAAGACGAAGTGAGTGGTATTCAGGATGACCCGAATACCGAAATGGCCACCATATCATTTGGAGCCGTTTTAAACGATTTTGTAGCCAATCGTGCTGCTCTTAAAGCTCCACTTAC
>Ga0209414_1000954_pt1 | contig 13957 bp, 11 predicted proteins | sample LakVidmifraction_4_FD_181154 | JGI IMG/M metagenome (GOLD analysis project Ga0209414, IMG submission 181154) | Hypersaline microbial communities from Lake Vida, Antarctica - Brine Hole Two &gt;0.2 micron (SPAdes) (version 2) | ecosystem: Environmental > Aquatic > Non-marine Saline and Alkaline >... | reverse complement strand
CAATTGATGCAAAAACATACAATTCCGTAGTTAATTTCTTGGAAGATAATTTAAAGGTATTGCATCCGTTTATGCCATTTTTATCTGAAGAAATTTGGCAGCATATCGCAGAAAGAACTCCAGAACAAGCTTTAATCATTGCAGAATACCCAAAATCAAAAGAAGTAAAAGAAGACTTAATAAACGATTTTAAATTTGCTTCAGAAGTGATTTCAGGAATTAGAACCATCAGAAAAGACAGAAATATTGCATTTAAAAATACGATTGAACTTTTGGTGATCAACAATGAAAGTGCAACTAATTATTTTGATGCTGTTATTGAAAAACTAGGCAATATAACTTCCCTGACTTATGTTTCAGAAAAAGTGGAAGGTGCTTTAAGTTATAGGGTGAAATCTAATGAGTATTTTATTCCTATGGAATCTGGTATTAATGTGGAAGAAGAAAAAGTTAAATTATTGGAAGAGTTGAAGTATACAGAAGGTTTTTTGCAATCGGTTCAAAAGAAATTGAGCAATGAACGATTTGTAAACAGTGCTCCGGAACAGGTGATTGCAAAAGAACGCAACAAAGAAGCCGATGCTTTGGCCAAAATTGAAACCATAAAGGCGAGTTTGGCAAGTCTTTAAATTAGAAAGAATATTAAGAATAAAAAACGTGCTGTAAATTTACAGCACGTTTTTTATTCTTGCAGTCAAAAATTAAATTTACATTTTAGAATTTATATATTCCATGACTTCTTGCTCAACGGCAATTGCCTTTTGATATATTTTTTCACCTTTGGCTAAAATATCCTCTGCAAAAACGCGATCTTTTATGTCTTTCGCATTAATACGAACATTAAAGTAAGCGCCAACCACGGCAGTTCTTGCACACAATACACCAACACCAGCATCAGAAAGTGAGCTTTGCATTCCTTCTTTTAACATGGCCTGCATCACTTCCATAGAATTACAGGCAGTTTCCATCACCTGAAACGGAATTTCAGTTGCATATATCGTTGCTTTTTCTATCGCTAGTTTACGGGCTTCTTTTTCTTCATCGGTAGATTTTGGCATTCTGAATCCATCGATTATTTTATTAAAAGCGTTGGTGTCTTCGTCTACCAACTGCAATAATTTATTTTTATAGGCCTGACCTTTTACTGCCCAATCGGAATAGAATTCCCATTTGTCATCCCAACCGGCTTTGTGCGATGATAAATTTGCCACCATGGTTCCCAATGAAACACCTAAAGCACCCACATAGGCAGAAATAGAACCACCTCCGGGAGCTATTGACTCTGCAGCAGTTTCTTCTGCAAAACCACTTACCGTTAAATCAATGAGTTTTTTTGTATCGCCTTTAAGTAAATATTCAATAATTTTTTCGTTTGGATTGAAAGGTTTTAAATCATCTAACCCAAGCGATTTTACGGCGATTTTTATTTTTTCTTCTTCTGAAATTCCTAAAGAACGTTGTTGTTTGCGCAAAAAATAATCTCCCGCATCTAACATAGCTTTTAGCGGAATTAATCCTATCAACTCAGATCCTGTGATACGTAAACCTCTTTCAATGGCACATTTTTCGGTTTCATCAAAAGCGATGTGCATTGGTGTGATGTTGATATTGGTTAAATTGTAGGATATTTGGGCAATGCCATACTCTTCAATAAACCAGCCAATTCCTTTAACTGCTTTTAATTTTCCAGGAATTCGAACAGGTTCACCATTTTTATCCAACATTACTTTTCCTGAGACTCCATTTTCATATTTTACCCTTCCGGCTTCACGAATGTCAAAAGCAATGGCATTGGCTCTTCTGGTTGAAGTGGTATTTAAATTGATATTGTAGGCAATCAAAAAATCACGTGCGGAAATGGCAATAGCTCCCGATTTCGCAACAGATTCATTAAATTCGGCAGGGCCAAAATCGGGTTTCCAGGTTGGATTTACCAATTTTTCTTTCAATCCTTCATATTCTCCGGAACGACAGCTGGCTAAGTTTTTACGGGTTTCACTGGTTGCGGCAATTTCATAATAATAACCGGGAATTCCTAATTCTTTGCCTACGCGTTCCCCTAATTTATGGGCAAAAACAGCAGCTTCCTCTAAAGTAATTCCTGAGATTGGGACTAGCGGACAAACATCTGTTGCGCCAAAGCGCGGATGTTCTCCGGAATGTTTGCTCATATCAATTAATTCTGCAGCTTTTTTAATCACTCTAAAGGCAGCTTCAATCACATTTTCCGGTTCGCCAACAAAAGTAATTACAGTTCTGTTTGTTGCATTTCCAGGGTCTACATCTAATAATTTAACGCCTTCAACAGTTTCAACAACGGCAGTAATGGCATTTATTTTGGCAATATCGCGTCCTTCACTAATATTTGGTACGCATTCTATTAATTGTTTACTCATTTTTTTTTCATTTAATAGGTCAAATTTAGGCAGTATATTTCAATTTTTTAGCATTCTTTTCGAAATAAATAGAACACATTAAAGTGGTTTGACTAATTAGTTTTATTTTTGTTTGAATTATAACATCCATATTGATTAAATGAAGAAAGTATTAATTACCGGAATGGCAGGTTTTATAGGGCATCATTTGGCGAAACTGTTAGTGAAATCAAATTATGAAGTTGTTGGATTAGATAACATTAACGATTATTACGACCCTCAACTAAAATATGCGCGTTTAAGTGACTTGGGTTTTGATACCGATATAATTGAATACAATAAGTTACAAAAGTCAGCTGCCATTTCCTTTATAAAATTAGATTTAACAGATTTAATCCAGTTAAAAAACCTTTTTAAAGAACAGCAATTTGATTATGTGGTAAATTTAGCGGCTCAGGCTGGTGTAAGGTATTCATTGGAAAATCCTCATGCTTATGTGGACAGCAATATTACCGGATTCTTAAATATTTTGGAAAGTTGCAGGGCTTATCCTGTGGAACATTTGTTGTTTGCTTCTTCAAGTTCAGTTTATGGCTTAAGTGAAGATATTCCTTTTCAGGAAGACAACTGTACTGATCATCCTTTGGCAATGTACGCCGTCAGTAAAAAAGCCAATGAAATGATGGCGCATTCTTATGCCAATTTATATAATATTCCTTCAACAGGATTGCGATTTTTTACTGTTTACGGCCCTTGGGGAAGACCAGATATGGCCTTGCATATTTTTACGAAAGCTATTGTGGAGGATAAAGAATTTGAAGTGTTCAACAATGGAGATATGAGCCGCGATTTCACTTATGTAGGCGATATTGTTGAAAGCATAAAGCAGTTGTTGCCTTTAGCTCCAAAAGAAAATAATCCGGAATTTAATCCTAAAAAACCGGTACCTTCTAAAAGTTTGAAGCCGTATCAGTTGTTTAATGTTGGAAATAATAGTCCGGTTGCTTTAATGGATTTTATAACAGCCATTGAAAAAGCGCTGAATAAAAAAGGAAAAAAGATATTTAAACCAATGCAGCCAGGCGATGTACAAAGCACTTATGCCAATGTTGAAAGTTTATTCAACTATATTAATTTTAAACCGGAAACCAATTTAGAAGAAGGAATTAATGCTTTTGTAAAGAAGTATTTAGAGCTACAAGCCCAGTTGTAATTTTTATTTTTTATTTAAATATAGTATTTTATAACTTATTTTTTCAACCTAAGAAAGAGTTCCTTAATCAAAGATGCCTAAATAAATTTCATAGTTTTAAACCAAAAATGCTTAATTTAAATCATTGAAAAAACACTACCTTTGCGCGCTTGTAAAAAATCACTTTTTTAGAAAAAAATTAACAGTATGAAAGCAGGGATTGTAGGATTGCCAAATGTAGGAAAATCGACTTTATTTAATTGTTTGTCCAATGCAAAAGCACAAAGCGCCAATTTTCCGTTTTGCACCATTGAACCAAATATTGGTGTCGTAAATGTGCCGGATAGCCGATTGACGAAATTGGAAGAATTGGTAAAACCTCAGCGTGTGCAAACCGCAACAGTTGATATTGTTGATATTGCAGGATTGGTTAGAGGCGCAAGCAAAGGAGAAGGATTGGGAAATCAATTTTTAGCAAATATTAGAGAAACGGATGCTATTATTCATGTAATTCGTTGTTTTGACAATGATAATATTATCCATGTCGATACCACTATTGATCCTTTAAGGGATAAAGAAACCATTGATATAGAATTGCAGTTAAAAGATTTAGAAACTTTAGATAAAAAACTTGATAAAGTTAAAAAAGCTGCCAGAACAGGAAATAAGGAAGCTCAAAAAGAATTGGATGCTTTAGAAAAAGTAAAAAAAGGATTAGAATCGGCAATTTCAGTAAGAGCTATTGATTTAACCGCTAAAGAGCGTGAAGAATATATAAAACCACTTCAATTTATAACGGACAAACCAGTATTGTATGTATGCAATGTAGATGAAAATTCTGCTGTTAACGGTAATGAGTATGTTAATATCATAAAAGAAGCTGTAAAGAATGAAAATGCAGAAGTTATCATTTTAGCAGTAGGAACTGAGGCAGATATTACGGAATTGGAATCCTTCGAAGAACGTCAACTTTTTCTGGAAGATTTAGGATTAAAGGAACCCGGCGCTTCTGTATTAATTAGAACCGCCTATAAATTATTAAATCAACAAACCTATTTTACCGCAGGCGTTAAAGAAGTGCGCGCCTGGACAATAAATATTGGAGACAGCGCACCACAAGCTGCTGGGGTGATTCACACTGATTTTGAAAAAGGATTTATTAGGGCAGAAGTTATAGGTTATGATGACTATGTGAAATACGGAAGTGAAGCCAAAGTTAAAGAAGCCGGGAAAATGCGTGTTGAAGGTAAAGAATATATTGTGCAGGATGGTGATATCATGCATTTTAGATTTAATGTGTAATTGAATATTGAGAAATTAGAAGTAAGTATTTTTTTTCTTTCAACTTTTCAACTTTTTGCCTTTATCAATGTTAATAATTATTTTGACAGACTTTTTTTTATTTCTTAAAGCAAAATAGTACTTTAGCCACGCTTCAAGAATCACACTATAAAAATGACAGATCAAACAGCATATACCGAGGATAATATCCGATCGCTTGATTGGAAAGAACATATTAGACTTCGTCCCGGAATGTATATCGGTAAATTAGGCGATGGATCATCTCCCGATGATGGGATTTATATTTTGATAAAGGAAGTCATTGACAATTCAATTGATGAATATGTTATGGGCGCAGGCAAAACAATTGAAGTTTTGGTGAAGGAAGAAACAGTTACCATTCGCGATTACGGACGTGGTATTCCATTGGGAAAAGTGGTGGATGTTGTTTCTAAAATGAATACCGGCGGAAAATATGATTCTCTTGCTTTTAAAAAATCGGTTGGTCTAAACGGTGTTGGAACTAAAGCGGTAAACGCATTGTCATCTTATTTTAAAGTGCAATCTTTTAGAGAAGGAAAAACTGTTTTCGCCGAATTTGAACAAGGAAATATCACGCACGTTGAAAAACCGGAAGAAACCACGCATCGCAAAGGAACTAAAGTAACCTTTGTTCCGGATAAAAACATTTTTACAAAATTCAAATACAGAAACGAGTATATTGAAAAAATGATTAAAAATTATGTGTATTTAAACACAGGTTTAACCATCATTTTTAATGGAGAAAAGTATTTTTCCGAAAACGGATTAAAAGATTTGTTGGAAGAAAATATTGATAAAGAATCTATGTTGTTTCCAATAATTCATTTGAAAGGAAATGATATTGAAGTTGCAATTACCTACAGCAAAGCACAATATAGCGAAGAATATCATTCATTTGTAAACGGGCAACATACTACGCAAGGAGGTACGCATCAAAATACTTTTAGAGAAGCCATTGTGAAAACAATACGTGAGTTTTTTGGTAAAAACTATGAAGCTTCAGATATTCGAAAATCCATTGTTTCGGCGATAAGCATAAAAGTAATGGAGCCCATTTTTGAAAGCCAGACCAAAACCAAATTGGGTTCTACGGAAATGGGCGACGGATTGCCTTCAGTAAGAGCTTTTATTACCGATTTTGTGAAGACAAATTTAGACAACTACCTTCATAAAAATCCGGTTACGGCCGAAAGAATTCAAAAGAAAATATTACAGGCTGAAAAGGAACGACATGATTTGTCCGGTATTCGGAAATTAGCCAAAGAACGTGCTAAAACAGCCAGCTTACACAATAAAAAATTACGAGACTGCAGGGTTCATTTAAGTGATTTAAAGAAAGAAAACAGGTTAGAAAGTACCTTGTTTATAACTGAAGGAGATTCTGCAAGCGGTTCTATCACCAAATCAAGGAACGTAAATACACAAGCTGTTTTCAGTTTAAGGGGAAAGCCTTTGAATTCTTATGGAATGAATAAAAAAATTGTGTATGAAAATGAGGAGTTTAATTTGTTGCAGGCTGCTTTAAATATTGAAGAATCTATTGAACATCTAAGATATAACAACATTGTGATTGCAACTGATGCCGATGTGGACGGAATGCATATTCGTTTGCTGTTAATCACTTTCTTTTTACAATTTTTTCCTGAACTGATCAAAGAAGGCCATTTGTATATTTTAGATACGCCATTGTTTAGGGTAAGGGATAAAAAGCAAACATTTTACTGTTATTCTCAGGAAGAAAAACAAAATGCAGTCAATTCCTTAAAAGGAAAACCTGAGATTACGCGATTTAAAGGATTGGGGGAGATTTCACCTGATGAATTTGCTAATTTTATTGGAGATAGTATTCGTTTGGATCCTGTTATGCTTGATAAAGAAATGCCTATCGATAAAATGTTGGAATTTTATATGGGAAAAAACACGCCCGATCGTCAAAAGTTTATCATAGAAAATTTAAAATTTGAATTGGATAAAATTGAAGAGTAAATATTGAATTATGAGTTACGAATTACGATTTTTATATTTGATACAAGATAAAAAATACCAGATACCAATAAAAACCAGCAATTAAGAGGTCCTTTCTTTCGGGAAAGGTTTTGGAATTGAACACTATGGAAGAAGAAGAAATCAACGAAAACGAACATTTAAACGAGGAATTTGGCAATCAGGAAACCATTACCAAGGTCACGGGAATGTACAAAGACTGGTTTTTGGACTATGCCTCTTATGTTATTTTAGAGCGGGCAGTTCCTGCTATAAATGATGGTTTTAAACCAGTTCAACGAAGAATTATGCATTCTATGAAGGACTTAGATGACGGGCGCTACAATAAAGTGGCAAACGTTGTTGGTCATACCATGCAGTACCATCCGCACGGTGACGCTTCTATTTCTGATGCTTTGGTTCAACTTGGCCAAAAAGAATTGCTCATTGATATGCAAGGAAACTGGGGAAACATCTTAACAGGTGATAGAGCCGCAGCAGCACGTTATATTGAGGCCCGCTTGTCTAAATTTGCGTTGGATGTTGTTTTCAATCCAAAAACTACAGAATGGCAATCATCCTATGATGGCAGAAAAAAAGAACCAATAGATTTACCCGTTAAGTTTCCGTTGTTGCTGGCTCAGGGCGCAGAAGGTATTGCGGTTGGACTTTCAACTAAAATTTTGCCTCATAATTTTAATGAACTGATAGACGCTTCCATAAAACATTTAAAAGGAAAACCCTTTAGTTTGATTCCAGATTTTTTAACTGGAGGAATTGCAGATGTTTCTTCATATCAAGATGGAAAACGAGGAGGAAAAATCAGAGTAAGGGCAAATATTGGTCAACTCGATAAAAAAACATTGGTAATTACCGAAATTCCTTTCGGAACAACAACATCTTCCTTAATTGATTCCATTTTAAAAGCAAATGAAAAAGGGACAATTAAAATCAAGCAAATAGAAGATAATACCGCTGCCAATGTTGAAATTTTAGTGCATTTACCAAATGGCATTTCGCCTGATAAAACCATTGATGCTTTATATGCTTTCACCAGTTGTGAAAATTCGATTTCGCCTTTATGTTGCGTTATCGATGACAATAAACCGGTATTTATTGGTGTTTCTGAAATATTAATTCGCTCAACAAACCATACCGTAGAATTGTTAAAATTGGAACTTGAAATTCAATTAAATGAATTGGATGAGCAATGGCATTTCGCTTCATTGGAACGTATTTTTATTGAAAATAGAATTTACAGGGATATTGAGGATCAGGATACTTGGGAAGGTGTAATTAAAGCGATTGATGAAGGATTGAAACCGTTCATAAAACATTTAAAGCGTCCCATTACGGAAGAAGATATTGTGCGTTTGACAGAAATTAGAATTAAAAAAATATCAAAATTTGATATCGATAAGGCCAAACAATTTATAGAGAGTTTAGAAGAAAAAATTGCTGAAGTAAAAAGGCATTTGGCCAATATCATTGATTTTTCCATCGACTATTTTAAAAACTTAAAACTAAAATACGGGAAAGGAAAAGAACGTTTAACGGAAATTCGTTTATTTGATGATATTATTGCCACCAAAGTGGTGATGCGAAATACCAAACTTTATGTAAATAAAGAAGAAGGTTTTGTAGGAACTTCTTTAAAACGAGATGAATATGTTGACGATTGTGCAGATATTGATGATGTCATTGTTTTTAGAAGAGACGGTGTAATGGTGGTTACGAAAGTTGATTCTAAAACTTTTGTAGGAAAAGACATTATTCATGTGGCTGTGTTTAAAAAGAACGATAAGCGAACCGTTTATAATATGATTTATCGCGATGGAAAAAACGGGCCAAGTTATATGAAACGTTTTAATGTAACTGGGGTTACGCGTGATAAAGAGTACGATTTAACTGCCGGAAACAAAGGGTCTCAGGTTCTCTATTTTACCGAAAATCTGAATGGGGAAGCAGAAACGGTAACCATAAATTTACGTGCTGTTGCCAGTATTAAAAAATTGAAATGGGATTTTGATTTTTCAGATTTAGCCATTAAAGGAAGAAGTTCTAAAGGCAATATAGTTACTAAACATACTATTAAAAAAATTGAATTAAAATCGGAAGGAGTATCAACACTTAATGCAAGAAAAATTTGGTTTGATGAAATTGTACAAAAATTAAATACGGATGGAAGAGGCGAATTATTAGGAGAATTTAAGCCGGAAGACCGATTATTAATTATCAATCAGAAAGGAATCGTTAAAACCATTAAACCGGAACTTTCCACCCATTTTGAAAGTGATATGATTGTGCTCGAAAAATGGATTCCTGAAAAACCGATTTCTGCAATTTATTATGATGGCGATAAAGAAAAATACTTTGTAAAGCGATTTATGATTGACAATCCAAACAAAGAAGAACTTTTTATTTCAGAACATCCAAAGTCGCAATTGGAAATAGTTGTTACAGATTATAGGCCAATGGCAGAAATCCAGTTTTCTAAACGAAATTTGGAACTTATCTTATTAAATTTTGAAGAATTTATAGCAATTAAGGGAATAAAAGCTCAGGGCAACCAGTTTTCTTCCGATAAAATTAAACAAGTGAATATGTTGGAGCCATTACCTTATGAACCGCCAATAATTGAAGATGTAGAAGTTAATGATGAAGAGGTTATTGACAATAATATGGGTTCTTTTGAGGATGATTCAGATTCGGAAAATGATGATCCTGCAGATGGTGCTGGTCAGATTAAATTGTTTTAGAGAGTTGAAATTGAGACCTCAGAAAAGAGACTAGAGAAAAGAGACTAAAAATTGATAGTTAGAATTTACCATTTTTAAACGCTTAACTTTACTTCAATTTCTCATAAAAAGTAAACTCATATTCCTTCAATAATTTAGGATGGGCCATTTTAATGATATCTTTTAAAACCAAATCGGGTCGGGCAGGAGCGAGCTCAAAATACATAATACCGCCTTTTTCGCCTTGTTTATTCACATAAGTAAATATTTTTATTCTGAAACGCTTTAAATTTAGGATACATGTCATTTGCATTATTAAGCTGTTCCAAGGTTTTATAATAACTTGGAGAAATCCACAATTCGGCATCTTTTCCTTTTTCAAATACATTTTCAATATTTAAGGAAAGGCTTCCTTTTCCTTTAGAACCCCTCTGATGCTCGTTTGCTATGAGTACCTCATAAACTAGCACATAAAATATAAAACGTAGCGTTTGCAACGAGGCTAAAACAAATATGGTAACTCCCAAATTCAAAAAAAATAAGTTATATTAGCAGTATGAATTTAAAAGAATCCATAAAATATAAAACGGCGGATTTCTTAGCATTATGTAAATCTCATAATGTGAAAAACTTGTACGCTTTTGGCTCTTCAATAACCGACCAATTTAAGGAAGATTCAAGCGATATAGACTTACTGATTGAAATTGATAATGATGACCCAATTGAACGTGGAGAAAACCTTATGGACATTTGGGACAAATTTGAGCAATTCTTTCAGCGGAAAGTCGATTTATTAACAACTACCTCAATTAAAAATCCTATTCTCAGAAAAAATATTGATGCAACAAAAATTTTAATCTATGACGGAAAAGAGCAAAAAATATCAATTTGATATTTTAATGGCTATCGATTTGATAGAAAAATTTACTGTTGGCATTACAGATTTTAATCTTTATCAAAATGATTTAAAAACTCAAAGTGCTGTTGAAAGACAATTGGCAATTATTGGAGAAGCTTTAAATCAACTTAAAAAAGTTAAACCGGATTTAGAAATTGAGAATGATAAACAAATTATCGGATTTCGAAATAGATTGGTTCACGCATATGACAGTATTGATAATTCAATAGTTTGGGCTATCATAAATCGTCACTTAAAAGAACTAAAAGAAGAAATACAAGCATTGCAATAAAATACCTCGCTGGCTAGTACGAGCTGGGTACTCGTCGCAGACGAGCACCAGAAGGGCTTTTTTAATTGAAAACTTAATTCAATCTTTCATAAAAGTTTAATTCATAGTCTGTTAATAATTCAGGGTGTGCGATTTTGATTAAATCTTTTAAAACCAAATCGGGTCGGGCAGGAGCCAGCTCAAAATAAATAATTCCGCCTTTTTCTCCTTGTCTATTTACATAAGTGTAAATATTTTTATTCTGAAACGCTTTAAATTTAGGATACATGTCATTTGCATCATTCAGTTGTTCAAAGGTTTTATAATAACTTGGAGAAATCCACAATTCGGCATCTTTTCCTTTTTCAAATACATTTTCAATATTTAAGGAAAGGCTTCCTTTTCCTTTAGAATCCATCCAAAGGTAATTGGTGTTTGCATCCTTCAAAAAAGCAGCCTCAAAACTTTCTCCCGCAGGCAAATTCCAAACATCTTTAAAAAGTCCGCCCGAAATTACGGTTGGATTTTCAGTTGCTTTTGAGGCAATATTTTTAGCTTCCACATAATTTTTTTCAATGTCATTAAAAATACTGTCGGCCATCTTTTCTTTATCGAACAACACTCCAAAAAACTTAATCCATTCAGCACGTCCAAGCGGTGTTTCTTCAACCCAGTCACCATTTAAAAGTACAGGAATTCCCAATTTTTCAATCACAGAAAACATTTTATTGTTGCTGTTTAATGAGAAACCAACCACCAAATCGGGTTTTAAATCGAGCAGTAATTCGGTATTGATACTTTCTTCGTGGCCAAGATCTATAATAAAACCATTTGTGATTAAATTTCTTGTTTTTTCAGAGGACACGTAATCAGTATTTGGAAAGCCGACCAATTTATCTTCAACACTCAACAATTCTAAAAACGGAATATGCGTGGTGCTTGTTACCACAATTGAATTGATTGGAATTTGAATGGTTTTTAAATCACTTTTTGATTTATTGGCCACAAGTATATACTCAAAAGTTTCTGTTGAATTTTGATAAGGTGCTTTTACTATAAGTTTTGTGTAATTTTTATAATGCTGAATATCAAATCCTTTGGCATATTTTAGGGTGCTTTTAATATTTGTTTCCGCATTTAAAACGTCGTTCTTTTTATCACCTTTACAAGAGATTAGTAGTATAAAGAGCGTAAATGCGATAATTTTAGTGATTGACAATTTCATTAAAAAATAATTTTCACAAAAGTAATATTTTAGAAATTTAATACGGCTAATTACACTTTATTAATTTAACTTTGCGTCAGATTATGGTTCTTATTTATACTTCTGTATAACCAAGTGAAAAGGGAATTCGGTTAAAATCCGAAGCTGTTCCCGCAACTGTAAGCTTAGCCAAGAAATTGGTGGTTGTTATTAACTTTAAACCACTGTTCATTTAGAATGGGAAGGTGAATAACAACACGCAAGCCAGGAGACCTGCCAAAATCTGCAATAGTTCAAACTTTCGGGAGAATGGTTTGAGTATGGTTTTTTCTGTACTTGAAATCTTACCTGATTTATTTTTTAATTAAATCAAAAAAAAATGAAAAAACATTCATTTCATGCAAGTGCGTTATGCTTATTTTTTGCATTAACCACTGTAACTGCTCAACAAAAAAAAGACAGTATTGAGCATTTAAACGAAGTTGTAGTTACTGCAACAAAATTTGCCATCAAAAAAGAACACGTAGGCAAAATTATTTACCAAATTACACCAGAAGAAATTGAAAACCAAAAAGGGAAATCCGTTGCTGATATTTTAGACAATATAGCCGGAATCACTATTAATGGCAGCAACAGTTCTGCCGGAAAAGACAAAAGTATCTATATAAGGGGAGGACGAGATCGCCATGTGATTGTGCTTATTGATGGTGTTTCGATAAGTGATCCATCGGGTGTAAATACTACTTTCGATTTGCGTTTGCTGTCGCTAAATCAAATTGAATCTATTGAAGTAATGAATGGTGCTGCCAGTACTTTGTACGGTTCAGGAGCCGCTACAGGAGTTATCAATATTAAGTTGAAACAACCTGTAGAAAAACCAATTTCACTTAACTATGAAGTTTCTTTGGGAACCAACAATTCGCAAAACGATTCAAAATTAAAATTTAAGGATTTTAATCAAAATATTACGGTTAATGGGATCTTGAATAAATTTAGTTATTTGGCAGCCGGTAATTTTTCCAGTATTGAAGGATTGTCAGATGCAAGTGATGAAAATAGCGAAGTGAAATTTGAGAGTGATAAATTTGAAGCATCAAACTCTTTTGTGCGTTTGGGCTACAAATTTAACGAGAAGTTTAATGTTCAGCTATTTAGCAATTACGACAAAAATGTGTATGATTTTGATGCCGGAGCATTTTCGGATTCCGATAGTAACAATGGAGAAAATGAGCAGCTTAGATTTGGCTTTTCATCAAACTTTAATTATGAAAAAGGAATTTTTTCAGCAAGCGCATCTTACAATAAAAATGACAGAATGTTGGACATTTTTAACAGTTGGTCAGATGCTACAGACCATTTTGAATATACAGGTAAAACCTACGTAGCAGATGTGATCAATGATTACAAATTTTCGGATAAATTTCAACTGATTACGGGGTTGAATTATCAGAAACAGAGCAACGAAACAAATAGTCCGTATGGAGATATAAATGAAGGGTTGGCAAATTACCATACCATAGATCCTTATTTTACAGTGGTTTATAACGCATTGTCTGGTTTTAACATAAATGCAGGAGCACGCTTAAACAATCACAGCGAATACGGAAATCATTGGGTTTATAATGTGAATCCTTCTTATAATTTTTCAAAGGAATTTAGGTTAATAACCTCTTTAAGCACGGCGTTTATTGCACCAAGCACTTATCAGTTATTTTCTCAATATGGAAATGTGAATTTAAAGCCCGAAGAAGATAAAAGTATGGAATTCGGATTTATTTATTCCTTAAAAAAGAAGGTTGAAATTAATTCCGTATTCTTTTACAGAGAAGAAGAAAATGCCATTATATTACCCGATTTTGTGACTTATTCCAATTCCGAAGAAAAATTAAATGCAAAAGGTGTTGAAACCGAAATTAAATTTGATATTATTAAAGAAGCCACCATTAGATTGGGTCATACCTATATTTATAAAA
>Ga0209414_1000951_pt1 | contig 14020 bp, 11 predicted proteins | sample LakVidmifraction_4_FD_181154 | JGI IMG/M metagenome (GOLD analysis project Ga0209414, IMG submission 181154) | Hypersaline microbial communities from Lake Vida, Antarctica - Brine Hole Two &gt;0.2 micron (SPAdes) (version 2) | ecosystem: Environmental > Aquatic > Non-marine Saline and Alkaline >... | reverse complement strand
CTAAAATAAGATCATACAAAAAAGATAATTAAAAAATGAGCGAACAATCATTAGATGCTTTTTTTGATAAATTAGTTGAAGTACTAATAAACGATGTTGCTTTTTACATTCCAAGCGCTATTATTCCGAGTAATCTGCTTGAAACTATTCAAAATCATATTCCAGCAAATTTTCTTGATGAAATAAGCATTTTAGATACTCATCAAGGAATGGGTGTTTTTGAAGTTGATGAATTTAATGAAAGAATTGTTCAAAAACCTAAATCACTAGAAAACAATATTTTTCAGCTCTTGAAAAAAAGAAAGGAATTAGAGGATTTTGAATTTGATTATATCCTGAAAAAATACTTTGAGAAAGTTGAATTTTATAGCGCTATGGTTGATTGGCTGAGTGTTAATTTGAGCATATATAATAAAAAAAATATTGATAGCTTTACGATAGGTTTATTTGAAATTCAAAGTGAATTATACAAAACACATTTTTTTGAATTGGTTAATTATTTTTATCAATCAAAAAAAATTATATTAAAGCCACAATATGACGTATCTGAATTACTTAAAGTGTATTTCCCTGATTTAATTTCAAGATTGGAATTATACGGTAAACTATACACTATTAAATCAAAAATAGAAATTCAACATCAAGAATTTAAAACTGAAGCTGAAAACCTCCCCTCTTCTATTAAAAATATAACAGCAAAAAACCAATTAGAAACTAAAGGTAAACTAAAAAAGGAACCTTTAGTTTCTGATAAAGAAGCTGAAAAGTTTATACTGACAAAAGTTTTTAATTTGAATTTAGAAGCAATACACGAATATTATACGTAAAACAAACGTTTGTTTTACGCACAATTTTAATAATTATGAAATCAAGATACTATACTTGCCAATTTTGCCAAAAAGAGTATGAACCAACAAGAAGAAAAGTACAACGCTTTTGTTCTGATACCTGTAGAAATAAAAACCATCAGCACAACAAGGTTCATAAAAGGATTACGCCTACTAATATTATGGCACAGGAAAGCGAAGAAAAGAAAAAAACTGAAATTGAAAAAGTTAGTTTAGCCGGTGTTGGAAATGCAGCATTAGGAACATTAACTGGAAATGCATTAACTGCAATTATAACTAATATTTTCACCACTAAAATAAATAAACTATCAACAAAAGGTGATATTGCTGAACTTAAAAAATTAATAAATTCCCGCTATTTTATAGTTCATAATATATCACCTGATCTAAATGGAAGAAAGGCATTTTTTGACATGGGTTCAGGCAGTATCGTTTATTATGATGAATTTCAAAAAAGATTTGTGTTACCATCGTTTAATCTTTAAGAAACCATTCCTATCCCATACAACGATATTTTAAAAAAGTCTTCATATCGTACTGTAATTCTTTGTTTTTAGTATTTTCAATCTTATTTTTATTTTGATTTATTTTTTCATTCCTCAAATTAAATTCTGTTATAGTGATTTTTTCTTTATTAATTTCATTGAAAATTCTAGCGTCCTTAACCTGATATTGTTTCTAAACCATTGTTCCAATTAAACCTATTCCGATTACTGAAATTGTCAGATAAAGTAGAGCAATTATTGTATAAAAGATAAAAAATCTCAATTCCTAATTTTGTTACTTAATATTAAATTTTTTGATTTTGTTCTTCTTTTCTAGAAAACCTAAAACTGCAAACTTTTTTTAGGACGAGTCACAGCCCTACATTAGCCATTTATAGCTATTTTGAATAGAAAAACAACAACCAACAACAACCAACAACAACCAACAACAACCAACAACAACCAACAACAACACTATTTGAGTACACAATAGCCTTGCATTAGCCATTCATAACTGTTTTGAATAGAAAAACAAGAACCAACAACAACAACAACGTTTTTACTGCCCTGACTCTTTTGTTTTTGTTGACTTTAGTTCGATTACTGCAATTGCGTTTTCGTCTTTTAAAATTGCTCCATCTGCTTTTTTTCCATCCGTTTGGTTTTTAAATTCCCTTTGTAAATCAAAATTTTCATTTGGTCGAAGTGTATAACCTAAAACGTCAACAAATATTTCACGTAAAAATCCGTCTTGATATTCTTCTTCTTTGAGTGTTTTAATTTGCTCAATTTTCGCAGAATTGTAATTCAGTCGGAATGTTTGGAAAGCTTTTTCTACCTTTTCTTGGTCAAGATTTTTAAGATGTTTTTTTATTACTGATTTCTGAAATATTGGCATTTATCAAGGTCGTTTAATTACAGAAATAAATAATTCTCTTTCAATATCGTTAATTAATTCCAAGTCTGGCGAATTTTCAATTGCTCTAGGAATTCCGCTACCAACACCAACAAAAGGAAGAATATATCTGGCATTGGTGAACAATATTGGATTTCTAGGGATGGAAGTTCCGATTTTAATATTATCAATTGTCAATGTGTTAGGCAGTTTTCCTGGACTAATAATTTCTATTCTATTATCAAATATGAACACCTTAATACTCGATAAAATAAAGTAATCTCTATGGATTAATGCGTTAACAAGCAACTCCTCAATTGTTTCGATTGAAATTTCCAATTCAGATTGTGAGTTAAAACCATCTTTTATTTGTACCTTTTTTAAGTTACGAGTAATAAAAGAAAGTGTTTTTTCATACAATTCCTTTAAATTCCCTGTGAATGGTTCTTCTTTATCTCGATAATCATTTGAGCTTATGTCATTTCCAACGATAGATATACATTGTACGGTAAAGGTTGGTCTAAATTGTTGAGGGTTTTTACCAAACAATAGTAATCCGCCAAGACTAAGTTTTCCTTCCTTTATCATTCCGAGATTAGAAAGAACTGTCGAAGTTGATTGACCTATTTCCTCGATAGTTTTTTTTGTTTTTGCAAGTATAAATTCTTGAAAAAAGTTTTCGTCAATGTCGTTTACTGTTGTTCCGTTTACTATGGTTTCATCTGCAAAAAGGTTTCCGCTATTTTGTAGTAGCCTCGCCATTTCTTCTCTTGCCACAACCTTTCGTTTGTCCGAACCATTTTTTAGCCATATTATACCTTTATTGTCAGTATGAGGTTTGCTTAGTCCTTCAGCTATACTAGCTACAATGACATTCTTGTTTTCTACTTCTACAGTTTCTGTTTCAATAAATATTTGAGGTTTGACATTATCGGAAGCAGCATTAGCTAAAAGCTGATTGGTTTCTGCTATTTCTTCAAATGATAGTCCGTTAATATCGCCCGTTTTGTCGTCAACTCCGATGATAATTAAGCCACCCTTTGTGTTGGAAAACGCGACCATTTCTGTGCCTATTTTGTATGCATCATTAATGCGGACTTTAAATTGCACAACGCTTGATTCTCCTTTTTGGATTAAATCTAATAATTCTAATGCGTCCATAATTCGTAAATTCTTTTTCTGTTGTTAAATGCTTCTTTTCCACCTTCCATAATATTCACAATATCTTTTCTTATTGTTTCATCATCAATACTTCCAAAATTTGTCTCAATAATGTTAGCGTCATATCTACAAGAAACTACCTGTTCACAATCTCCAAGAACAGGAATATTTGGATTGTGAGTGGCAAAAATAAATTGAGATGTGTTTTTTAATTCTTTCAGTACTTTAATAACATCATTATAGATAGTTTGATTATCCAAATCATCTTCAGGCTGGTCAATAATTATCAAATCACTTTCTTTTAGTGTCAATAGAAATATTATTAAAGCGGAAGCTCTTTGTCCTAAAGAATGCTCGTTCAATGACCTATTTCTGTAAATGATATCAAATTTATCAGGTATTCTATACGTTAAAAAGGCTTCAATATTTGAATCGAAATATTCTCGAAATGTATGAAGTTGAACATCAGAAAGACTTGAAGAAATAGTACTCTTTGATTGGTTTAAATCTTCATAAACGGCAATCATATCACTGTAATTATCAATGATTGTTTGAATATTATTATCCCTTAAATTACTACCTCTTAGATTCTCTTTTAAATATGATTTGAAATCTTGCTTGTTACCTTTAAACTCAACAGCAATTTTAATTGAATCTTGGTCGTCATTAACCTTTTTTATTTCTTCTTGTACAATTTCAAATTCGTTGTGCCACAGTTTTTGTAACGAAACTAGAGTTTGCTTTAACTGAGTTTCCAATTCTTTTTTCTTTTTTGAAAGCTTTTCTAACTCCGATAATTGGGCTTTTGTTAAGTCAAGTTCCTTTGTATATTTAACATAGTCATCAGCTTGAATATTAGGCAGATTTATTTCCCGTTTGATTTTAGAAAACTCTTCTTTAAGTTCGTTGTGTTTTGACAGGAATTTTTTGTCAAATTCAGCTAACTCCTGACCTTTATCAATAAGTTTTATCAAAACTTCCCTCAAACCATCAAATATTTTTTCAAATGCAATTAATGACTGAACGATTTTTTCCACTTCAGAAATATTTTCTTTTGATACATAACTTTTATAAGAATCAAAGGAATCAAATTCTTGGATAAACTCATCTAAGGCATCAATAATCTTCACTTCAAAATCATCAATTCTTTTAATAAAGTTTGCATCTTTCTCAAAACTAATCTGTTTTTCAAGTTTCTTATCAATCTGATTATCTTTAAAAACTTGAATTTTAATTTTTAACTCGGCTTGTTTAGCTTCAATGTCTGCTTTTCTAGCAACTTTTGAATCAATTTTTTTGAGTTCGCTGATAATTCTTAAAACATCTTGATTTTTTTCTTCAACTTCTCGTTTTTTGTTAAGTAAACGGTCGCCAATCAATTTACTAATCAAATATTCAGTTGATAAAGAATCGCCTATTTGAGAAAGGTCCTTTTGACCAAAGTAAATCGGCTTTTTTACAATTGCATTTGGCTTTAATCCAAGCTGAAGTTCTCCATCTTTATAAATATTCGTTCTATCGCCAAGAATTTTCTCAGCTACGTATTCTTTTCCTTGGTCATCAATTAATACCGAAGTTATTTTGCCGCCACTTCCCAATAGAGCGTTTACTAAATTCGTTTTATATTCAAAATCTACGTTTTGATTTTTAGTTAAATCAATATCTAAAGAATATCTAATAGCCTCTAAAATTGAAGATTTACCGCTTCCTCGTATACCAATCAAGTTATTCATAGAATGATTCAGATGTAGTGTTGAGCCATCCAATTTTCCACCTTTAAAACTGATAGATTTAATATATCCATTAATAGGGTCAGTAGTTTTTTGTGCTTGTCTGTATTGTTGGTCCAACAAGGCATATTTTATAGCTTCAAAATTGAATGCACCTATTTTCAAATATGTTTTTTGCGTAACTCCATTTACAGAATTACCTGTTCCAATTTCTTCAATTTTTTTAGCGTCAGAACATTCTATAAAAGCCGGTAATTCCTTATCAAGCCAAGTATTAAGATTCTTAATTATATCTCTCGTCCTTACTTTTTGGAATCCAAGTACAGCCTTACGAAATATTGGTACCTTACCCAACTCCGTAATTCGTCCTCCATTTAATTCTTTATAAAATCCACTACTTGCCTCGATATGAGCCATTATTATGAAATAGTCTTTCTCGAAAGTATTAAGTTTTTTTATAGTCTCAATGAGACTATCATTAGAACGACCGTTCTCGTTTTCGTAATTATGTTTTCCTGCAAAAGTTTGATTTATAAAGCTGTTTATATAGTCTGTACCATTTTCAAGCCATTCAATAGGATTGAAAATTATAAGACAATGGATTCCGTTTGCTCCGTCATTTACTGATAATTCTACTCCTGGCAATAAATAAATCTCTTGTTTTCTTGACTTTTTGGTAAGTGCTTGATATTCGTTAAAATCAAATTTGTTATGATTTGTTATTGCTGCGATACCAATTTTTTCTTTATTCAGCTGATTTACATAGTCAGACACAAAGGAATTATCTTCTCCGCGATAAATAAATTCTTTGTCCGCTTTTGTGTGTAAATGAAAGTCAGCTCTAAGCCAAGTGCTGCCGTTTTTAAAAATTTCAAATTCTTTATCCATTTTACTAATCTTCTTTTGTAGAAACTAATAATTCTCTTACGTCAACGTCTAAAACCTGAGAAATCTCTGTTAAAACTTGAATGCTGGGCTGTGTATTGTTATTGCAATAGTTTGTAACCACAACATAGCTTTTTCCGATTTTCTCAGCGAGCCAAGTTTGCGTCCTTCCTTGTTCTTTTAAAACCTTCTTTATTCTGTTCATTGGTTCTATGTCTTTACGTTTTGACTGTAAAGTTCAAAGATACATTAAATTATCTTTTAACGATATAATTATATATTGAATAATGATATATCTATTTCGATTTAGTTGAGGGAAAAACAGCTCTTTTGGTTTTTTATGCTTTGGCTTTCGTGTCGGCAAAAACCAAATGTGCTGTTTGTGCGGCTGGTTTTCCTTAATGAAGCACAACGAGTTTCTTATAAGATTTGTGCGACTTAAAAATCGGAGATTTTTCGGACGTAGCAAATCGTTTGTTGAATGTTTGTCGGTTTATTATTTAGTTTAAAAGTAAGCATAAATTTTATGAGGTGTTGGCAATAGTTATTTTTCTATACTAACAGCATTTTCGAAAACGTGATTTTCTTCTTTTTGATACCACCAATTTCTTGGAATCATTTTCTGGTCAAAATTTGCTTTTAGGTTTATTGGAAATGTTTTGCTCTCATCAAAAAACATTAAGTGTAAATTTTCATTACTCAATGGAGGAAGAAATATATTATTATTAGAATCTTTAATCCCTCTTTTAAATTCAAATAAATTCCTTCTATTTATAGACCTATTTCCCCAATTAGACTTATTGAAAAGTATATCAATTGCTGCTTGTTCTAATCTTGGGATTAATGAGATTATTTCTCGTTCAATTAAAAAACCATCTTTACAATTTGCGTGTATAGATTTATTTCTCATATTAATCCAATTTTCTATTTCAGATTTGTCATAATTTAATTTTGTGTATGACAAAAGGAAATCCGATAATGGTTTTATTAAACCACTATTTGAACTTTTAAATCCTTTTTCAAATAGTCTAATATACTCTCTAAATTTTCCAGATGAATTTTTTGCCGAATTTGCCTCTGAATATATTTTTACTCCGTCAAGTCTGTCGTTAAAATTGTTTAAGCAAAAATCTAAATCAAAAGTATGTTCAATGTTTTGTCTGGCAAGGTTTACCAATTTGTTAAATGATATTCTTTTTATTTTCTGGAGTATAGTTGTATCATTCAAATTTTCAGATTCAAGGAATACAGAAGGTTTAGTCGAGGAAATATTCTTTCCTGTATTTTGACTTAAGGAAATTAGGTTTATTACATCCTCAAGATTTTTGTTCACCTTGTTAATGATGTTTTCGTGTATTTTTATGGTATCAGACTCAATATTAAAATCAATCCCATTTAATTCTGCAGTAAAAATTAAATGTTCTTCATTTTCAGTTTTGTAAATACTGTGAAATTTAATTAAAGTATCGTTAGTCAAATGTTGAAAATTTTCTAATTTTTTTGGAATCTTTTCGAATGTTACAGTAATAATCTTTATAATTTTCATAGAATCTTAATTATTGCCAACGAGTTTGAATATGATTTGTGCGACTTAAAAATCGGAGATTTTTCGGTTGAAGCAAATCGCTTGTTGAATGTTTGTCGGTTCATATTTAGTTTAAAAGTAAGCATAAATTATATGCGGTGTTGGGGGTATGTGCTTTATTTTCTCAGTCTGTTTTTCAGCGTAGGCAAAGACATACTTATTGACAAGTTTTGGCTCGTGTGGTTGGCTTTTTGAGCGACTTGGCAATGTGTATGGCTTTTAGCGTTGGCATTTTATTTAACTTTTTATTTCGTTCAATTTTTCAATGTCAAAACCTACTCTTTGAGCTTTTTCATACATCCAAATTTGTGCTTGTTGTATTATAGAGTCGATTGTCTTATTCATCCAAACAGCTGAACCAAATTTTTCGCTTTCTGGAACAAATGAATCGTGAAATCCTATTGACATATTAATAATTCTTTCTTTATCATCAGCAACTTTTAAAGATGAAAAAATATGTGATTTTTCTAAATGGACAAATGAATTACCTGCTTTATATATATCAGTAACCCATTCCATATTTTCAACTTTTGAAAGTTCAGTGTAAAGCAATAAATCACTTAATTTTTGTTTAGTACCTCTTAGTTTCATTTTCTTTATTAATTCACCTCCCATAACTTTAGAGGCAAAAGTATTTCTGTCGTATTCTGAAATAATTGAAGCATATAACCGTAACAATGTGTCAATATTAATTCTTACTAATGGAGCAGCTGCAATAAAATTGTTATCTCTAATTAATGATGTATATGCTTTAGAAATATTAACAGTTCGGTTTAATGCAGCAATCAAAAAAATATCAAATATTTCCATTTTGGGAGTAATTGCCGTTAGCTGTTGTCCCATATTGATAATTGCTTTTGATTTATTGTCAATCTCAATAAGCAACTGTTCCTTTGTTAGTGTTACGTAGCTCATTCAATCTCAATTTTATCAATTTCTTTCATTAATCTGTCTGTTTCCGAAAGTGCTACAATGATTTTTTGATAATGTAAAATATCATCAAATTCTAAAGTTCTTTCTTTCCGGTCTTTGAGCCATTTTTGAGCAGGTTGATAGCCGCCAATATAAAATTCCCATGCTGTTAGTGGTATATTGTCAAAATACTGTTCTTCATTTATCCATATTCTGCCCAATTGCTTTTCTTCATCAAATAATTCCCAATCTTTTTTAGCAACTTTGGTTGTAATTACATTATCTCCATCTTTTGGATAAGTTGTAATGTAATCTTCCACTTTTGAAGATTCCAATAAATGAATTTGGCGTATTTCTCCACCTAATTTTACCAATTTCCAAAACGTATTTTTGTCTTTTGGATAAGGTACTCTTGGGAAATCTATTTTTAAAAATTCTTTGTATTTTTCTCTATAAATTGGAGAATGTAAAACTGCATAAATGAAATCTAAAATATCTATTGGGGCAAAAGTATTTACTGTTGTTTCTTTTTCGTTGGTAAAAGTTAAACTTAATTTTTTAGCAATTTCAGTTACGATTTCTTGGTTAAGATTTGGAGTTCTCTCTAAGCTTTCAGAATCATCGATAGCTTGTTGTCCGTTGTTATCTGGATATAGATAGAGCGGAAAAATATTTGTAATAAATCTATCAGCTAGTCTTGCTTCAGAAACATATTTCGTTACAAAAACACTAGAATAATAATCTTCCTTATTGTGCCTTATACCTGCTAAACCTAAATTCCCTCCTTTTAGAAAATGGTGCATAACTTTTCGAACTGTTCTCCAAACTAGTTTATCTTCATAAAAAATATACTTAGTTTCAAAAGGCCTATATGAGATTGGATAAATATATTTTGTTAAATCAGATACATTATTAATATTATCATATCCATTTAAAATATCCCATCCTGTTTTTTTCCTAACATCAAATTCTTTATGTAAAAAATCAGTATCTCTTGGCGAAGATTGAAATTTTTTATAAAATTCTAATAATTCTTTTTTAGTTTCTTTTATTACAAAATTGTCATGTGCAGTTGTCATGCCAACCCCATTTATTGTAAACAGTTCATTAACTGAAAATCCTTCATCATATATATCTTTAGTTTGAAAGTCTTTTCTAACAAAAAAGTAATTTGGAGCTACGTTAGGAAGTTCTTTATATTCTATTGAACTAATAGAATTTTCAACTAAAAAATCATATTTAACATCTCTTTTTCCATATAAATCATAATGGAACACTTTACCTAAATTATTATTCTTTTTCTTTCCTGTTTTTACAAAAATCGTAATTGCAACTCCTTGCATAATGTCAAACACATTTTGGTCAATAGAGCCATCAGGGCAAATCTCTTTTTTCTTACTATTCCCGTGTAAATCAATAGTGTAAATTTTATCGTACGTTTTAAGTAAATTCCAACGCATTCCTCTAAAAGTGGGGTTGTCTAAAAAACCGTGAGGATTTATAAACGCTAAAACACCACTTCCATTTTTTTCAATAAAATACTGTCCGTAACGTAAAAATTTTACATAATCGTCATTTATCCACTTTGGGTTTCGTTCTTTTAGTTTTTCTTTTCCTCCAGGTTCTTTTTTGTAGTCTTGCATTAAATCCATAATCCAATCCCCTTTATTAGCACTTTCTCCACTGTAAGGTGGGTTTCCAATAATGCACATTACAGGTGTATCACGTTTTATATGATTGGCTTCATTGGCTTCACTACTTAGCCAATTGGCAAATAAAGTTCCTGTATCTGGGTGGTATTCTTCTAAACTATTGGTTAGGTAAACTCTTGTCCGTTGGTTTGTGGTGGCTTTAAATCCTGTTTCTTTTAGCAATAAATCTAATTGCAAATGTGCCATTGCATAACTTGCCATTAGTAATTCAAAACCATTTAAACGTGGGAGCAAATTATTTTCTACGTAACTGCTCCAAATTCCTTCTTGTCCTTTAAATTTTTTGTTTACCTGTTTTATTACTTCTGCTAAAAAAGTTCCTGTTCCTGTTGCTGGGTCAAGAATTTGTACTTTGTGTACTTCTTTTTCCATTTGCTTGTAACCAGTTGCAGAACGTTTATCAGGAGTTTGAGTATTTACAGTAATTTTCGTTTTAGAAGTATCCGCCAAACCTTGCGGTAAGTCAAATTCAGTTTTTAAAATATCATCAACAGTACGCACAATAAAATTTACCACTGGGGCAGGAGTGTACCAAACTCCACGAGCTTTGCGCAGTTTTGGGTCGTATTCACTTAAAAAAGTTTCGTAAAAATGAATAATTGGGTCTTCCATTTTGGTTGACTTCCCATAATTTTTTAAAATTTCTTCAACGTTACAGGCTAAAAATATTTCAGTTAGGTTGTCAACAATCCATTTAATGCGGTCGTCAATATCAGGACCTGCAATGTACCCAAACAATTTTCGTAAAAACGGATTGGATTTTGGAATTAATTCGGCAGCCTCTTGTCGGCTGAAACTGTCTAAACTTGGGTCGTGCAAACGAGCTGCAAACATTCCGTAAGCAATGGTTTGAGCGTAAACGTCTGCAAATCCTTTAGGCGTAATATCGTGAATCAAAATGCTTTTAAAAGCAGTCATTTGTTCTTTAAGCGTACTGTCTTCATTATGAGTTTCATCACTGGTCAAAGCCTTTTCAATAACATCAGAAAGAAGGCGGGCTTTGCCCGCCATCATTTCTGCTAATTTTTTGGAACTCTTTATGTTTTGTCCAACGTGAGTACAAAAGTCTTTGATAAGGTTTTCAAATCTTGCAAAATTTTGAGGAAGTGCAACAATTCCTTTTTCGGTTATTTCTGCAATGGCAATTTTTGTAATAAATTCTCCGTCATTGTATAAATGGAAATCTATGTAATCCGTGAAAATCAGATTGTCTAATGATGCTTTGTAGCGGTCAAATTGTTCTTTGTTTACCGATTTCTTTTTTCCTTCAAGGTCTTTATCTCCAATGTCTTTTGCTTCAATAAATCCAACAGGAATGTCTTTTTTAGTCAAGATGTAATCAGGTGCTCCGCAAGATTGTCTTTTTGGTTCGTTAGTCGCTCTTACTTCAGGAACTAAACTTTCAATGAGTTGTTCCAGACTTCCTCTAAAAGTATGCTCAGTTGCATTTCCGAGTCTGTATCTCTGATTTATGGTATCAATGTATTTTTCTATTGTCATATTCAATTTCTCATTATTCTCTGTGAGCGGTGGCAAAAAATAGCTCTTTTGGTTTTTCTTTGTTGGCTTTCGTGTCGGCAAAAACCAAATGTGCTATTTGTGCGGTTGGCTCTTTTTCGGCATTACCCCCAACGAGTTTTTATAAGATTTGTGCGACGTAAAAATCGGAGATTTTTCCGCCGTAGCAATATTTTTATTGAATGTTTGTCGGTTTGTACTAGTTCAAATTTAAGCATAAATTTTATGAGGTGTTAGCCTACGTTATTTTTAAATGTTTTGGTAGTCTATTATGCCATTTAATTGTACTATAACAAGCCATATGCATAAATTCATTCAACTGCTCTAAATCTTCATCTGGACATTCTATTCCCGTCGGCTCAAAATTAGATTTAGCGTGAACAATTCCATTTCGTGTCGTATATAATACATTGCCCAAATGATTAATAGCCCTATCTTTTACTTCCTTGTTTGTCTTGTATTCTAGTTTTTCAACGTTTACTTTTTGTCTGATTGAAATAGGTATATTGTCGTAAATGTCTACTAAATCAAATGTATTATCGATTAGTATTTTTATTAATTCCTTATCTCTGATGCTCTTTTCATAATTTTTGGTCAACTCAAATATTGATGCAATAAAATCACCATTTAGAGAACTTGCATTGGATGAATCTAATTTTTTTCTCATTGCCTCAAATGCATCAATTCTTGAGTAAAAAGGCGCAAAATATTCGAAAATTTTATAGTAAGTTAAAAATTTTAAATCAGCACTAATGGTTTGATTTGCATTGATAAATAATTCCATTCCTGGATTATAGTCCTCTGTTGCACTCGGTAAATTTTTAACGTTTTCTTGAAATTCTTCTTCATCAAATTCCACAGGGTGATGAAATGTAGAAAAAGATAAACTAATTTTATACGTATGAGCGAGTTCAAAAAAATATGATTTAATCAGTTTCTCTTCATCTTCGTTGGATAGTTGGCTCTCTTTAGTGGGATATGTAACTTCTACTGCCATATGGCTTGTGCAAGGTGGATGATACTTACTGTATTCATTCTTTTTAGTTGCTGCTAGTCCAATTAGAATAGGTTCCGTTAAAATCTGAAGACCAATTCCGTCTATTGTAGTCGTTTGAAAAAAGCCTAAATAGATTAAAGGGGAAAGTTCGCTAATGGAAATTACTCTTTGAGTTATTCTGTCAGTAGTTACTTTATTATAGTCGTGAATTTTTAAGGTGTCTATATCCTGAAAGTAGAATTCTAAATGTTCAATTTCAACTTCAACTTCTTCCTCTCTTGGAAAAGGAAAGTAAATGAATTCAGTATCCTTGTCAATCTCGTCATATAATTTTTCAATACCATATTCGGTTTCTAGTTTTTTAAAAACTTCCTTATAAAACTCTATTTCTTTCTTTTTTAACGGCATCTTGTCTAATGTAGGCTAACGTGTTTGGACATGAAAAGTTGCGGGTTTGAAACCGAAATTTTCCAATGAATAAATATAGTACATTTTGTTTTATAAATATTCTATTTTACTGAATTAAGCAATTTTTTATGTGCGTTGTGTGTGCCCAGCATGGGCATCTTTACCTTACGAAAGTAAGGAATTAATCTAGAGGGTGCAAGTCCCTTATGGGCAGGGGTAACGCCTTGAACCATTAGTAAGCCGCAAGGTTGCTCACCGCGAGGTTAGGACTAAAGGAAGCGGGACTACAAAGCTCGGTACTGACGAACAGAAATCGTATATGAGGCATATATGCACGGGTAAGCAAGCACATCATTGTAACGCCCAAAGAAGATCAAAAGTGCACTTATGTAGATACGGCAGCGATTGAGTGAAAGAAGATGCCATTACCTGGGGAGGTCTCCGTAATCACGAGTTGATATATCGGAGAAGTCAGCCGAAGTCATAGTACCCACGTGAAACGAGGTGCAGAAAACTGCATAGGTCTCACAAGTGGGGAAGGACTGAACGCAGTCCTTCTGGAAATTACAAAGGGAGCATTTATTTTCGCTAATTGGGTGACCGATTCCCAAGAAAATCTGTAGCCTTTTGAAAAAGTACAGAATAGTTTCAATTGGTGTAAAGAGCGATTGAGAAGATGGGTTGTGAACCGCCGTATACGAGACCCGTACGTACGGTGGTGTGAGAGGCGCACTCCGGCTATTTTAGTCGGAGCCGTCTACTCGATGTGTGCTGTGAGGTGTCTATCGACACCGTAACTAAAATAAAGATGGAAGTAGACCTTCCGATTAGGGTTTTTAGGAGAACTAATCAAACCACTTTTATGATGTGCCAGCGGTAACAAA
>Ga0209414_1000949_pt1 | contig 14036 bp, 11 predicted proteins | sample LakVidmifraction_4_FD_181154 | JGI IMG/M metagenome (GOLD analysis project Ga0209414, IMG submission 181154) | Hypersaline microbial communities from Lake Vida, Antarctica - Brine Hole Two &gt;0.2 micron (SPAdes) (version 2) | ecosystem: Environmental > Aquatic > Non-marine Saline and Alkaline >... | reverse complement strand
AACTTACCTGGGCACTGGAAGCACGTTCCTTCGATCCCAGCAGGAAAAGAAGGACACTGCCCTATACCAAGGATGACCTCTACCTTGGGGTTGTGGTCATCCTTATCGTTTGTTCCTTGTTTTTCTTGCTTCCCCTGTTCCCTTCGTTTTTCTAGCTTCTTGTTTTCCCTTACATTTTCCCCTACGTTCCATTCTTCCTGTATTATCACTGGCTTAGGAGGCAGCATGCAAACCAAAGAGGAACTTCGCTCATCACTCAAACAGCAAGCCAAACAGTTTGGCCCCTCCTCCTTCATCCTGGAAGACAAGCTCAGTGTAGAGGCACTACTACAAAGCCCAGCCTATAGAAGTTGTACTACCCTATTTGCCTTTTCACCTTTGCCAAGTGAAGTCGACATCTCCTTGGTGCTTGAAGATGCCATCAGGGTCAAGAAGCTTGCCCTACCAAGATGTGTTGGTGATACATTGGAGTTTTTGTTTGTTACTGAAGATTGGGACGATAGCCTAAAGGCATCATCACTGGGGGTACTGGAGCCCCTAGGAGGCGACAGGGCCATCCCTGATGAGCATTCTCTCATACTCGTGCCGGCAATGGCCTACACTGCCCTAGGGGCACGCCTGGGGAGAGGAAAGGGGTACTACGACAGGTATCTAGGCCAATTCCCCACCATACCCACTATGGGCATATGCAGAAGCTACCAACTCGTGGATTCACTCCCAACAGAAGGTTGGGATGTGAGGGTGAGAAAAGTAGTGTGTAAAGGGGTGATCTACGAGAACTGATTCTTATCGGACCTGATTCTTATCGGACCTGATTCTTACCTGACTTGATTCTTACCAAACCAGACAAATTCCTGGCTTTCCATCATCGTGAAAAACTTATGGCAGTGATCATCAGCCTGGCTATCCTTGAGGGAGAGCAGATGAGAGCGTATCGATTCGCTACGCACACTGCGTAAAATAGCACTGAGGGAGCGCAGGTACTCCAACTGAATACCTGGAGAGCTCGCAATGACAAACAGGAGATGGACTGGAAGCCCGTCTTCAGAGCCAAATGCGATCCCTTCACGGCTGATGCCCAAGGCGATATGCACCTCGTCAATGCCTAGGATCTTCCCATGGGCTATAGCAACACCATGACCAATTCCCGTGCTTTGGATGCGTTCACGACGAAGCACGCCTCGTTTGAAGCGTTCTATATCAGGTAATTTTTGAAATATTGAGCAAGTATCTATCACTTCCAGAAGCGCCTTTGTCTTGTCGGTCGCTTCTAACTGACAGATTACCGATCGGCAATCATTGAGTATATCCACACGAACACTATACACAATGAAAAGAACAGTTTCAAGGTAGGGTATCTTTAGCTATACTAGAGATACCCACCTGACAACTTGTTATTTAGTCAACAGATACTCGTTCATGGCCTTCGCTGCCTGACGACCCTGGCCCATAGCCAGGATAACTGTAGCAGCACCAAGAACTATATCACCACCTGCATAGACACCCTGTAGGGTAGTCTCACAGGTATCCGCGTTGACGATGAAGTTCCCCCTGCGGTTCACCTCGATGGCATCAGTGGTTGCCTTGATAAGAGGATTGCTGGCATTGCCGATAGCGATGATGACCGTATCATAGTCGAAAATTTTCTCGCTTCCAGAAATCTCGATAGGGGAACGACGACCTGAGGCATCAGGTTCGCCAAGCTCACACTTGATAAGCTCAACTCCATTGACCCTTCCCCTCTCACTGGCCGTAATCTTCAGAGGAGCGTGCAAATAGAGGAACTTGACTCCCTCTTCCTTGGCATGGGCAACCTCTTCCCTACGGGCAGGCATCTCGGCATCGGTACGCCGGTAGACGACAGTGACCTCTTCAGCTCCCAGCCTCTTGGCAGTACGGGCAGCATCCATGGCGACGTTTCCTCCGCCAAAGACAGCAACCGTATGGGAATCAAACATAGGAGTCAGAGCTTCACCTACAGCATAGGCCTTCATGAGGTTGCTGCGGGTAAGATATTCATTTGCTGAAAACACCCCGACATAGTTCTCACCAGGAATTCCCATAAACTTGGGAAGACCGGCTCCAGAGCCAACAAAAATAGCAGAGAAACCATCTTTACCCATAAGGTCGCTGATCTTGCGAGTCTTTCCCACCAGATAGTTGCGCCTGATGGTAACCCCCATATCCTTGAGGGTCTGCAATTCATGCTCCACGATCTTCTTGGGAAGACGGAACTCAGGAATTCCATAGACCAAAACACCACCGGCCTTATGCAAGGCCTCGAACATCACCACAGTATGGCCTTCGCGGCGTAGGTCCATGGCAGCTGAGATGCTTGCAGGACCTGATCCGACGACAGCAACCTTCTTACCAGTCTCAGCGGCAACCTTGGGCATGGTCTCACAATCATGCTCGCGGGCATAGTCAGAGACATAGCGCTCAATCCTACCGATCGATACAGACTGCTCCACATCCTTGAGGACCTTACCGACTGTGCAATAGAGCTGGCACTGGCTCTCCTGGGGGCATACCCGGCCACAGATAGCGGGCAGGGAGCTGCTCTCCTTGATGATGGAGAGTGCCTTGGCATGTTCGCCCACGGCAGCTGCTGCGATAAAGGCTGGGATATCAATCCCTACAGGACAGCCCTTGATGCAGGGTTTATTCTTACACTGCAGACAGCGCAAAGCCTCGGCCTTGACCTGGTTTTCGGTATACCCGATGGATACCTCTTGCATATTGGTCACCCTGACTTTGGGATCTTGGGTAGGCATCTCCTGCAAAGGGATCTGAGCCCTTTGCTTAGGAGAAATATCCTTGCCTTCGTATTCCTGTAAAACAGCCTGGGCCTTCTTATCTAGTTCTTCTGGTGAAACATGCATAGCTTACGCATCCCCTTCTTCAATGTTCAATCCAATGTGGCAGCGATGATGAGCCTTCTCTTCCTGGGGCTTGTAGGTCCCTAGGCGCAGCAACAGGTTATCCCAGTCGACCAGGTGACCGTCGAACTCAGGTCCGTCGACACAAGCAAACTTGGTCTCCCCACCGATATTGACCCTGCAACCACCACACATACCAGTTCCATCTATCATGATGGTATTCAAAGAGACAAGGGTATGGATGCCAAAAGGCTTTGTGGTAAGGGCGGCAAACTTCATCATGATGGGAGGTCCGATAATGACGACACAATCGGGCTTCCAAGTCTCACACAACTCCTTCAGGGGTTCTGTGACCAGGGCCTTACGGCCATAGGAGCCATCATCAGTAACGACGATGACCTCATCAGCAATAGCCTTCATCTCATCTTCCATGATGAGCAGGCTCTTATTGCGTGCACCCATGATGACCTTGACTTCGTTTCCAGCCTGTTTCATGCCCTGTACAATGGGGAACAAGGGAGCTACGCCGATACCTCCCCCTACACAGACAACTTTGCCATACTTTCTGATATCAGTGGGATTGCCCAAAGGACCAAGCAAGTTCTCAATTTTATCGCCGACCTCAAGTGTTGCAAGTTGGTGGGTGGTCTCACCCACAGCCTGGAAAATAAGGGTGATGGAACCCTCTTCCACATTTGCGTCAGCAATGGTAAGAGGGATCCTCTCGCCAAAGTCTCCACCCATCTGCAAGATGATAAACTGTCCAGGTCTTCTTGCTTCAGCTATTTCAGGAGCATGGATGCTCATCCTGAATACTTCCTGGGAGAGCCTCTGCTTCGATAGAATCTTATTCATGCGTAACTCCTCAGTCAAATCTTTGCATATATAGCTGGTATCATAGCCGAAAAGACTGACGTTGAAAACCTTCACTTGAGTTTTGCACTACGAGAATTTAAGCTTCTGGACAAATTATCCAATACGTTACGAAAAAATACATGAAGAAAGACCTCCACCCAGAAAACACCCTCCATAAAACTCTTGTCCAAGAGGGTATCTGTAGTGCAAACTACAGAAGGAGGAAGAACAATGATCAGAAAATACACAGAAATGCCAACAACAGGGAAAGAGCACCTACGAGGTGGAACTGGTTCTACTATATTCAAGGCCCTCGCCGAAGAAGGAAGCGTACAACACTGTCGTCTCTTCAGTGAGATAACCTTGGAAAAAGGTTGTTCCATCGGAGAGCATGACCATGTGAAAGAGACAGAGTACTACTGGATCACCGAAGGCGAGGGCATCGTCACCGAAGCTGATGGGGAAAAGAAGGTAACCAAAGGGGACCTAGTAGTCACCGGAGGTGGTGCAAGCCATGCCATTCGTAACGAGAAGAAAGAGCCTCTGAAGTTTGTAGCCATCATCATTCTCGACTAACAAGCAATAAAAACAAGAGAAAATAACCATACACTAGCCCTATACACAAGACAGCCTGGATTTCCAGGCTGTCTTGTGTATAGGGTTGTATAGTGTACTATCGTTCTGTCAATCTCGCTCTAATTGCGACTATATGAGAGAACTCTCTTCCTAGTTGCTCTTGATCTTCACTTCAATACTCTTGGGCTGCACCTCAGCCTTCTTAGGCATGGTGATAGTCAGAACCCCATCAGAGAACTCGCCTTCTATGGCAGACTCATCAATATCCTCAGGCAGGCTGAAAGAGCGCTCAAATGCGCGATAGTAGCGCTCACGTACCAAGGATTTTGATTTCTGGTCCTTGCCCTCTTCAAGGTTGCTCTGCTTGGCAGAACTGAGCTTGAGCACGTGCTTGTCTACATTGACAACTACTTCCTGTTGGGTATACCCAGCTAGTTCAGTTTCGATCAGATAGGCCTTGTCTGTCTCAACTACATCGACGGGGGGAATCTTATGGGATGTGCCCCAATCAGACCAGAGATCGTTGAAGACTGAGCGGTAGTCTGCTACGGGGTTGTTTTTGTTGTAGGTTGCGTAATATTTCATGATAACACCTCCATGTGTGCTTTATATTGTTTGTATGCCTTCTTGGCTTGTACCAACATATATGCACAGAGCGTGCCAACTTCACTAAAGAAGCATAGTAATCCTAGAAACCAAAGGTTTGAACGTCATATTACTAGTTTGTTGGTAAGATTTTACCTTGTATGTATGCTTACAGTTTCAGGCATCTCTAAAACTCAACAAAAAGAAATATTTTCGCTAGGGAAGCACCCAGAATGACCCAATCTCAATAAACAGGGACCCTTATGAGTCATTTTGACTTATAGGCTTTGAAAGGGGGGATTATCACGGGCAATTGTGTCCCAATGGCAAGAGTATGAGGGGAATACGCAGTCTTTGAAGGAAAAAATGATCCGTTTCTCCCTCAACCTAGATTCTCCCATTCAGTTGCCAACTTCATCATCTGTTGCGTTGATAGGTTCATAATCTCAGCAGCCCTAGATATGGATATCTTCTCTTGTTCAAGAGCCCTACGGGCAAGACGACCCAGGCGATCGGCAGAAAAGTCAAAGGGTTTCAGCCCAAAGGGCTCTGAGCCCTCCATGCAGGGTTCCTCCTTGAAAGAGAGCTTTTTTTTATATTGCTCTTCATACAACTGCTGAAAACGTATCCAGATACTATCATCAACAACCCCCTTCTGCTTGAGACGATAGAGAACAGTTTTGTAGCTCACCCTGAAAATGGTCTTTATCTTCATCACACGATCGACAAAAGGCATACCAGAAGATTCCAGCCATGCTAGGTCGAATCCCTTTTCAGGCATGAGAAAGTGCCCAGCAAACAGATCCGCTTCCCTCTCCTGGACCTTGTCTTCAGAGGTCAATCCCCTTGTGTACTGGGACACATGCATCAGCAGATGGCCTAACTCATGGGCAAGACTGAAAATTTGCCGCTCAATGCTGATTCGTTCCCAGGTATTGATACAAATTGCTGGCCCGTTGTCTTCTGGACCCACCGAAAGGCCGTTAAATGCATCTGAAGAATACGGCAATGCCAAAATCTTAATTCCACTGCTTTCCACCAGAGTACAGATATCATGAATGGGTTCATCTTCATCCAGAGCGGCAATCTTTCTTGCCTCTTCTGCGTATTGGAGAGGAGTCCTTTTCACAGAAGAGTCTGCAAGAGCTCTAAAAATATAGGGCTCCTTATCAGGGCCCAAATTCTCCAAGAAACTGTAATCATCAAGCCAAGTGGAAACTTGAGCAAGAACCTGCTCCCGCCTGTTCATCTTTTTTTTAGCGCGAAAACGAACAGAAGACAACTCCCTTACCGGCTTTACAAGGTCCTGAAGACGGCAATCAAGTGCCTTGCTCAATACCAGCAGGGTGTTGGTCTTCGGAAGGGCCTTCCTTCTTTCAATATTTTTTATGGTTGGAAGGGAAATTCCTGAAAGTTCTGCTAGAGCTTGTTGAGTAAGATTTTTCTTGCTTCTATACCGCTTGAGATTGGATGAGAGGATATCGATGTTCATAAGACCTCCTCATGATCACAATATAATTATACCTTTAAACTATATTTAATACAATAGTATAATTTATGAGAACAAAGGCTACAAGAGAACAGAGCAATACAAGCCCTCCCTAAGGAAAGCTTGTGTTGCTCTGCTTGTATTTCTTCGATTGGTTTGAATTCTAGTATGTATCTTCTTTTCTTCTTTTCTTCTAATACTAATTCAAACTTCGTATCTGAACCTCTTATTGATCCTTCTGTATTTAGTAGGCTTCCTTAGAGCGTAATGACCTGATACCCTTTCTCTGTATAGGACAGGAAAGAGGGATGGTTGCTCATGTCCCCACCAACAGGAAGGCCAGAGGCCTCATTGTACTCAAGCACCCCAAGGGTTGCTGAACACGCTCTGCAGACACAGTCGATGAGCTTGAGGTCGACAACCTTCTTGAAGAGAGGGTTCTTTGATTCAGTCATCTTCTTGACCAAGGTGACTGCCTCGCCTTCCAGCACAACCTTCACATCCTTACCCTTGGCATGCATATCCAATGCGTTGAGAAGCACATGCACAAAGCAGACCGGGTTTCCCTGAAATGCAAAAATAACAAACTTATCCATCTTGACCATCCTTTGTATCACTGAGATTTCTGTTCAATCATAGCATAGATATGGTCTTATGCGTTGCCTAGCTTCTTTCTTCCCTATCAGGAAAAATACCTGACACCACTTGCGAACAACCCATTATCGCTCTTGTAGGGGGTGTTTCGATAGAGATCCTTCGTCGCCCGTTCGCTATGGGCCATCCTTCCAAAGACCCTGCCGTCAGGGGAAGACAGAGCCTCCAGTGCATACGCCGATCCATTGGGATTCCAAGGCAGGGCCATGGTGGGACTACCCTCCAGATCGACATACTGGCTGGCTATCTGTCCATTACGTGCCAATTGGTCCAGAAGATCCGCCTTACAGATGAACCGCCCCTCCCCATGGGAAATGGGGACAAGGGAAATATCCCCCATTTGGTGGCTCTGCATCCAAGGCGAGAGAGTGGAGGAGACTCTTGTCCTGACCAACATCGACTGGTGACGGGCAAGGAGGTTGAAACTCAGGGTAGGATCATCCTCTGTGGGATCGATCATCTTCCCATACGGAAGTAACCCTAGCTTTATGAGGGCCTGAAAACCATTGCAGATACCACCGATAAGGCCATCACGCGTTTCCAAAAGACGGGTTATCTCCTCGGCTATCAGGGGATTGCGCAAAAAGGATGCAATGAACTTGCCAGATCCGTCAGGCTCGTCCCCACCTGAAAATCCTCCGGGAAGAAAGAGCATCTGGGAAGTGGAGAGAGCCTTGGCAAAATAGGTCACACTTTCACGCACGCCATGGGCTGTGAGGTTGTTGATGACAAACTGCTCACAAACAGCACCAACGGAGGTAAGGGCCGCGTGTAGGTCATACTCACAATTGGTTCCAGGAAAAACAGGAATGAGCACCTTCGGTAAGGGAGCTGGATATTTGCTTTTTGCTCGAGCCTTTGTTGTCCAGTTCAGGGTAGGGATATTCATTTCTGGTTTATCGGCTCGTTTACGGGGATACACCTGCTCAAGTGGCAGCTCATAGGCAGTCTGGAGTTGTTCTAAGGTAAGGTTGAAACCCTTTCCCGAAAACCTTGTTTCCACAGTGGTATACCCCAACAAATCCCCAAGTGGCAAATCCTCGGTCAGCTCCAGGACAAACGAACCATACCTCTTTGCAAACAAATCAACCTTTGTACGTAGGTCAAAGCCTATCCTGTTTCCCAAGCACATCTTTACCAAAGCCTCAGCAAGTCCCCCAAAGCCCGTTGCATAGCATGAACAAATCTTCTTCTGTTGGATGAGAGTGCTTACCTTTGCAAACAAGGCGGGAAGGTCCCCCTCCTTCTCAGCCTGAAGCAGTACCACAGCATGACCGGCTCTCTTGAACTCATTACTTATCAAGGAATCTGCGTCTGTTGCGCTTATGGCAAAACTTACCAGGGAGGGAGGCACATCAAGGTCCCCAAAGGAACCGCTCATGGAGTCCTTGCCCCCTATGGCGGCTTTACCAAGTAGCATCTGGGCTTTGAAAGCACCCAACAACGCTGCAAAAGGAAGCCCCCAGCGCTTGGGGTCTGATCCTACCTTGCCAAAATACTCCTGGAAGGTGAGATAGGTCTGACCAAGGTCTGCACCTGCTGCTACCAGCTTTGCCACAGAGTGGACTACAGAGGCGAAAGCGCCCTGATAAGGATCTTGTTCCATAAGGAAAGGATCATAGCCCCAAGCCATAACAGAGGCAGTAGTAGTCTTGGCCTCCCCTACAGGAAACAGGGCCGCCATCACAGAAGAGGGAGTTATTTGATGCTCACCTCCATACGGCATGAAAAGGGAGGAGGCGCCTATGGTGGAGTCAAAGCGCTCAGAGAGCCCCTGTTGCGAACATACATTCAGGTCTCCCATCAAGGCGAGCAGCCTCTGTTCTAGGGAGTCTCTTGCTGTTTCACTCTTCTTCTGGTTTTTTCTTTGTGGAATAACAACACAGGCATGCTTTTCAGCGCCATGACTATCAAGGAAAGCTCTGCTGATCTCAACAACCTTCTCTCCCTGATGGAGCATCACCAGACTTTGCTCTTCAGTGACGCGTGCCACGACAGAGCTTTCCAGATTCTCTTCAGCTGCCAAGGCTTGGAAGAGGCTGACATCCTTTGCATCAAGGACTACTGCCATTCGCTCCTGGGACTCGCTGATGGCAAGCTCTGTCGCACCCAGGCCATCATATTTGGTAAGGATGGCATCGAGGTCGATGACTAAGCCCCCTGCAAGCTCCCCTACGGCGACACAGACTCCCCCTGCCCCAAAGTCATTGCACCGCTTGATCAAGGTCGAGGCATCAGAGCGCCTCATCAGGCGCTGAAGCTTACGCTGCTCAGGAGCGTTGCCCTTCTGGACTTCCGAGCCACAGGTTGCCAGCGATTCTGAAGTATGGCTCTTTGAGGAGCCTGTAGCCCCACCACACCCATCACGCCCGGTGCGCCCGCCGACAAGCACCACTATATCTCCAGTTTGGGGAACCTCACGCCTGACATGCTTGGCCCTCACCGCCCCGACCACAGCTCCCAGCTCCATATGCTTTGTAACAAATCCTGGGTGGTAAATCTCCTGGACCAAGCTTGTAGCAAGGCCAATCTGGTTCCCATAGGAGCTGTTGCCGTTGGCTGCGGTCACCACCAGCTTCTTCTGGGCAATCTTTCCAGGCAACGTCTCTTCGACCGGGACCAGAGGACTTGATGCTCCGCTGATACGCATAGCCTGGTACACATACGCCCTCCCAGATAGGGGGTCCCTAATGGCCCCTCCTATACAGGTGGCGGCCCCTCCGAAAGGCTCGATCTCAGTGGGGTGGTTGTGCGTCTCATTCTTGAACATCAGCAGCCATGGCTCCCTCTTCCCATCACAGTCGACCTCCACCTTCACAGAACAGGCGTTTATCTCCTCAGACTCATCCAAATTGTCAAGCTTACCCTGCTTCTTGAGGACCTTGACCCCTATAACAGCAAGGTCCATGAGGGAGATGGGTTTCTCGATACCCAGCTCCTTACGGCATGCGATATACTGTTCATAGGTAGCCTGAACATCCTCACGCTCGATCTCTATTGCATCCAAGGTGGTGAGGAAAGTTGTATGGCGACAGTGGTCTGACCAGTAGGTATCGATGACCTTCAGCTCGGTATGGGTAGGATCGCGCCCGCTCTCAGAGAAATAGGCGCGTACCTGAGCCAGGTCGTCAAGATCCATTGCAAGGCCCTCCTGAAGGGAGAGGCTTTGCAATGCCTCATCATCAAGGGAGGAAAACCCTGTGAGCGTCTCCACTTTAGAGACATTGGCTATTGGAAGGGTTAAATCCTTAGGAAGGGCCATATCAGCCTCAACGGCTTCCACAGGGTTGATCAGATACTCCCTGATGGCGCTCTTATCCTTTTCCGAAAAGCTTCCTTCCAACACGAACACCTTGGCACTGCGAACCCGTGGACGGGAGCCGGAGCTGATAAGCTGAATGCACTGGGCAGCTGAATCAGAGCGCTGGTCAAACTGTCCGCTCAGATACTCCACAGCTAGGACAAAGGAAGGTAGATCAACTTCAGGCATGGTATCGTATAGGTCATCGACCTGCACCTCTGAAAAAACCGTGTGTTTGCACCTTTGCAGGAGCTCTCTATCGATACCCTGGATATCATAGCGGTTGATGATGCGCACACTCTGTAGGCTTTCTATACCCACATACAGCTTCAAGCTTTCAAACAAGGCCTCTTCGGCGACTCTGAAACCCTCTTTCTTCTCAACAAACAACCGGTAGACCATACTGCCCCCTACGCCTCGAGGGCGATTTTTCCAATGTCCTTGCGATACTGCATCCCGTCAAACTGGACCGAAGGAACACCCCGATACGCCTTTTCGATCGCCTGTTGCAACGATTCTGCAGTAGCGACAATATTCAGTACACGCCCCCCATTGGTAACCAGGGTAGTGTCATCGAACTTCGTACCGGCGTGCAGGCACATAATACCCTCTTCTGTTTTCCCAAGGGTAATGCTCTTGCCCGTCACATAGCAGAGAGGATAGCCTCCACTTGCAAGAACCACACAACAGCTACTTTGGGAGGAGAACTCAACCTCGACATCTCTAAGACGTTGCTGCGAAACTGCCACCAGAATGGATAGGAGATCACTCTCCAATAGGGGGAGCACCGCCTGCAGTTCAGGGTCCCCAAACCTTGCGTTATACTCGATGACCTTGGGACCGTCTAGGGTAAGCATAAGACCGAAATAGAGGCACCCCTTAAAGGTTCGCCCCTCCTTGTTCATAGCATCCATAGTGGGAAGGAATATCCTCTGCATACAAAGCTCTTGCAGTTCTGTCGTGTAATAGGGGTTTGGGGCTATCGCCCCCATACCCCCGGTATTCGGTCCCTGATCGCCATCGAAGGCACGCTTATGGTCCATCGATGAAGGTAGGGCCCTCAAGCTCACTCCATCGGTGAAGGTCAGCACCGAGACCTCGATACCCGTGAGGAACTCCTCAATTACGATCCTTTCCCCACTTGGACCGAAGACCTTGTCCACCATCATAGCCCTGATGGCCCCCACTAAAGTCTCTCGGGTCTGTGCAATGACCACGCCCTTGCCCAAGGCAAGGCCATCAGCCTTTACCACGCTAGGCAGTGGGCAAGTCTTAGCATAGAAAAGCGCATCCTCTACCTTGTCAAACACATCATATGTTGCTGAGGGTATTCCATACCGCTTCATCAGGTCTTTAGAAAAGACCTTGCTCCCTTCCAGGATTGCAGCATCCTTATTCGGACCGAAACAGGGGATGCCCTTATCTTCCAACAGGTCGACCAACCCAAGGACCAGAGGGTCATCGGGTCCCACCACCACGAGATCAATCTTCTCCTGCTTGGCAAACTGGACGACTCCTTCCAAATCCTTCGTCCCTATCGGGACCAAGGTGGCCTCTCCTGCCATCCCAGCATTCCCGGGAAGGGCAAAAAGTCTGCCTACATTCGGATTATGGACAAGGTTTGCAATGAGGGCATGTTCGCGGCCTCCAGATCCGATCACTAGGATATCCATCGCTTAATGGTGGAAGAGTCTGATCGAATTGCAAGCCATCACCATCGAGTACTGGTTGCACGCCGCGATGACCAGATCATCCTTGACTGATCCTCCAGGCTGTACGATATACTGCACTCCGCTACGCTTGGCCCTGTCGATATTGTCCCTGAAGGGGAAAAAGGCATCACTGGCGAGTGAGACGCCCCCGATGGCCTTCAGATACGCCTTTTTTTCTCCTGGACCAAAGGGCTTCGGACACTCAGTGAAGAACCGCTTCCAAGCCTCGCCTTCAAACAGGGAGGTCTCGGCCCTGTCAGAGAGATACTGCTCGATGGCATTGTCCTTGTCATTGCGGCTCAGCTTTGGCAAAAAAGGAAGATTGAGCACACGCTCGCTCTGCCTCAGGTGCCAGAGGTCGGCCTTGTCCCCTGCCAGACGGGTACAGTGGATGCGGGACTGCTGACCCGCTCCCACTCCTATGGTCTGCCCGTTCTTTGCATAGCAGACTGAGTTGGACTGGGTATACTTGAGGGCGTTGAGGGCGACGACCAGATCTATCTTTGCCATATCAGGCAACTGTGTTTGCTCTGTTACAATGGGAGCGAGCACACTCTCATCGAGTGCTATAGTATTCCGACCCTGCTCGAACGTGATGCCAAAGACTGTCCTACTCTCCTGTAAAGGAGGAACATAGGAAGCGTCAACTTGGAGCACTGTGTACGAACCGTTGCGCTTGGCCTTCAGCAGGGCCAATGCCTCATCGGTATACCCCGGGGCTATGACGCCGTCGCTTACCTCAGCTTTGATGCACAAGGCTGTACTGAGATCACACACACGGCTGAGGCTGACAAAATCACCAAAGGAAGACATGCGGTCTGAGCCACGAGCACGGGTATAGGCAGTTGCAAGGGGGGAAAGAACCCTGTCCTTTGGGACAAAGTACATCGTGCGTTCGGCATCACTTAAGGGAAGACCCACCGCAGCTCCTGCAGGGCTCACATGCTTAAAGGAAGCGGCAGAGGGCAGGCCCAGAGCCTGGTCCAAAGATTGGACTAGTTGCCATCCATTGAGGGCATCAAGCAGGTTGATGTATCCGGGTTTGCCACTGAGGGTGGTTATCGGAAGCTTACCTGTCTCTGTCATGATTCTTGCCGGTTTCTGATTGGGGTTGCACCCATACTTGAGTTCCATACTATCCATGCTTACCTCGTGTGCTTGTTGATCAGTCTCTGTGTAAAAAGCCCTGTTTCCAGATTGGTGTATCTGACGTACAAGGCGATCCTATTATCCTTATCAAGGCTCGACCAGAGCCTTTGGGAAAACAACTCAATATCTTGGTTTATACTCATCTCCCGGGGCTCGCCTACAAATGAGGGAAGAGGATTCCCGTCATCCTCATAGGTGTGTATCAGGTGAGCTCGTCCCTTCCTAGGATTCGTAAACGGAAAAAACTCCCTCTTACACTGTCCTTGTTCCCTTTTAAGGATGGAGAGCGTGTAGGAGCAGGGCTTGTCCAGATCAAACATGCCGCTGATCCTCGGCGTGTAGGCTGGCTCATCGGGCTCATACTCCCGAGTAGCCAGAGCCTCTTCAATACTTTTCCCCTCTGAGAGGAATGAAGCTATGGTATCAGTCTGGTCCCCGTTGCTCACGATTAGCTTGCTTCCAACCATCCTCAGGGGATGGTAGATGATGAGGGAGGGATCTTCCAGGGCCGAGGGGTCGAAGGCCTCTGTCTTCAAGGCATCCTCTTCCATTTCCAATATCCGGTTACGGCTGTTGTTGCTGCGCCCCATGAGAAAGTAGGCCGTTACTGCCTCCCCCTCACCTGACAGCCCCATGACAATGCCTCGTCCCGGATACGTTTTATCTTGCAATAACTGCTCTATTTCCATCCTATCCTCCATTGTTTGGCAGACCTTTCGGGTAGCGCGGGAGAGCAAGACCCACTCCGCCTCCTCCATGATCCGTCTCTGTAAGGTCGCGGGTGTATCGCCAGGATGGACTGCCACGGCCTGTTGTGCCACTATGGAGCCCCCATC
>Ga0209414_1000947_pt1 | contig 14038 bp, 21 predicted proteins | sample LakVidmifraction_4_FD_181154 | JGI IMG/M metagenome (GOLD analysis project Ga0209414, IMG submission 181154) | Hypersaline microbial communities from Lake Vida, Antarctica - Brine Hole Two &gt;0.2 micron (SPAdes) (version 2) | ecosystem: Environmental > Aquatic > Non-marine Saline and Alkaline >... | reverse complement strand
TGAGGCCTCCTTTAAATTTCTAAGTTGTCTAGCATGATTGGGCGAATCGTGAGAAAGCCATTGTGAGCAGATATGATTGACAGCTGACCCCGTATCTCAGCAATAACAGGAACGCCGTAGATCACAGAATCGATGATCTGTTCGACTCGCAGCGAATGAACAACGACAGCGCCATTCTGAAACAGCGCGGTTGCGTCTAACGCTTGCGCTTGAGTGACGTCATTCACTGTGAGCATTGAGGCTTGAATCAGAGTTATCGCATCAAGTGCGACGATCTGGGCTAGCGACTGCACAACTACGCTGGCCGACTGGCCTAAGTTGATCATTGCCAGTGTCTGAAATTGGTCCAGTGACTGAACGATCAAGCTATGCGCCTGAGTTAGTGCAGCACTGTCTATCGCTACGCTCTGAACTAACGCCTGCGCAACGATATGAACAGCCTCGCTTAGCGCTGCGTTGTCGACTGATTGCGCTTGACTGGCGTCAGAAGCTGCTAGGCTGTGCGTCTGAGTCATCGATGCGTTATCGATTGACTGGCTCTGTGTAGCCGTATCTGCTGAGACGTTACCTGCCGCGCTCACTTCTGCATTATCCAAAGTTTGAAACTGATCCAATCCCTGCGCGCTCAGTAATGAGCTTTGCAACAGAGATGTATTATCTAATGACACAGACTGCCCAGCGCCATGCACAACGAGGCCGTGCGACTGAGTAAGTGTCACATTGTTTAGCGCTTGCGACTGATCTGCCGAGAAAGGCTCTATCGTTACGCCAGCGCTAACTGCCTCGGTAATCGTATAGAAAGTCGAAGGCGAGCTGTCGTTATTGTATTGGGTCTCTTCGCGACCTGAGATAAAGCCGCCGATGCGTATTCTTGCTTCATCGAGATATGATCGGTCACTCGCTTCTGGTGAACTGTCACGCAAAGCGCCGACTGAGATAACATCAAATCCAGAATCTATAAGATGTCTAGTAGACGTGCCCGTATACTCGGTGCCGTTGTTGAAGACACTCATTGTTGAGCCAGTCGCAGTAACCTCCACTGAGATTAGCGACTTGCCGGAGTAGTTTGTTATCGTGAGGACTGTGTCAACCTCCGCAGAGGTGTTCCTGTCGAACATAAAGAAGCGGAGCTCGCTGCCCCAGCGACTAACACCAAAGGCGAAGTTGTCGAAGGCATCGGAATTGTCGGCTATGCCAAATATGTACGATGCAAAAGGTAAGTCTAAAGGGTCTTGCGGCTCGAACCATATCGACATTGTAAACGTGTCAGTCGAGTTAATACTCAAAGGAACAGAGTCGGACGCTATATATGAATCCTCATACAAATAATCTTCGCCGATGATACCTTCCGCTCTTGCAGTAGCCCCTACATTAGTCAGTGCCCCTACTGAGCCAGAAGAATCTTCAAGATTAGTACCGTGGAAAGCGAACCCGTGATTAGTCCAGACAGCATCACGGCCATGGGGACTTGTGTATGCGTAGTTGCTGCGAGTACCGTCAACATTTATCTTAATAACTGTGTCGGCTGCCGCAGACAGATTCGATATTAGTACTCGAAGCTCACCAGTTTGCGCCACTGCGTCGCAAGAGATTACTTCTCTAGGAAGCTCTGTAGTGCCGTCTGACTCATAAGCGCGGATATCACCGCCACCATCACGCACCATTGTCCAGAATGCGGCAGGCATATCCGACAATTTCACAAGCACAGGGAAGTCAGTTTGACCTACTGGTACTCTTGTTGAGTCTATAGTTACATCAAAAACAGCCACGGTTTAAATGATCTCTTTGTGTGTCGCTGCGCCCTGTGCGTCATACGAGACTCGAATCTGCTTCTCGTTCAGTTTTCCCGCGCCGTCATCCATCCACACATCTGCAATAAAGTATGAGAAAGCGCCGAGGTCTGAGCGGATTTTGCCAACATCGAATCCGTCGATAGTGCCCGCTGCGACAAGAGAAGCTAAGTACGACAAACCTGCTTCGTTATCGTTTTTTGGCATCGCAATTGTGTCTCGGTAATACGCTGCTTCTGTTGATTCGCCTTCGTCTACTACTACGAAAGCGATGTTTCTATCACTAGCTTTGTCTACGCCTTCAGAAGAAAGAACAGACTGAATATAAGTCTTTACGCTTCCCGCCGTTGCTTTAAGAGATTCATTACCAATTAGTGTGATTGTCTTGCTTGATAGATCTGCTAACAATTCTGCTTTGTTCATTTTCGCTCCTTATGGGTGATCTCTCGCCCTTTGATTTCGTAAAAAACTTCTGTTATGCCGAGGGATTTAAACAGTTTTCGCATTGCTTTTAATTCCTGCCTACTAGGTACAGTCGTAGTACCAAGCAGCTCAGCCCTGTGCCCCTTGACGCACATCGTGCAAGTGAAGGTGTACCCCGTCCTCACAGACCAGTCTCCCTCGCCGGAATGGATGCGCAATGAACCAACCGCGTCACCCTCTAACACTTGAAAAGAAGCTACAGCAGACATAAAACCTCCTAAGACCTAATACCATTTCCGCTAGTTCTTATCTGCATATTGTAGAGAATTACCGTTGAGTCGCCACCCATTATTTTTCCCGGATCAACAATTTTATACCGGACGTTATTTGAAAGCACTATTTCCATGCCTATCAGTGGTTCGACGAATGGTGAGGCGGGTAAGTCTGCGCCGTTTACAATTACCATTTCGTCTTTTTGTAGAATGTTTATACCGTCTACAATTTTGTTTTCTACTACACTGAAAATTCCTCGGCAAGAACTTAGAACTTCCGTGGGCGTGTAGGCGTCTTTGTCTGCGTCGTAGACGCCTTGATCTGTCACGACTACAAAATCAAATGTCGTAACAATGTCAGAGAAGTCTTCTAAGAATGTCTCTGATAAACCTTCTTGAATGTCTGCTAATAATCCCATTCTATCTTCTCAACATTGCGACTGATTTTGCTCCGCCTTTATTTATTGGGCAAAGACCGTCAAGATTTAGCAGCGAAGATATTTCTGGGAAAGGATCGTACCAAGAATTTGAACGAACGGTGTCGTATTCCTTTGCGACCTCTGCCGGACCGCCCTTAACTCTTTTCGATTTAAGCCCTCTTTCAGGCTGCGAAGCGGATGCAGTGCTAAACAAAGGAGTGATAAGTTGTTTTTCTGAAAGCATTGAATTCGCTGTCTTAACAGCGTTACTAGGCGCTGACTGATCGAACATGACTCTGTAAGTTTTTTCGATGTAAACTCTTGCCCATTGCAGAGCAGCTTCTTTTTGTTCTTCTGAAGATGAAAGCCAAGCGCTAGAAGTATTAATTTCGTCTGCGTATTCAAGAGAAGCGTAGGATTCTGGCAAGCCGATTATAGACATTTGTTTTACCTTTTACTGACTCGCCAGTTTAAAACCTACTTGTTGTTCTTTCCTAGCTTTTTAACTTCTTTTTCTTCTTCTTTTTCTTCTAACTCTGGAGCATTAATAGCATACTCTCCTGAGTCGATCATGATGACTTGTTCTGGCAGAGCGTTTACTTCGCGGCCAGTTTCTTTATTGTATACTTTAGACATTTTCTCGCCCTCGTAAAAAAAATATTAGTGAACATTCGTTTAAAAAGCCCCGACCCTAAAATTAATAAGGTCGGGGAAGATCAAGGATCGTGCTAGTTAGCATCGCCCAACATTGTGATGCGACGAGGATCGTAAGCCGTAGCACCCGCCAGCATATCAAGAGACACCGTTTCTTTCTTGGTGTTCATGTCGTAGCCCTGAACAACACGAATAGAGTAGCCGTTTGCCGTGGCTACTGAAGTCGGTTTGTCGGAGGCTGAGTCCAACATTGGGGATGCAAACGCAAGAGAAGATTCGTCAAAGATCGCACCATTAACGGTGTAAGCAGCGCCGCTAGAAATGGTGGTAATTGCAGCGCCATCTGGGATAATTTCCATGATCGGATCAACAAGAGGAATCGAAGTAGCACCTGACGCAACAATTGATCCAACGATCAACGGACGACGAACGCCTGCAATAACAATTCGATCGCCAACCTTGAAACCACCAGTCGTAGCGTCCGTGGTTATAGTTTGCATTCCGACAAGATTAGTGGAAGCGGTCGTGTTGGTGACGCCTGCGCCATTTCCGGGAGTGTGAGATTCTGAAGGCACGTTTAGTGAGCTAAAGAATTCCATGCCCATTGCGCGACCCAGAGCGCCTTCATTGAATACGCGTGAACCCGCTTCGCCACGGTTGTTGAACGTGTTGAAGTAGGTCTTGCCTAGCAAGCGAGCTTCTAGCGTGTCGTTAATGAGTGCGAACCGACCCGTAGCCGCCAACTGCTGGAAAGTAGCTGCTTTTTTGGCGAGTGCCATGTCTGCGGCGTCTGCAAAAGTTTCCGCAGAAACGTAAAGACCTGCCGCCTTTAGGATTTGCAAACCAACGTATCGATCCGCGCTTTCTGCGATTGCATATGCAGCGGGCTTGATTACTTCTTCTGAAAATGAAGTGAAGTCCAAACGCTTTTCTTTCGCTGTCATTTGGACAGAGATGTCGAAGTGCTTTTCAATGGACATTGTGCGTTTTGCAGATCGAATGTCTTGCACGTCAATCGTGCCAGAGAATTCTTTAGTCTCGTAAACAGGATTTGTTACGATGTCCACGCTTGAGCCAACGGCGTAGCCGTTTGGTTTTACGTTAAAGTCTGCGGTTTTGTCTCGCGCTGCTAGCTGTGTGATAACTAGAGCGTCTTCGAGATGATTAAGAGCTTCGGCTGCGATCCAACCTACTTGTTGCCATGCGTTTGACATTGTGAAATCCTCTAAAAATAATAGGTGGATTCCAGTATCATAGTAAAAACTTGGAATCCAGCCCTAATAACAAGCTGAATGTGTTTTTACTATGTTTGTCCTAAACTCGCATAGCTCTCTGTTTTCAGAAATGTTGTTTAAGAAAATTTTAAGACTTCGGCCTAACCTAGTTCTTAAATTTGTCTCGGAGTTTGTCCTAAACGCGCTCCAACAAAATAAACTTTTGCTTCAACAATTGATAAATAAGGTAACACAAATATCCCTCTATGTAAAGGCTTAAACGCTCGTTCAAGCAAAAATTAGTGCATTGAACGAGCGTTTATTTTATTACTATCTAGAGGCTCTTTCTTTTCTTTTTCGCTTCAATTCTCTCAAGGCTTCCGGACCTTTCTCTGCCGCTGCAAGCAATTCTGCATCGCCACCTTTGTCTTCGCCACCTTTGCCATTTCTTCCATAGCCGCTTTCTGACGCAGGGAACAAATGAGGAGCCGTTTCTTTCAAACTAATCGCCCATTCTTCGAAAGTGAGATTCCCTTTTTCGCCTTGAATGAGATTGCCTTTCGCGTCACGCGCTGCAACAACATTTTCGCCAGTGGCTTCGTCACGCTCGACTTTAAAAATCTGCTTCGCTCGAAGAATTATATCGGGAATTGCAGTCTCTACGCCTTTCGCAGCAACAAAAGATTTCATCGCTTCGCCGTCAATCAATAGGCCGTGGAGTTGTGCTCGGTCTGTTGCGGACGCCTTTTCAGAAGCAGACAGCTTCTCGTTTAATCCAGTAACTTCTGAATTGTGGGTGAGCGTCAATCTCTCAGTGTGTCGCTCAAGAGCTTCGCTAGATTTTCCAGCAGCAAGGAGAGAAAGAATTTCGTCGTTTGCAATTTTTTGCTTCAAAGCCAAAAGTTCTGGAACGTCTACGCCATCAATCGAAGCTAGCGCTCTCTTGTTGTCTGCAATTGTCTGCAAAAGTTGCTCGTTCTTGGTCTTAAGCCCGCTAGAGCCTTCGTTCGCTTTTGCAATTGCCGCGTCAATGTCGGCTTGTGTAAATGTTTTTACTTCGTCGTCTTCGACACCGCCTGATCCACCATCGCCACCCTCTGTCACTTGCGTGAGCATACCGAGAGAAATCATTCTTTGAATTCTATTTGAACGTCTGTTTGGAAACATTTTTTGTCTGCCTGTTTTGATTAAAGTGAGTTTCTGTTTAAAGGTCTTGCTACTGGACTTTCAAGCCCTAGTTCTAACAGCGAGACTTTACCATCACGGAAAAGCCTAGCATTTTTCTTACCAAGAATGTCTGAAACAAATGCTATATTCGTTTTTGACTGAGCTTTCAACCATCCCTCGTATTTCGTTTTCAATGTTTTTTCTTCAACCTTGTAAGTTCCCTTTTCTGTGGCGCTCTTGCTAAGTTTTCTTACCCTGCCTGTGCGCGTTGTGTTGTCGCCGCTAACATAGTCGTCGCCCGCGTCAACCGACGCTCTTGTGCCCGAAAGCGGCACGTCTACCAGTTTAGGTATCGACATTGATCTACAATTCCAGTGAAGGCGTCCAGGACCGGACTCCCAAGACAGAGTATGCCCAACCGGATTTCGTTCATTATCATATAGCTTGCCGTCACGCACGCCGCACAAAAGAGGAGTCGTTCTATTATCCAAAATAGAAACCCACACGGCACCTTCTACAATGTCTTTGTTTAAATTGAAAACAGTTTCCTTCGCTTCCGTGGCGTTGTGCATGAAGCTTGAACGAACGATTGTGCGGACGTCACGTCTTGATCTTCCCACCAGTCTTGCTATTTTATCTTCAATTTCTGACTTAGGTAAAGACTGAACAAATCCATCTGTTAAAATAGAGTTTACTTGATCAGAGTGATTAGCAAATTCTCTTTTAACCCATGTAGAAATCCTTTTACCTTGATAAGTTTTGGACGCAGTTCTTTTTACAATTTCTAGATTTTTTGGAATTGAAACGATCTTTGCTTGCTCGCCAGTTAGCGTCTTCACGTTCCAGTCTACTTCGCTTTTAACCGCTTCAATTGCTGAAAGTCTTAGCTCTTCTGGCAACTCTTTCGTGTAGTAAACCTCTAGCTGAGAATCAAGTTCTTTTAAAAAAGCTGCAAGTCCTCTCTTCGTAAGCGTGTCAAAATTCATAAGACGAATTTTTTCTGCAATCTTAGAATTCACTTTGTCCAGTAATTTTGCGGCATCATTGGCATCACCCTCAGATGCTCGCAAAAGAGTGATACCACGCCGGACATATTTGTCAGCGAGAGTAGACATTAATCTTCGTCCTCAAGATTTTGCTTTTCTTGTCTTGCAAGGTCTGCTGCTATTTGTTCTGGCGTTTCATCTATCCCATCATCGCTAGCGGGTCCTTCGCTTTCAATACGCGCCATTTCTACTTTTATGTCTTCGTCCTCGCTTAAAATTCCAGCCTCTTTGAGATTTCTCAGCAAAGTTTGCTTTGAAAGTCCGCTAGCTGACCAAGCCTGAATAAGAGCCGTTAGCATTTGAGGAGACAAAGACTTTTGAGCAAACTCTAGCGAAGGAGTTATTACAGGTCGCTCAGAGACGCCCATTAATTCTCCCGCGATTACCAAGGCTTTTTCTAATCCCTCGGCAACATTCTTGACCATTCCTACCAGAGTTGCGCCTTGGTTGTTGCCGCGCATCACAACTGTTTCTGTTGATTCTACGCCCTTCTTAGCAGGTCCAGACAAAGACGCACCATACATCATGGCCTCTTCAAAAAGCGACTGAATGCTTTTGCTAACGTGGTCTAGAGCGCTAGTGTCGGTTTCGGGATAAAACGCTTTTGAGTCTGGGTCTGGGAGAATTAGCGCCACAGTGCTTCCGAAAATCATTGGAATACCGGCGTCAGATTCCAATCCAGTTATTACAAGATTTGGATTGCAGGTCATGTATTCTGCCTGAGACAAGTCCGCATCTTTTCGATAAATTGTGTATGCAATTTCTGAAATTCCTAGCAGAGGCGGAGTCTGAGGATAAGGATCGTTTCGCACAGCGCCCATGTAAACAACCGGAATCTTTTTAAACTTGCTACCCTGCAAAGAGGACTCTTTTTTCCCAGTCTCCTCGCCGTCTAAAAACTTTGTCTGCACTACTGCGCCGTTTTCGTCTAGGTTATATACCAAGCAAGAGCTTACCGTGGCTGTGGTGTCGAAAATGTTTTCGTTGTTCTCGTCGCGCTCAATAGTTTCAAAAACGCACAGTTTTAAATCGCTTGTTTCAATATCGATGTCCCAATTGATAGCAGTCTCCGCGACATAGACTATAAAATAGGGCTTATTTGTCTTAGGATTGACTTCAACGACCAAGGAAACATTTCCGCCTTGAAGAACCTCCGACAACAATTCTGCGTAAAGTTGATGAATCGTCATCCCGTCTGAGGTTGCTGCTTCTTTCAGATATTCCAGCTTTTTACTTATGTTTATGTCGAGAGGAATTCTAGTAGCAGTGCCAACTAGCCCTCTTAATGCGTGAGAGGTTATTTCCGGAAATCTTGCGCGCTGCAAATAAGACCTATACGCCGGATTTGAGTGATAGTATGGCGCATTCATTGAGTCATATGCTCCAGTAGGGGCTGCGTTATTGCCTACTGAACCTGTGGGAGTCATTTCACCCATATTACCAGAACCTCTAGTAATGTTTGGTGCCGTGTTGTCTATCGCCATGCCGGAAGGCATAGGCAGATAAACTTCTGCTGCGCGCTTTACAGAATCGGAGCCGTCTATTGAGTCACGAACGGATCGTCGTGAGTAAACTCTTCGCAAATATCCGGTGTGTTTTGTTTCGCAATCGTTTTTATTACTCATTTTATTTTCCTTAAACTCTCAAATAACCAACTGAAGATTTTACAACCGGATGCCTTTTAATCACTGTATATCCTGCTGCGTCGCCGGAGTGATCTAGCCCTGCTGACTTGTCTGGCATTCCGTTCTTGTCGTAGATTTGCTTTTCCAATGTCTCTAAATGCGCGGGACAGTTTTTAATATTAACAAAATAAAAACGCTCGCCTTTTGCATTGCAAATTCTTGTACTAAGAGCACCAACTCTGTCTTTGATCGGCGGATTCGAATTATTCACAACAACTTTAAATCCGGCTTTTCTTAAAAGCGCTAAGTCTGTCCTCGTGGCTTCGCCTTTTGTGTTTACTCCAGTCGAAGAACTTGATCGCTTGTTGCCGGATGCGTCTGGATAAACAAAAATCTTATTGTCAGGATATTTATCCAATATATATTTTATGGTCACGGAAGTGTCGTATGAATCTTTAACTTCGTCTACAATATGGTCTTCTGTTTTTCCAGTTGTCGCATTTTTTCTGTCTACGCTTATTACCGCTGATCCGTGCTCGACGTTGAAGTCCATGCCTATATGTAGTGTTTCTAGTCCTTCAACTTCTGTCGTGCAAGAGTTTAAATTGCGATCGAAATTGCGATAAACTCTTCCCGAAGTAAGATTCGTGAACTTTCCTTCAATATAAGCTTCCGCAAGTTCTGGACTATACGTCTGCATCATTGATTCGATATAGTCTGGCGGCAGATTGTGTTCGTTCGATCTAGTGGACGCCGTAACATGCGCGTAAAATTCATCGTCCTCTTTTTTGTCCCTTATCCATCTGTTGTATGCAAAGCGCCATCCCTCTGGCGTAGTGTATGCGCTTACTCTGTTTAGGTGCATTTCGTAAACGAACTGATCGTTTACTGGCTCGCGCAAATAAGTTCCGTCTTCGTTTAGTGTGTGGATTTTATCGCCGTTTTCGTCGTACTGATAAATCTTTTGGCGATTACGAGCGATTACTTTTTCCCAAGCCTCTTTTGCTTTTTCTTCTTTAAGCGTGTCGAATTCGTCGCAGTGCGCTCTGAAAGTTTCGTAGCCAACAATTCGAGAAGGATTGTCCAGACTTCGACAAATAATGCGACCGTACCCTTTTACATAAAAAATATGCTCGCCACCGTGATAGGTGAAGTTGTAGCCTCCGGCGTCTAAGATTTCTGCCAAGTATGCGACAACAATTAGTTTAAGTAGATCAAAAGTCGGAGCGTATACTGCGATGTTTGCTCCCGGAAAATTCACAAGATCACGAACGGCACTTAATGCGAGAGTTAGCGATTTTCCTGATCCCATGCCTGCAACAAATAACGGGTATTTATTTTCCAATAGGAAAAATTCCATTTGAGGAATTGTTAGATCAATTTCGTGGAAGTCTATGTCGTTTGCCGCATCTGCGAATTCGTCCACGTCGTCAAAAACCCCTATAAAACAGGGATGAATGCTAGACACGGCGTCAAATTCTTTTATGTGGGCGTATTCTTCTGACATTCATATTCTTCTTTAAGCTGCTCTACTAAAACCTTCGAAATGACATCTGAAACTAATTCTTTAAGATCATCTTCGCCAATTCTAAAAACTTTGTCTGCTGTGACTTTTGAAAATGCTTCTGAAAGACTGGCGCTTTCGTTAGAAGGCTTATGCTTTTGTTTTGTGAAAGCGTTTAGCCCTTTATTCCTTTTGCAGCGCTTCATTGCAAAGTGCAAATTGTGTTGCGTGCTGCCTTTTCTTCATCGGTTTTAAAGCGCCTAGCTACCGAGCCAGTCGAGGTGCCCACGCACAGCGTCCACAGGGCTGTGGCTAGGGCTTGGTCGCTTGCTAGCTGCCCACGCTGTGCAATGGCGCCGCGTACAGTGGCAACGTATGTACAGCCGCTAAGCACCACCAAGCATATTGCTAGCACGAGCGGTTTAAAAAAACTATTTTGGCGTTTCATTTTCTTGCTCCTTTATGTCTGCAATAAGTTCTCGAATTAACAGTTCCATATCTGTTTTATTCAGTTTGTCTAAATCTATCCAAGGACAAAAGAAGCATCCCTTCATTGTTATTTTGCATTCGTGAATCCCGTTGGTTTCTTCCATCGTGGTCAGTGCGTGACAAAACAACTGCAAACTCTCCAAGCTTTTAAACTGGAGATTCTTGAAATAAAATCTGCTTTTGTATTTCTTTTTCATCTTATATTGGCCGTGTTTCGGTGCATGGATAAGGCTTGGTTTCCGTGGTGGTGTTGCCGCATAAAACGCATTCGTGCTCGAACTCTTCATAGTCGCGCTGAGTCTCGTTATAAATACATTCGCCTCCGCAGCCTTCTTCGTCGCAAAAAAGACTAACGTAGAAAACTTTGGCCGGAACACGTCTTTTCATGGTTTAATTCCTGATAATCGTTTTAGCGAATTGGACAAAAACTTCTGCATTGCACTCAAGATAGCCAACTTTAACTCCAGTAAGGAGATTTGCAGGTATAAGAAATCTCCAAGCTTTTCTGTTTTGTCTAAAGGCAACGACTGGTATAAGATTTCTGTCTGGATGCCTATTTTTAGCGACCGCGACCTGATACCACCAATTGCCAAGACCAAGAGTTTCACGGCGCTTAACTTCAAAAATAAAGTCCGCAACAATAACGTCCGCACCACCCTTTGCCTGATTGTATTCTCGTTCCGCATAGTCTATCCCTAAATTTTTATCTAACCATTCGCAAAATTCGTTCTCGCCGCGCTTTCCTTTGTGTGTGGAATTAAGAGCCATTATAATTTCTCTATTATCTTAGAGCAGTAGACACAACGACCGATCTTAGAAAGCAACTTGCTCTCTGAATAATCACTACATTCACAAAATCCTTCTTTAATTGGCATACTAAAATGATTGGTATAGTTTTCTCGAATCTCTGGCATTTTGTTATGCTCGGTAAACTCTGTAAATAACTCTACGGCGACAGAACATTCTTCAGTTTCACCAAACGATACTTTTCCTCTTCTGGTTGTAAGCCAACCCAAAAAAGCCATGATAGCTTCTGAAGGATTTAGACCTGAATTTTCTATATCTTCATCGCGCTCAGTATGGACAGCCCATTCGTATTCGCATGATCCGCAAGCCAGAGCAAATACGTCTTGGTCAAAAGCTTTCATCTCACAATGCTCAGTTTTTGTTAATTCTCCTTCTCTGACGAAAAGAGTATACGGAACTCCGGCTTTACACTTTGGACAGTGCGAGTTTTCTCTGTCATAAACTTCGTTCAATAACTCTAGCTTTCTTGGCTTTTTGCAGCCGAACCGATTAGGTTCAAATATTTTCATAGTGCCTGACTCCTATGCGTGAGTTAATGTCTTCGTCTTTCTCTTGGCGTTCCGTTTAGTCTTTCTTTATTCCTCGCAGCTTTTGCAAGACGACGATTAAAAGCGACAAGACATTCTAGATAGATATATAGAGCCAAGATCGAATATGCGGTAAACGATCCGGACTCTACAACCACCTGCGGAAAAACTAAAACGCAAACTATAAAAAGTTTTAAAAAAGTCATCATTGTAGAAAATTTCATTGTCCCGCCTTCTCAAGTTTTTCGTTTGCCGCTTTCTCTGTGCGGCTAGATTTTACCACTATTCCGTTCATTCGTTTTGATACTGATCCTTCTTCTTTTTCTCCCAACTGCTCTACTAATACCCTTACTGACTCGGCAAAGTCTTTATTCTGAGTCCGTGAGTTGTCTATGCGCTCTAGGCAAACTCCGACAATATGTCCGGTCATCCAAGGTTTTGTAGTTCTGTGAATTAGTTTTAAAACTGACAATTGATCTTCTGTCAGCTTCATACCATAGTAGGCGGGAACGCAGTCTTCAAACTTTGAGGTGACTGCCATCTGTTGGAAATATTTCATACGATCCATCAGGTCGTTAAACTCATCGTAATTCATTCCGGTCTCTTGTTTCGCTAATAACTTGGATTCTTCCCCTAGTTTTATTGCGAGCAGAGTTGGAAGTTGATCAGATGTTTTCATGCGTTTTACTACCTGTTGTTGAGCGTTCATTGTTACACAAAAAGCCGTTTTTGTATATAGCCGCATAATAAAACGGGCGGTTTAAAACCCTGCCCGTGGCGGCTGTTTTGAAGTCCATTTGAAGTCCATTTGAAGTTCACTACAGGCCACGTGGTTACTGTATATAGTAGTAATATATATATATTTATTTATAAAAAACTTCTTAAAAACTGGCCTGCATTTAAGCGCGAAGTTTATTTTAAAGTTTACCCCCCCCAAAAAGGCCGAAACCGTTGGTACCAAAGGGCTGTAGCAAACTTCAAATGGACTTCAAATGGACTTCAAAAACTTCAAAACCGCCAATATGCCCCTCATATTGCCTAAAATTTATTATAAACCCCTCGGTTTAACTAAAACCACTTTTTGTGCATTATTATCGGTTTTAGCATTCTTTTTATCGCATTTCTATTCTTTTGAGGAGCTCTCCGGATCGCTTTCCACTTTCAAGACATTTGAGTCTGTCTCAGGAGATTTATTTTCTTTTTGTCTTGAAAATCCAGAGATATTAAAAACACATCTTTTAAAAGCATCCATAGCGTCTTTTGTCCTTTCCAGTTTTTGTTCTGATTCGTGAATCGCATTCATGGATCTTCTTATCCTTGCTGAATGAAGCTCTATTTCTGCCTTTACGACCTTGCCAAAAAGAAAACCGCGCACCGTTTCTATGTCTTTACTCATAGCCCCAAGTCCTCTGTTATTGCCTTGAGCATCTGTTTTGTCTCGAAAACCTGATGTCTAAGACCTGCAATAAGACGTCCGAGTTCTGTTTCTAGAGGGATTTCCGTAGTCGGCTCGTCTCCTCTAATTGCTACGTCATTGCTCCTAAGCACGCAACCAAGACGCTCGCGCAGTTCCACGGAGGCTCTTTTAAGCCCTGTTAGATGAAGTTCTAACAGCTCGAATTCTCTATGGATTTCTGACTCGTGCACTTTTGAGTTTTCGCTAATCATTTTATTTCGCCTTTGTAGTATTCGTCGGATGTAAAAATTGTTTTAACTGCTTTTTTGCGGTCTTCAAACAGACGTTTTATCTTGTATAGAATCGATCTTTCTTTTTTCTCTTGCGCTCGATCTTTCATAATCTCGTCAATGTCACACATCTAAAGCTACCTCGATTGCTGTGAATTTCTTTAGGTTTGATCCTGCGGGCTGTGGTGCGCAAGCTGCTAATAATTTTTCGAGTTGTGAATCGCTCATTTCAAATTCTTTTCTTTTCATTTTTCTTTCTCCTTTGCTAGCTCTTCCAATAGCGCGTCTGCTCGCATAACGCGCAGCTTGGCTTCCAGCTTGAAAGACAGATCTATGGCAGAATACTGAGAATAAACCCATCCTTGTATGCCTAAAAAAGCGACTAGGCTCTCCTCGTCATCGAAACTGATTACCG
>Ga0209414_1000944_pt1 | contig 14064 bp, 12 predicted proteins | sample LakVidmifraction_4_FD_181154 | JGI IMG/M metagenome (GOLD analysis project Ga0209414, IMG submission 181154) | Hypersaline microbial communities from Lake Vida, Antarctica - Brine Hole Two &gt;0.2 micron (SPAdes) (version 2) | ecosystem: Environmental > Aquatic > Non-marine Saline and Alkaline >... | reverse complement strand
CCGGTCTTGTTTTCCTGCACCAAGATGCCTAGCCATCAGGACCCCAAAACCCAGGGCAAGTGCGTTCATCCAGCCGTTCACCAGCCAGACGGTCGAGCTGGTCACTGAGATTGCAGCTGTCGCCCCCTCTCCAAGGGAGCCCACCATTGCAGAGTCTGCAAAGGTGACGGTGACTTGGAGGATCTGCTCGACAATGGTTGGCCAAGCCAAGGCCCAGATAATGAACCCGGGTGTTAGGGTGGGGTCGAAAAGGTCTAGGTTTTTTTTGGAAAGGCCCATGGCTGGCAAGCTCCTTGGAAGTGGATGCATAGTAGCAAAAAGAGGAATAAAGGACAATCATACAGAGGAAAGGGCCCTTTCGGGCCCCATCCATATATACCTAGCCACGCCTATTAGAGAGCTGCTGCCTGGGCGAGGGTGATCGAGCTGGTGATGACGATGTCCTCGATCGAACAGCCTCTGGAGAGGTCGCTGATCGGTTTGGCAAAGCCCTGGAGGATTGGCCCGTATGCCTCTGCCCCTGCAAGTCTCTGTACCAGCTTGTATCCGATGTTACCTGACTGCAGGTCAGGGAAGATCAGGGTGTTAGCCTTTCCGGCAACCTTGGAATCGGGTGCTTTGCTCTTGGCTACGCTACCGATGATAGCGGCATCGAGCTGCATCTCTCCATCGACAGCGAGGTTGGGAAGCTTGGCCTTGATCAACTCTGTTGCCTGGACAACCTTGTCTACCAGTTCTCCCTTGGCCGATCCCTTGGTGGAGTAGGAGAGCATGGCTACCTTGGGTTCTGCTCCCAAGAATGTCTTGCAGGAGACAGCCGAGGCTTCTGCAATCTGGGCGAGCTGCTCTGCAGTAGGATTGGGAATGGTGGCACAGTCGGCGAAGATGAAGGAGCCGTCTGCTCCAAGGTCTGTCTTGTCTGTTGCCATGACAAAGCAAGAAGAAGCGAACTTGATACCAGGCTTGGTCTTGATGATAGTGAAAGCTGCAACCAGCACACTGCCTGTGGTGTTTTCAGCTCCTGCTACCATTGCATCGGCCTTGCCGAGGCGAACCATCATCGCTGCCCAGCGCAAAGGGTCTGCAATGCCTTCAAAGGCCTCTTCTTCAGTCATGCCCTTGTGCTTTCTCAGCTCAAAGTAGGCTCGTCCAAAGCTTTTTCTGTCGGCATTGGTAAGGGGGTCTTCAAGGATGATTCCATCCAAGGAAATATTGACTGCTTTTGCAGCCTTCCTGATGGCAGCCTCAGCTCCTACCAAGGTGACTGAAGCGGCAATCTTCTGGTCTATGATCTTGCGTGCGGCCTGGATGGTGCGGCCTTCTGTGCCCTCTGCAAGTACGAGATTCTTGTTGGCCGCAATAGCTTGGGCCTTCATTTTTTCAGCAAACGTCATGGTTCTGCTCCTTGACTGTAAATGTAATGATATTTCACTAATGATACCACGATTGTTCTTGTTGTGAAAGTACACGCAGGCCCTGTGTTTGACCTCTCAAATATGATAGTGTCTAGGTCGTATGTATATCAGAAACTTATTATTCCCCATGATAGCGGTAACTGCCGTCGGTTCGAACCTTTTTGGAGGTCTCAGTGCCGAGATCCAGAGTGCCTGCTCGTTGAGCCTGGGCCAACTCAGCGCCCTGATGAGCCTGAGCCAGGTAGGGACTCTGCTCTCATTCATGCTGCTTCCAATCCTGGTCAAGCGCTTGGGCCCCTATCTTCTGATGATCGTAGGGATCATAGGCTCGGCTGTAGGGCTTCTGGGAATGGGGCTCTCCCGCAGTGCCCTCTCCTTTACCGTGTTCTTCCTTGTGCAAGCCTGGCTCGGATATTTCTACGGGACCAACAGCTTCAGCGTCCTGGTCCTTTCCGACCCTGAGCGAAAAAAGACCAATATCCCCCTGATGCATCTTATCTGGAGCGTTGCAAGCATCGGAGCCGGTTTCTACATCTCCCTGATCAAGGGGGACCGTTGGTATCTGGGTTTCTACCAGATGGCCGCTGTTTATCTGGTGATGAGCATCCTCTTCATCGCATACATACCCAAGGCGAAAGAGAAAAGCTCCCTGTTTAGCAACAAGGGGGGCAACATCTCATTCTTGCAGAGCTTCTCCCTGCTCAAGCAGAAAAGCTTCAGATTCTTTTTCCTCTACCTCATTCTCTTCAATGCAGTGGAGTATTGCTGTACCGTATATCCTCTGCTCTACCTGCAAGGGAGTAGGGGGGCTAGTGCCGCTCAGGTAGGCTTTTCTCTCTCCCTGCTCTTTGCCGGCTCTACAGCCAGCCGGTTTTTGGTCATACCCCTGACCAGCAGGGCGAAGAATCCTATGTCCCTGCTATTGGCTCTTACCATCCTGGGTATCTTCTCAACTGCCCTGCTGGTAGCAGCCCCGACCCTGTCCCTGGCTTTTGTAGCAATGGTCCTGCTGGGATTTTCCTTTGGGGCCCTCAACCCCGCGTCACAGCTGCTAGAGGTGCATATCTGGCCGCAGGAAATGTTGCAGATAGCCAACATGCACTCGGTGAGCATGGTGTTTGGGCGTCTTACTCTGCCTGCCCTCATAGGGCTGGTCAGCATGCGCTACACCCTGAGAGGGGGACTTGTGATGCTGGTTCTCAGCATGGCTGTCGCCCTAGCTTGCCTCATGTTTTTCAAACGTACTTCCTCACGTTCTTGCTAGCCTGCTGTTATTGATGCAGGAGAGTATGGACAGGAATAGCAAGTGACCCAAGTTGCTGAAGCGATAGGGGTCGCAACCCAAAGTAATGATGAAGTGCTTTATAGAAATTCTTTGCCAATGAAGGATTTTACGTAGCAATCGAATGAAGAGTGTGCAAAGCTGCTCCACAGGAAATTCAGTTTGGCGGTAAAATTGAAGCGAGACTGATTGCATTGGTTTGCTCAGATCCACCAGAAGGACGACACTAGTGAGCCGTGTAAGTTGCCTACTTCATCTTGGCAATGCTTTTATATAGCTTCCTTCAATCTTGTACCAATCGATTATTAAGGATGTGCTAAAGATAGGACTAAAGAAAAGAGTTGACATACAACCTATATGCTGTATTATAGCATATAGCATATAGGTTGTATGAAATGAAGGAGCCTTGATGGAAAAAATTCAGAAACGATATCTGCAGGCTGAGATTATTGAAAATTTACTGGTATATATAGAAAGTGAGGGGCTACAACCAGGAGACAAACTTCCATCCCAAGATAAGCTGACTGAGATGCTCGGTGTTAGTAGAACAAGCCTTCGAGAGGCAACGAAGACACTAGAGGCGAGAAATGTTATCAGAATTGTGAATGGGAAAGGTGCGTTTGTCTCAGAACAGAAACAGACGTTTGATTTTGCAGTTCTGAAAGAAAAAGAGTTGGTCCTTGAACTTCTTGATGTCCGAATGGGGCTTGAGCAGGAGATTATTCAGTTAGTAGTTGAGAAAGCCACAGATGAGGAGTTTTCTCGTATGGGAGAAAAGTTGGAAATCATGCTCAAACGATATGAAGCTGGTGAAATTCATATCCCCGAAGACAGGGATTTTCATCATTTAATCTATAAGGCCTGCCATAACAAGTTATTGATAGATGTCATCAGCTATATTTCTAAGAATTTTGATCTGATCTGGGATAACCCTCTAGGAATGGCAGAATATCTATCAAAGACCACTCCAATGCACAAGGAGTTATATGATCACCTAGTGAACAGAGATGCCAGGAGAGCAAAACAAATCAATAATCGAATGATAACTGAGATCAAACGTTATGTGAAGGAATATTTCTAGGAACCAGCTTGTCTGTAAGACAAGATGAAATACCAATGGTAAAGGAGAATGTATGAATACGAAAAGAATCTTGATGGCGCTTTTATGTATGTGTATCGTCATGGTACCGATTTTCAGCGGAGGAACTAAGGAGTCAACAAAATCAGAGACGGTGAATCTCAGGATGATCGAGTCTTTGACAAGTCCATCCCGAACTGCATTGCTACAGTCGCTTATTGATGAGTTTGAGCAGGCTAACCCGAATATTAAGGTAGAACTTATTTCACCACCGTTGAAAGAGGCTGATAACAAAATCACTCAGATGCTTATGGCTTCAAACAATATTGATATCGTGGAGACACGGGAACAGACAGCCATACAGTTTATCAATAATGGTTGGATTGAACCTATGGATCGATACGTTGAGTCCTGGGATGAGTATGAAAACCTATCGGAAACAACCAAGGTTTCGATTACCAGATTGGGAGGAAAGGCCTATATGATTCCCTATGGATATTATCAGCGATGTCTCTATTACAGAGCAGACTGGTTTGAAGAAGCAGGGTTTGAGGCACCGAAGAGTTGGCAGGAGTTATATGATATTGGAAAGGCTTTGACTGACCCTAAGAAGAACCGATATGGTTACTCATTTAGAGGCGGAGCCGGAGGGATGAACTATGCAGACATGCTCTATTGGGCATATATCGGTGATGATCAGATTGCTTCCAATGATGCAGCATATTTTCTGAATGATGGATCAACAATCTTTTCCCACCCTAAAGCAAAAGAGGCCCTGGAATTCCACAAAGCTCTCTATGAAGATATCTCGCCAAAAGATTCTATACAGTGGGCATTTGCAGAGATGGTCCAAGGGTTCATTGGGGGAACCACTGCCATGTTAATCCAGGACCCCGAAGTCATTGTCACTTGTCAAGATAACATGAAAGAAGGTACTTGGGCCACTGCTCCACTACCTATAGGTCCTACAGGCGAGTCTCATTTTCCCAATGGATATGCAGGATGGAGTATGACAAGTTTCTCTGAGCATAAAGATGAAGCATGGAAGTTGATCTCCTTTCTCTCAGGGTCTTATGGTAACACATATTTTGCAAAGAATTATTCTCTTATTCCGATCCATGCGACCGCAGCAGATGTTGATCCAGTTTTCAGAGAAGGTCCTTTTGCCCCTTTCCTTGAGATGGATAAATCACCTGAAGTGTTCATCCATACAATGAGTCCTCAGCAGTATCTTGCATTCGGTTCCTACTGGTCTGAAGCAGATCGCTGGTACCAGAAATATCTCGCTGGCACTGTGACTGTTGAAGAGGTTCTTCAGTTCATGGACAATTACTGGAGTGACGCCCAAGAGAAAGAGGGAGTGCTTTACTAGTATTCCTCTAGTTTAATATCTCTGTCCGGTACGGCACATGTTGCCGTACCGGGTTTCGTTATCCACTAAGGAGATTGTATGAAATCATATCAACAAGTTGCTAAGCAGCGTAAGCAGGCGTTTGTCTTTTTCATGATTCTGCCTGCGATACTTATGGTCAGCTTTTTCACCTACTATCCCATGCTGCGTGGGTTTATAATGGCCTTCCAAGAGTACAATCTCTGGAATCTTAATAACGTTAAGTTTATAGGTCTGGGAAACTTCAAGATTCTCTTTTCGTCCGCCCCTGGGAATATCTTCCCTCTTACACTGTGGAACTCTCTTAAATGGGTGGCCGTCTCGCTTTTTTTTCAATTTATCATCGGGTTCTTTATTGCCTTATTGCTGCAGAAGAAATTTTTTGGTCGCGGAGTTTATCAGGGTATGGTTTTCTATCCTTGGGCTTTTTCAGGGTTCTTTATCGGTATCGTCTGGAGATGGATGTTCAACGGCAACTCCGGTGTAATCAACGACCTTCTTATCCGCCTTTCAGTCATTGATACACCGATAGGTTTTTTATCACAAACATCAACGGCTCTGAATTCGGCGATTGTTGCAAACGTCTGGTATGGTATCCCCTTCTTTACAATTATGATCATAGCAGCCCTACAGGGGGTTCCTGTAGAATTGCATGAAGCGGCAAAAATCGATGGGGCAAACAAGGTTATAGATTTCTGGTACGTAACACTCCCATTCATCAAACCTGTTCTAGTTCTAACGACGCTGTTGCGTGGTATTTGGATTTTAAATATGCCCGAGATTATCTATTCGATGACCGGAGGAGGACCTGCTGGTTCTTCTCATATTATCACAACTTACATGATTGAAAAGACTATGTCGCTGGATTATGGTCTTGCCTCAGCGATTGGTTTGATAAACATTCTAATACTTTCAGTGTATACCTTGACGTATATGCACTTCAGCAGGTTTGAGAATATGGGGGATTTTTCTTAATGAGAACCAATAAACAATCACAGATAGTTAAGAAAATCGGGAAGGTCCTTAAGATATCAACATTACTGATTTATGCAGCCGTGGTTATTCTTCCGTTGCTTTGGATCATCTTGACTTCCCTGAAAGCAACACAGGCTGAAATATATCGGTTTCCAGTTCAGTATCTACCTAAGCCTTTTAGCCTGAGTAATTATGCAGAAATATTTTCCATCGGAAATTTTGGGCAGTTTTTTTTCAACTCATTCTTCGTGTCAACGACTGCCAGTGTCTGTGCAGTGTTCATAGCCATTCTTGCCAGTTATGTAATAGCAAGGTATACTTTTAAACTGCGTAATTTTTTTCTGTTCTTTTTTCTCTTTACCCAAATGATCCCAATGTTCATCATGCTTGGACCATTATATCAGATGATGGCCACTGCCCGTATGACTAACAGGCTCGGGACTTTGATACTGTTGTATACGTCTATGATGATTCCCTTCAGTATTGTTACCCTACGAGGGTTCTTTGTTGGGATACCAAAATCTTTGGAAGAAGCTGCAATGATTGATGGCTGTGGTAGGTTACGCGCTCTATTTGCCATCGTCCTTCCGATTATGACCCCGGGTATACTTGCAACATTCATCTTTGCTTTTGTCAACTCCTGGAATGAACTATTCATTTCGGTCATGTTCATAGATTCAGAGCATTTGAAGACCTTACCGGTGGCATTGAATTCTTTTATTATGAAATATGATATTGACTGGGGTCCACTGTCTGCGGGAGTTGTTGTTGCTGTTATTCCGACAATCTTGATGTTCGGATATGCACAGAAATTTATGGCATCGGGGCTGGTTCAGGGCGCCGTAAAAGGGTAGGGGTACAGATGAGCACTATTATCTTTGATACAGCGACAAACCTGTTTTATCTCCAGACAGAGAAAAGCAGTTATGTAATGATGCTCCAAAAAGGAGCATATCTTATGCATCTATACTGGGGACGACAGATTCCTGTTGATGATATCACTTGGAGCTGTGAGCCTCCGTACAGGAGATGGTCCAGAATTGTCGATCCGGAACCTGAGAGTGATTTCTATACCTCTGAATACTGGCCGTTTGAATATCCGGTCTATGGCTCCTCAGACTTCAGGCCACCTGCAATTGAAATTGAGAATCTTCAAGGGTACAGTCTCTGCGATCTGAAATACCGATCGCATAGCATCTATCGGGGTAAAGGCTCTCTTCAAGGTCTCCCTTCTCTCGGAGAGTACCAGCAGGATAGGGCAACTACATTGGAAATCGTATTGTATGATGCGATTATGGAGATAGATGTAGTGTTATTCTATTCAGTCTTTGACCAATCTGATGTGCTATGCAGACATTCCGAAATATGTAACAAAGGGGATGATCCGGTCATCATACGAAAAGCATTATCAAGTAGTATTGACATGAAACACGGCAACCTTCAAATGATACAGTTCTCTGGTACCGCGTTACGGGAGCGGTATCCTGTTAAAAGGGCCCTTGCATATGGAACAACCTCTGTCGAGAGTACCAGAGGGATCAGCTCACATATTCAGAATCCTTGTACTCTTTTTACAAGAGGGTCTGCCGATGAATTTCAAGGAGAAGCCTACGGACAGAATCTTATGTATAGCGGGAATTTTATTGCATCTGCGCACATAGATCAGTATGATTCTGCGCGGATCCAACTAGGTCTAAATCCATTCAACTTTTCCTGGCTTCTTGCGAGTCTGAATGTTTTTACCACGCCTGAGACGATCTTGGTCTATTCTGATCAGGGTACAAACGGAGTTAGTCAGGAGTTCCATCATGCCCTGACTGCTTTGTTGCCTCCCGGATCTACTCGAGTAGCAGAACGGTTGATAGGACTGAACACCTGGGAAGCCTGTTATTTTGATATTTCTCATCTGAAACTGATGCAACTTGCAGAAAAGGCAAAGGAAGCTGGTATAGAACTGATCACGCTAGATGACGGGTGGTTCGGCAGGCGTAATGATGACCACTCTTCTCTTGGGGACTGGAATGTAAATAAGCACAAGTTCCCAAAAGGATTGAATGCTGTATCTGAAGAATTGCATCAAATGGGGCTGAAGTTTGGATTATGGCTTGAACCAGAGATGGTGTCCCCAGAAAGTGATTTTTACAATGAGCATCCTGACTGGTGTCTACATATACCAGGTCGAAAGCGTACTCAATGGCGGTATCAGCTGGTACTAGACCTTTCTAAGAATGAGGTGTGCGATTATCTGATAGAGATGGTTTCCGAAATTCTGAGAACCTCAGGAGTTGATTATGTGAAATGGGATATGAACAGACGGCTGACTGAGGTAGGAAACGAACTTGGTAGCTCAGTGGGGCAGCGGGAGATATCTCATAGATATATTCTTGGGCTATATCGGTTACTTGATACTCTTGTAAAACGCTTTCCGAATGTCTGTTTTGAGAACTGCGCATCCGGAGGGGGGCGATATGATGCCGGTATGTTGTACTATCTACCACAAGCATGGCCAAGCGACAATACTGATCCCTCATCGAGGATGAAGATCCTTTACGGGTCAACCTTCGGGTATCCTCTGTCAAACTTTCGATCCCATGTTACTGACTCTCCAAATCATCAGCTTGGACGGCGACACAGCCTGCAGTTCCGTGAACATGTAGCGACCTGTGGAATTCTCGGATATGAGCTTGATATTACTAAACTTGATCAACAAGAGATTGACGTCATACAGGAACACAACTGTTGGTACAAACAATATCGTTCTATCATCCAGAATGGAGTGTTCTATCGACTTGAGGACCCTTTTATCGGTAATAAGGCAGCTTTCCAGGTAGTCTCACAAGATAAGAAAACAACGATATTCTGGTTCTTCAGATACAGAGCAGAACCTGAGGAAGCCTACTTTCAGATAAAACTTTGTGGTTTGGATCCAGCTGAACATTATAAATGTCTTGAAACCGGCAGGTGCTATCATGCTAAAACGCTCATGAACCTTGGTTTGACACTACCATGGGTTAATCATGATGATTTGAGTGTACGTTGGACTTTTTCTCGATTAGATGACTGATATTTAATGAGGTGTGGTAGAAATCGCAATTGACCATAGCTTTTTTATGGATATAATATTTTTACTTGATGCCGGAACACGGAATAGATGGTTCTATTGAAGTTGAAAGACCGTACAGTCAAGTTTCACGGTTCTTGACTGTACTTCGAAGTTTTAAAGTAATGCATACTAGGCAGTATGCATAGTGTGGGTGAAAATAGGGTAAGGATTCGGACATTTTCTTTTTTTTCAACACATTCTAAAATTCCTTCTGTAGTAGAAATCAGGCTTGAGTGATATCAAGATTCTGTGAGATTCTTGCGCAGCTCCTGTATCGTATCCTGATATGCGTTAAGATTCTCCCAGGAAACATCCGGTTCAATGATATGAGTCGGACAGATAACCATACCACCTTTATCCTTGAAGTGTTCGTATAATTCGAGTGTTCGGGCACGCACATCCTCAGGGGTCCCGAATGGCAAGGTCGTCTGTGTCCCTATACCTCCCCAAAAAGAGAGTCTTTCTCCATATAGACGATCTATTTCAAATAGATCCATGCACTCAGGCTGGATTGGATTAAGGATTTCAATTCCAGCATCTAGAAGTCCCTCGATAAACGGTGTGATGTATCCACATGAGTGGTAGAAAATAAAAATCTCTGGGTTGATTGTCTTTATGGTATCCACAACTCTTTTTAAGTTTGGTTTTATCCATTTTTCCCACATCGGTACACTCATCATTGTACTGCTTTGCATCCCGATATCATCTCCAAGAGCAATTATATTGCATCCTGATTCGGCAAGAATAGCGACACATTCGCAGGCATGATCAGTGACTTTTGTCAGGATTAATTCAGCTCTCTCATCCTCAAGAGACATGTCTATCATCAAATCATTCATACCACGTATAAGCCATGAGCGTTCCCAGATGGTCTGGGTAAAATCACCGAATGATGCATACCCCAGTTCTTTAATTTGTCGGTTGCGTGCAGTAAGTCTTTTTTTTTCGGCATCACTGATAATCGGGAGAGGGTAGCAGTTTATTTCTTCAATGGTTGTCTCATCTCCCTGCAATGGGCTGTGAAAATGGCACATGTGAAAAGCTGCTTCAGATCCGTAGGATTTGCCAATGCCCCAAGGATCGACATCGAACTTCTCAGGCATTGTATGTTTAGAAAACAGGTATGAACCATCGGATGTATAACTAGGAGTAAATTTAATATGTTCCACTTTGTGGTAGCATCCGAAATAGGTGCTGAGGTCCTGATCAGGATAGCCTTGGTTAAACTCCCTAATTTTAGGTGGAGTCAGCTCGATATCTGACGGAACACCGCCCATTCCTTCCCGTCGTAAATTTTTAAACAGCAGTTCTCTTTTATTCATCTTTTGTGCTCTCCTGGATTCGCTGTCATAGCATTGTTGGTAAAACTAGTTATCGTATTTTTCATAATTGTACGTCATGGTTGTGTCTTTCTACCATAGTTTGTATGATATAAAGTATGGATAAAATGAAGAATAGTGAAGTCTGTTTTCTAACACTATCTGGGATTGAGATTCATAGTGTTGGGCAAATGAAGGCTGTGGCTGCTAATAAACTCTATAAAAAAAGAAGTCTTGACACATATGGACTGGTATATATATATGAAGGATTTGGTAGGTTCTATTCGGATTCTGTCGGGATGATGTCAGTTGGTCCTGGGTGTTGTCTGCTGTTATATCCCGGTATCTCACATATCTATGGGCCACTCGAACCTGACGGTTACTGGAAAGAGTTCTGGGTATTGTTCTCAGGTCATTTTATAGATAATCTGATTGATCATGGAATTCTTGACCCATTGAATCCTGTGATTCAAGTTTCAAAAGATCATCAATATGGTTTTAAAGATCTGCTTCAATGTATGCATGAACAATTTAGAGCATCTCAACGACAAGCAGGTTATACACTGTATGGACAGTTCTATGAGCTTTTGTTCCGGCTGTTACAACCTGGCAGGGATGATTTCTATGCATATGACGTACATATCCAGCTTGAGTCCATGAAACAGCTATTGATCCGCCATCTCTACTCACAAGAGAAATTAGAGACCTTCTTCTATACATCCAAAGAGAGTTATCATGCTCTGCGGATTCGGTTTAAAGCATTGGCCGGAATTAGTCCGAAACAGTTTATTCATCTGCAGCGGATTCAGCATACTAAAGACCTGTTACTCTTCTCAGATCTCTCAATTGGGAAGATATCACAACAGGCAGGGTATATTGACCAGTTTTATTTCTCAAGGATATTCAAGAAGCTTTGTGGTGAATCGCCTAAGGCCTACCGTGACCGATTCCTTTTTGATAAGACGGATACTGAGTAATAGCACTAAAAGTAATAATTGATGCTGGCTACTGGGTATCTTCTCAACTGCCTTGTTGGTAGCCGCCCCGACCCTATCGATAGCATTTGTTGCAATGATCTTGCTGGGCTTTTCCTTTGGGGCCCTCAACCCTGCTGCACAGCTGCTCGAGGTGCATATCTGGCCGCATGATATGTTGCAGATAGCCAATATGCATTCGGTGAGCATGGTGCTTGGGCGTCTTACCCTGCCTGCCCTCATAGGGTTGGTCAGCATGCGCTACACCCTGAGAGGGAGCCTTGTTGTGCTGGTTCTCAGCATGGCTGTCGCCTTGTTTTCCCTCTTGCTTTTTATCCGTTCAGCCTCACGTTCTTGCTAGGGGCTCTCATATTCAGTACAATGCCGGCAATGAATACTTCTGTGAAAATTGGTGTATACGGCCTAGGCCGTTTTGGCTCATTCTGGGCGGGTGAACTCGCTAAGCATGGGTTCCCGGTCTTTGGGTATGGACGCAGCGCACAATCGGCTCCTTCAGGGGTGCAACTCGCTTCTGAGGACGAGGTCCTCGGCTGTGATGTGCTCTTCTACTGCGTCGCCATCAGTGCCTTTGAGGAGGTGCTCAAGCGTACTGCCCCTATGATTAAGGCAACAACGATAGTGATGGATACCTGCTCGGTCAAGATCTATCCTGCTAAGATGATGCGCAAGTACCTCGCAGACGATGTCCCCTGCGTGGCCACCCATCCGATGTTTGGCCCTGATTCAGGCAAGGACGGCATAGCAGGACTTCCCATGGTGATCTGTCCTGTCCATGCAAGCCCTGCTCTTGTGCAACAGTGGGTCGATGAGTTCAGCCGATGGAAGCTAGAGGTACATCAGATGAGTTGTGACCAGCATGACCGTGAGGCGGCCTGGTCACAGGGGATCACCCACTTTGTGGGAAGGACGCTCTCCGAACTCTCCCTAGGGGAGACCCAACTGGCCACCACCGGCTACCGTAGCCTCACCTCCATTGTGGAGCAGACATGTAATGATCCCTTGCAGCTCTTCTATGATCTGCAACGATACAACCCTTATGCCAAACAGATGCGCATGGGGCTCAAGGGTGCTGTCGATACGGTAATGCAGACCCTGAAAGACCAGGAGGGTAGTTTTTGAACGTTTGTGTATATACCTTGGGCTGTCGGCTCAACCAGTGCGAAAGTGAGGCAATTGCAGACTCCTTCTCCCAGGAGGGGTTCACAGTCGTTGGTGAGCGAGACGCAGCCGATCTCTATATTGTGAATACCTGTACGGTCACGTCCAAGGCTGAGCAGAAGGCTCGCAGGATGATCCGTAAGTTTGCCTCTCAAGCTCCCACCTTGGCTACGGGGTGTTACGCCCAAGTCAACGAAGAGGAGCTCAAGGCTCTTTCAGACGAGGTCATTGTAGTTCCTTTGGAAAAGAAGGCTCACCTCCTTAAGCTTGCAAAGCATCTGAAGGTCTCCCTCGAGGCTGGCTTTGACCTGAAAACAGGCTGTCTCTCCTTCAGTGACGGCAAGGCTTCTGTCTTCGATTATGACGCCGCTTCCTTTTCTTACCATAGCCGTGCGTATCTGAAGGTGCAGGATGGCTGTGACAATGAGTGTGCCTATTGCCGTGTACATATTGCACGCGGAAAGGCGGTCTCCCTCGATAGTGCGACTGTCGTGGAACGCGCCCTTGCTTTGGAACGAGCAGAGTTCACTGAGATCATGCTCACCGGGGTGAACCTCACCATGTACGACCATACCCGAAACGGGTTGGGCGGGTTGCTTGAGGAGTTGCTCGCCGCCCTAGGGGACGGCATACGCCTGCGTCTCAGTTCCCTGGAGCCCGACCATATCGATGAGAGGCTGCTTGCCACCCTCAAAGACCCCAGAATGCAGCCACACTTCCATATTCCCGTGCAGAGTGCCAGCAACAAGGTATTGAAACGGGTCAACCGTCACTACGACATCGAAGAGCTTTCAGCCATCCTCGATAGCCTGCGTGAGGCTAAGGATGATCCTTTCATTGCAGGAGACGTCATAACCGGACTGCCAGGGGAGGGCGATGACGAGTTCGAAGAGAGCTACCGCTATTTCCGGGATCAAAGGTTTGCCCAGATGCATGTGTTTCCCTTCTCCCCCCGCCCTGACACCCCGTTGTATAAGGCGAAGGACAGGGTACCTGAGAGCGTGCGTGACGAGAGGGCAAAGAGGCTGCGTGACCTCTCTGATGAACTGTATAAAGAGTATCTGATGCGCCAAAGCGGCAAACCCACTGAAGTGGTATTGCAAAGTCGCAAGGGTGGATCTTGGTATGGCCTCAGTGGCAACTACCTTGAGGTAAAGGTCCTCTATGCCCCCCTCTTTGCAAAGGAAGGGATGTTAGTGCAAGGCGATTTCGCACACTATGACGAAAACGCGAGCAAGCCTGTCGTCATCTGCCATGCTTAAGCTGTTTGAGACTGAGCGCCTCAGTGCCTTCGTTATAGACGAGGGCGCTGCAAGGCAGATGCTCGCCTATGAGAAGGAGAACCGAGA
>Ga0209414_1000943_pt1 | contig 14078 bp, 16 predicted proteins | sample LakVidmifraction_4_FD_181154 | JGI IMG/M metagenome (GOLD analysis project Ga0209414, IMG submission 181154) | Hypersaline microbial communities from Lake Vida, Antarctica - Brine Hole Two &gt;0.2 micron (SPAdes) (version 2) | ecosystem: Environmental > Aquatic > Non-marine Saline and Alkaline >... | reverse complement strand
CCGCCAGCAGCGCAGCTTGTGATCCCGCGCCGATTGAGGTTGTGCCAAGTGCAGCGCCATAGGCTGCAGAGCTGCCAAAAATCGATGCGCCGATTCCGCCACCACCGCCGAACAGGCTAGACAAATTCGATACGGTGCTGAGTGCGCTGCCGATCCCGCCGCCTGAAGCATTGGCGGAGCCGGGGATCCCGAGCGAACCCAGGGCGCCAGTAATCAGCCCGGCACCCGCCTGCGCGATCGGCTGGATGATCGGACGCAGCACCAGTGTTCTAAACATGTTGACTAAGGAGTCTCGGAAATTCTGCACGAAGCCCTTACCGCCCTCGAATCCGCGCAGCAGCGCGTCGGTCAGGCTTTTTGATATATCGTCAAACTGTTTTTTGGCTTCGTCCTCTCTCTTTTTCAGTTCGTCAAGTTGCTTCTTAGTTGCGTCTTGGTCAAGCTTTGCCTTAACTTTTAAATAATCCTCGTAATCTTCAATTTGCTGCTCTGCGAATTTCACCCATCCGGCATTGATGGTTTGCAAATCCTTTTCGTCCTGCGCCATTTTTTTATTTTGTATATCATCAAGATACTTATTTAATTCTACCTGCTCGTCAATTCTGCGCTGCGAGTCTGCCTCAAGCAAAGCAAATCGCTTTAGGTATTCGTCTAATTCTTTTTTTGCAGCATTTTTTGCAGCCTTTTCCGCAGCATCATCGACTAATTTTACGCTTCTTTTGATTGTCGATATTGGGTCTGTTTGTCCTGGTTCTGCTTTCCGCAATCCGGTCAAATATGAAAGCTTTGCTTCATTGGCCGTGATTGCGCCAAGAAGCAATGCAATGTCATCCGCGAAATACCACGACATCCAGCTTTTGCGGTGCGAATCAAGTTGCGCACGCTGCGATATTAAGGATTGCGTAATCGTGTCAATTGCCTTTGCCGGGTTTTCTGTTTCAGAGCCAGATGTAAGCGCAAACCCAGACAATGTTTTCCAAAAATTACCGGAATTTACAGCGGCCTCCGCGAACACCACCGATACTTTTGAGAGGCCGGGCAGCAAATTGTTGACAATTGAAATGCCGACAGAGCTTACCGCTCCGCTCAATCGAGTCATGTTGTCGTTAAAAACCTCGGCTTGCTTTGCGCTTTCTGCGGTCACTGGATTTAACCGCTGCCCCTCGGCGACCATAGCGGCTATCGCGGCGCTCCCCTCATTCAGCATAGGGATCATGTCAAGGCCGGTCTTGTCGAAAAACTTTACGGCCAGAGCGGTTTTAGCTGCTCCGTCAGCCATCCCAGCGAACTTGTCGGCGACCTCTATCATCAGCGCATCCGTGGCCTTTAACGTGCCGCCTGCGGTTGTGATCTGCACACCAAGCGCCGCAAAGTTGCGCTTCGATTCAAGCAGCCCGCTCTGCGCATCAAACATCTGCGTCGCAAGTGTTTTCAATCCCTTTTGTAATCCCTCAACACTTACTCCCGACATGTTTGCTGCGTGTTGAAGTCCAGCTAGACTTTCTACCGATACGCCGACTTTTTGCGACAACTTGGATAAAGCGTCTTGAGCCTCCAGAGAATTTTTAACCAGTCTCACGAACATGGCTGCGCCAAGGGTGATCCCGAGAGCGCCGAGCGCAGCCGTTGCGGTGGCAACGGAGCGCGAGATATTATTCATCGCGCCGCCGACCATGCCCTTAGCCTGGTTCATGTCATTTGCGAGCCGCGCCATATTTGCGCTCATGACAATTTGCAGTTCGCCGACCGTTTGAGCCATTCTTATTTCCTCGAATTAGGTTTTGCCATCTGGTAAGCGCGCATTGCGTTAGTGACTTGTTTCGCAACGGCAGAGCGATTTTCTTCCGTCATAATATCGGGCTGATACGGTGACGGGCAGTCGGCTTTCACTGATTTCTGCGACTGCACCATGTAATCAATGGACAGTCGGCGAAGATATCGCGCCTCCCACGCATGAAGATCGATGCCAGTGTTGTCCTGCCACGCGCGAATCTCGCCATGCGTCAACGGCGCATCACCCATTCCCCCGGGCATCGTCGGCCCAATCTCAAAAAGATAGGACACCAAATGCAGCGCACCAACATCGGGGAACTCCGGATCGATGCCATCCGCCTCCATCCGCTTAATGCGAGGTGGAACAGTATCCGTTGACTTATCGCCAATATTCCTGTCCGGCGCAGCACTCAGCCACGCGCTTTGCCGGACATACAGGCTCAGTTCGGCGTAGATCCCTTCGTAAAAGACGACCAGTCTCCGATATATTTTGCGACTTGATCTGAAATAAATCCGATGCTTGTGTCGGAATAAACGGCTTTGAACAACGCATCGCCTTTAAGACCATCGTATTCAATGTTGTCGCTGAATTCCTTGGTGCAGGATGCCAGAAACTCAGCGGCTTCTGCGGCCTTTGCCTCTGCGGTCTGGTCGGTCTTGCCCTTGCGCTTGAGTTTGTCGATCATGCGGTTTTGCTGTGCCGCCTGCGCCTTTGCGTAGGTCTTTGACCCCGGCCCGTACATGGTGATCGTCATCGGTTGGCCGTCGTCTCCGATCATCGGGTCGTCGTTGGCTTCGCGCAATTCAAGAACGCCAGTTTCATCAACAGCAAATTTTTTGATGTCCATTGTAATTCCTTTTCTCGGAGTTAAATTTTGCCCCGTGCTGGCCTGCAGCTCCCCGAGAAAGGGAGACAGCAGGCCAGTCGGTTGCGAGGTGCGGCTTAAACTACGCCAATAATAATAATCGTGTACGTTACCGCTGTTCCGGCGGCGCTGTTGGCTACGGTCAGCATGTCACCAGTCGATGCAGTGACTGCGTAGCCGGTTGAATCTGGAGAGACAAGCGCGAACATGCCCCCCGGCCTCACTTTCACGATGTCGTTGGCGTTGGCAAAAAATAATACCCCTGAAGCGTGCCCGCCGACCAATACATCATTCGTGTTTGCCGCCGCTGCCGTGACGATTAGAGCCTTGACCTTTGTGAATGTGAGCGTGACGCCGAAAGCGTCAACCAGCACACCCGCCAGGTCGAGGTTTTCCGATGAGCTTGCGGTAAGCGTGCGCGTATCAGTCCAAATTTTCTTTGCCTGATCCCCACCGGTGCCATCGGAGAAGTTGTAATTCGCGCCGAAATTCACAGGGTAATTAACGCTGCCAACGTCGAGCGTATCTACTATTTCCCCGGTCAGCAATAGTCCGAGTCGAGCAGAAATTGAAGTCGCCATGATTTCTCCTTAGAACAGCGTTTCGACAATGCCGACGCCAGTGCTTGACGTGGTGATCTCAACGGTTGCCGTGGCCGAAGTCACTGCGTTAACGTCATTCACGCCAACCTTGAACCCCATCGTCAGACCCTGGAAATAATACTTGTCGCCGATTGGCGTTGTGATCAGAAACGCATACAGGCTGTCAGAGAGAGCGGCGGCTTTCATGAGGACTTGGCCGGCATCGTCGGTATCGAGGCCCAATTGCAGCGCAAGCGAGCCTTCGTTGAATGCCCCCTTGAGTTTCTGAGTGCCGCGCGTAGCCACCGGATTGTGCGTAGCAAGTTGGAACTCTCGACCAAACTCACCGAAGTTAGTAACTTCTCCGACTACAGTGTATACAAGCGCACCATATCCGGCGTCGTTGAAAGTTGAGGGAACGCCGGCAGAGATTTTAAGCGTAGTAGTTGCTGATGTGCGTACGGCCATGATGATGACTCCTTAAAATGAAAAAACCGCATAAGCGCGGCATTGTTTGCTGCTGGCGCTGCGAAAAAATTAACGGGTAAAAATAACCATTACATCCATGCTCTGCATGTGTATCGTCAGGCCCGCATCGAAAAAGTCGGGTCCGTCACTGTCTGGCAATATAGAGTCCACGGTAAATCCGTTAACTGTTCCCCTGGACACCGGCAGCGCAGAGCGCACCAGCGCAAGGATTGATTTCTGCGATGGGTATGTCGAGGCCATTACCGTGATCTGCACGCGATCCGTGACCAGCACGGTCGCCCCGCTTGCCATTGCAACGGTATTGCGCGGCACGCCGCTAACCTGCATTACCGATATTGCCGGCAGGACAGTATTAAGCGGGATAACGCCGGCCATAATTTTAACTGCCGGAACTGCGGCGATCAGGCTGGCATCGTTCGCCAGCAAATACCGGACGATTGCGGTACCGCTCATTTTTTACCGTAACGAGAAAGTTTTTTTGGGTAATCATCCTCGATATTCTGCACGCTGATAAAATCCGCAGCCTCAACGGGCGCGTCGGTCACTTCCTCGACCACAACAGGCGGCACATACTCAGCCGCCATCGCCGAACCAATGAACAGTTTCGCGCGCTCGTCGTCAAGATCGTATTCAACGCCTTCCGTGTACGGACCCATGCGGACGCCGTCGACCTTGCCATTAACGGACTGAAGCATAATTATTTTCATGTTCGACCCCTATTCAATTTCAATTTCAACGCTGGAAGTGTCAATGCCGTGCTTTGTTTCAAGTCGCGATTTAATGTAATTACCTGCCGCAGCAATGGCCGCGCTTGACTGAGCATCTAGCGCGGGCCGCAAAAACGGCTTCGGCGCAGACCCTGGGTGCCTTACCTTTTCGGCAAAAATACCGCCGAAGAATAAATTTTTTCCGGCCTTTGCGACAATGTCATGCGCCGCCGTTCCGAACTCAATCCACTTGGCATAAAATGCTTTTTTCCCGCCAGCCTTAACAAAGGCAGAAACACGACCGCCTCTGCTGCGCGTCGTAATCCTGATACTGTCGCGCAGCCTGCCGGACTTTACGGGCGCATTCTGTACCGCAGACTCTTTAATCAACTTCGTGCCAGCCCTGAGGGCCGACCTCATCACGTTTGCCTCAAGTTTTGGGGGAAGCGTGTCCATGAACTTCTGCAATTCAGCCAAGCCCTTCACGTTTTTTTCGATCATGAGATTACCTCGCACATCATTTCAAGCCCGTCGCGGCGCCCGAGTTCCGCAGGCCCGCCGACGATTTGCAGCACGCGATCTGTATCGCCCTTGATAGTAATCCGCATGGACGAATCAATATCGGAGCGGTAGCGGGTACGCACGCGAACCTGATTCCTTGCGACGGCCAATACCTGCAACACCGATTCAGACTTGCTCGGCAGCGAGTCTTGAACGGACGCCCAGACAGTGGCAAGCAGCGCCCATGTGACAACCTCAGTCCCATAGGTCGTATCCTGGGTGACAGATTTCTGCTCAATGTTCACGCGCCGGTCAAGGATGCCGAGCCACATTTAAATGATCCGCCCAGTTACCCGCTCGGAATCAAGCAGTGAGTCGACGAACGACGGCGGTATCTGCACCATCCCATTCGTGCCAAAAACAAGGCTCGACCGGCTTTCCCACAGAGTCCTGATTCGGATCAGCATCCAACTTTTGACGCACTGCGGCACCGCAGAAGCAGGACCGTAGCCAGCCACAAAGCGGACTGTGACGGCATTCACCTGATCACGGGTAGAAGGCCATGATTCGCCGTATGCGGGCACGACGCGGGCCGGGTAGCTCCTTGCATCCACCGTGTAGCCGGAGGCCGCTAGCGTCTGCGTAGCACCGTCTGAGTCCATGTACGTGATGCTCGTCACGGATTGGATCGGCGGCAGCAGGATTTCATGGGGCGATTCGGTCGGGAAATCGTCAAAATAGGCGTCAAGCGTCTGCGTTATTAACGGCCGGCGCAGTTCCTGCTCGGCGGAGGCTCTGGCAGAGGCAATCAGGATGCCCATCAGCGGATCGTCGGTCGTGTTGATTGCCGGCGCTTCCGCCCCCAGGCTGGCATCGGCGATGTTGTCGGTGTAGGTCGTGGCCGTGTTGTTGCTGATCGTCGCCAACAGCAGGTAGGTAGTGCCTGCCGTAGCCGTCCGGTACAGCTTCCTCGATGTCACCAGAGCGCCGCCGATGGGGATGGCCGTCAGGCTCACCTTGCCATTGACCGCAGCATCCGCAACCGTCACCGCAGCAGATACCGTCCCGCCCTGCGTTTCGCCGTCCGCCGTGACAAATGTCGCCAGATAGCGGTGCGCGCCCGCCGTAACGCTACCCGCTATCGCGGGCGAGGCCAGAGCAGCCGCAATTACACCAGGCGCTGGCTCCTGGCCCACCGTGTCAATCTGCGCGAACGTGCGCGCCTCAGCCGCGGTAATCGGCTCAGTGGCGGCGGCGTCAAATACGACGATCATTTTTTACGCTTCATGCCGTCGGATACAACGGCCTTGTTTTCAATCTCGACCGTCTTTTCTTCCCGGGTTTGGCGCACCCAATCTGCGGGAATACAACTTACAAGGTAGTCGGATACCTCAACATGAGTGCCTGCCGTGAATTTTTCGGTGCGCGAGCCGTCTTGCGACCCTAAAAAGTCTTTCAGGATTTCGTGAATCATTTCGTCTCCTTTGGTTGCTGCTTGCTGATTGCTGCCGAATGATCGTACCCGGCCTCGATCTCTGCCGCCGTCGGCAAAGTCTTTCGTTCAGTGAAATCGATCTTCAATTTTCCGTCCGTCTGAATTTCGAAGCCAACATCTAACGTGTCGTAACCGTAAAGCCGCGACGCTCTCGGATAGCATGAGTCCATCAGCGTCGTTGTTTTCGGCAGGTTGATCTTTATGCCTCGCGCGTGCGCCTGACCTAACCAGAATTCCACGCACGCCCTGCCTTTTTCCGCGTCGTGAGTATTCGGGTAAGTGAAGTCCATGCCAAACACACTAATTGCCGTCGCCCCGGTATGGATGGCAAAAGCAATCGAATACGCCGCCGTGCTGTTGAAATAATCGTGCCCGAGGTTATTCAGCACATCCTCAAGCGGGAATTCCACGAGTGCCGGGAAGTCCGGGTGCGACCGACTCGTCACCACTGGCACCTTGCTCGTTTTCAGCCAATGCAGCATCGTCGCAATATTTGATGCAGGCGCCGCGTCCGCCCTGATCTGCTGGATACGCACGTCATCCATGTGGAATACCAGATCACACGCGAACACGTCGCCCAAGGCATTAATCGCCCAAGTCTCGTCGCAGAACTTCGAGCGCCCGCCGACGCGCTTGGTGATATCGAGATACTGATCAAGCGATGGCCCGAGACCCAGGATTGCAATGTGCCTGCCCGGATCCACTTCATCCGGCAAAGCCTCGCGCTGGCATACCGCAATCAAGGTGCGCCCGTTGACGTTCGGCCCGACCTCAGATTCCGCCCCATCCTGACCGTGCCATTCCGTCACAAACCAGCCGCATTCCTGCAGCAACGCGTTAAATTCATGTTTTGTGTAGTGGCGAAAATGAAACGCAGTGGTGGCGCCATCCTTGCGCTGCCACGGCATCACCGACTCATTCGGAACGCTCGCCAGCAACAGCGGCGCCGATACCCGCAACGCCTTTAACAGCGGGCGCGGGTCTTCAATGTGTTCAATTGTCTCAAAGCAAACCGCAGCGTCCGCCGCTCTTAACTCCCCGGGGTTATTGCCATTCCCGGCTGATAGCACGGCAGAATGCTGGCCGTAATATTTTCGGCCATACGCAATGGCCTCCTCGTCTAGGTCGTAGCCGCGCGCCTGATGCCCGGCATCAGCTAAAATCTTGCAGCCGTAACCTATGCCGCACGCAAAATCAATAACTTGGCTTTCAGGGTTAATCTGCTTCGCAGCCCAGTCGTACCGTGCAACGTGATCGCGCCGAATGCCTTCAAGCGTTGGCGACACTTGCCGTTCACCAGGGGCCATCATGACGGCATCCCCGGCCAGTACCTATTTGTGCAGACTTTCATATTCATTCCTCTCAACAGGTTTAAAAAATAGGGGTTACGGTTCCCCCGACGACTGGTTGAGCAGTCGCCCGTATTCGTTTACGGATTCGCCTGAGGTGCCAAGGCCGGGTTGTGCAGGATGGCAGCAACGCCAACCACGCCGACAGAGGTTGTGCCAGTCTGCACGGCGCTACAGGAGACGTAACGCTTGACTCCTACATAGCCGATCCGCTTCGTGACTTCCTTGGTGATTGCCGCAGTGCGCGGGGTAGCTGCCAGCAAACTCGCCAGTGCTTCGGTGCCGAGCAGGAACGAGTCGGCTACGCTCGTCATCGTTCCGGTAACGTCGCCATCTTTTACAACCAGAGTAACGATGGTACCGGTCGTGGTGACTGCGCCGTATGACGCCAGGAACTCGACACCGCCGAAGCCTTGACGGTCAACAACAAGGCCCGTCTTTGTCGCATTGGGACCGATTGCTACCGGTGAAATTGTGGTTTTGGTGCGCATATTGCTATGCAAATCACGGATGGTCATGATATTTCCTTAATAAAAATTAGCCGGAAGCTTGCCGGCCACAAGTATTTCTCCAAAGAAAAAGGCCCGCCGAAGCGGGCCTTTCCAGTTGGATCGTTTACCTCAAGCTATTTTGTGGCGGATTTCATGACGTCGCCATTTTAAGCCATTTAATTGCCTCAAAATTTACGATGCCCCCGCCAAACCTGCGGCGGAAATTGAACTTCGTCGTACCCTTCGCCGTGATGTTGTCCCGAATCAGCGTAGTGCCTGAGCGGTTGACGATGGTGTATGCTCGCATGAAGTTGCCGAACGCAAGCGACAGACTGCCGGCGCCGATATCAGCCACATTGTCGTCGACCTCAACCGGATTGCCAAGGAAGCGACCACCGAAACTACCGGCAGGGTCCGGATTCCAAAGGTAATACGATCCGCTGCCATCTTTCATTTGCCGCATGACGCCGAGAGTTGCATCGTTGGTCAGCCACACCGCGCCGGGCCGGTACTGAGCCTTGAGCGAGTGCTGCAGACTCACAACCTTGTCAGCCGGAGCAACGGATGCAAACGCTGCAGCCTTACCGCTGGCGATGTAGCCAACTTTGCCCCACGCATATGATGCGTTGGCAACCATTTCGTACGCAGCAATGCCGCGCGCCTTGCCGACACCGTTCCCGGTGATGTACTCCGCGCCAGCGCCCTCGGCAAAACCAATTGCCGCCTCTTCAGCCAGATCAGCTTCGAGATTGATGATTGCATCCTCGAGGGTTTCGTTGTAAACCCACGGTTCGACTTCGGCAGTGTGTACCTCAATCGCGATTTTTGCGAAGGCTGGCGTGGTTGTCTCGCCACCAGTTGAGCCATCGGCAACGCGACGCATTGCCATACCAGAAGTTTTTATCAACTTCTCGTACTTTGCGGTGCCGATTACTTTGGTGTTCGCCAGCCGGCTCATGGTGCTGATCGTCGGCGCGATGCGGTCGATTGCAGCATCCATTTCCGGAATAACCAAAAAGCCGCCGTCCGGGTCGCTGCCCGTGTTCATGGCTTTTTGCTGCAATTCTTCGAGGCCATCGGCACGCCCTTTGCGCAGGTAACGCCCGAAAGCCTTGCGGTATTCGTCCTGCTCAGGAGTCGGATCGTCTTTACTCTGGTTCGGACGACCGGCTTTTTTCTCGATGTCGGTCATCTGCTTACCGAGATCAGAAATGGCGGTGTTCAGCTTGGTTACGGTTTCGGTAAGATCTCCGACTGCCTTTCCTTCTGCTTTCGCAGCGATCAACTCGTCGTTTTTCTGTTTGAACAGGTCAAACGCTTCGCCCTGTTTCTGAATCAGAACAGCAATGTCTTTGACTTCCATGATGATTCCTTTAATTTGAGAGAGTAATGGCTACGCGGCCATCAACGCGCTCCGGCGTTTCAGCGCCTCGGCAATTTGCTGCATGTCGCCCTCGTCGGAATCGCTCTGCGATAGGCACTTCACCCGTGCTATAAAAGCCACGGCCTCACGACGCGATAAGCCTGCATCCCGCAGACACTTCTCGGCATCGCGTAAAGTCAGAATTGCTTCAATACTTTTTACGCCGGTCACTTGAGCGGACGGATTCGCGGCAAACGTCACGAGGCTTACCTCGTATAAATTCAGTTTTTTCAGGGTCAGGATGCCGGTTACCCGGTCGAACGACTCATCTCGAACCTGATAACCAATCGACAGCCCGGAGATTGCGCCCATTTTCAGAAGCGCATAGGCTTCTGCTCCACGAACCGTTCCAAGCGCAAGCTGCCCAGAGAGCGCAAGACCGATGTTATCTTCGCCCATGTCCGTGTAGACGCCAATCGGTTCGTCCGACCTGTGCTGCCAAAGCATCGCAGGCAATCGGCCCTTTGCTTTTTGTTCGGCAAGAGAATCGGCGAACGCACCAGGAGCTACAATTTCATCGTAAGCATCTTTGACGCCGAAAGCTGATCCGTAGCCGGAAAAAATACCTTTGTCGTCAAGCGCCTTTAGTTCAAAGGGAAAGTCGAGTGTTTTTGTATTCATGGTCTGGTTCCTTTTATGCTACCTAAAAAAATTCTTCTTCATCCTCACGTAGCGCGCGGGCTAACCAACTCGGGCGCTCAAATTCTTCTTCTATTCCTGCCGGCAGCAGTTCGACCAACACGACCGGAGGTTTGCGATGCGTCGGCTTGCGAGGCAAGGAACCCCGCCACATAACGCGTCCGGATCCGCCGCCACCAGTTTTAACCACCGGAACATCGACCGGATAAAACCCCTGCAGCGCCATCACGCGGGAGTCATAACCGACCCCCCGGAGCGCGATGGCGAGTGAATCCAGCATCACAGCCTTTGTATAGTTGTCACATTGCCAACCTTAATAACGGTCTGGCTGATCAATCCGGCAACGCGAGTCTGTGCGTCGTTGTCAATGATTACCGGGTCGGCAATCGAGAGCCCCTCGATTTTCGCGATTTCCTCTAGATGCGTCGCTCGCGCCGCGGTGTAGCCCTGCGATGTCAGCCCCGTTTGCACTCGCGCCGGCACGTCGGCAATGTCGCCGGTGATAATGTTCACGCCGCCAACTGTTACCACATTCGAGATCATATGGTCCGGTGCGTAGTGGATCGGACCGCCAGTGTAATCGGTCAGCGATGCCGAAACTCCGGTTGCATCGTCCACAACGTAGGCGTTGTTGATTATCACTGGGTACACCGGGCCGCTGGTCGTATTTTTTAACTTGAAATCCACGAAACGCAAATTCACGCCGTCCACAGCAATGATAAATCTCGCCTCGTCGATGAGACCTGCATCGGTCGACAACCAGTAAGTTTCATAGGCATAGGCTTTGCGGCCGTCGATGACTAGCGTATTAACGCCGCCGTATGCGACGATGGTGCCAGACGCTATTTCCAACCGCATGTTGCTGTCGTCGATCACAAACCCCGTGATCGTCGAACCATCAACCGCATTGGCGTTGTACGCCGCGTCCGGCACTGCATCATGCAGATAACTGACTGCCTTTGTTGCTTCCGTGGTTCCACAAGTGCCAATGATTTTATCCACAATGATATCCGCGTCCGCACCATCGCAGCGCATGATGCGTAGGCGGATTGAGCGACTGCCCACTGCTGCATCAGGGTCTGTCCATGTATACGATGCAGTCCCCGGCACACCAAGGTAAAGCTGGGTCGATGCTGTCACATCGTATATCTGGATGCGCGCAGTAGTTGCCAGTCCGGAGACTGTGACACTCTGAAACACCTGCGGCGCACTAAACGTAATTGCACCACCGACATTGCCCGTATCTGATGTCGTAGTCCCCGATGGAACGTTGACCGTTATGGCATGCGCTGCCAGATTATTAACAGTCAATGTTCCGGTGAATGTTCCAGAACCGAAGTTGTAAGTCCCGGTTCCTGCCGGCGTGACATTCACGAGTGTGGATGCCGCTTGCACGAACGTGTAGGTTCCGGTGCCACCAATGGCGAGAGTCCCACCTGAGAATGTCGGCACCGCAGCAGCTTGGCTGAACGTGCCTCCCGTGTATGTGTATGCCCACGGCACTGCACCAGTGAGAGTGTATGTGCTCATGCTCAAACTGCCGGGACCGTTTAGCGTCTTGGCGGCACTCACCGTAACATTTCCAACAGCAAATAGTAGCGGACTTCCAGCAACACCAGCGCCGGTCAATGGCATGACGGACGCTAAATTCAGGCAGCCCTGGGCCTGCGAATAGTCGTAAAGTTTCTGGAATGTGTTGTCCAGAGTTACTGCCGTTGTACTTAATGATGCGCCCCACGTAATCGTAAATCCGGTGTAGGCCGCAGCAGTGGCTTCAGCAGCACTTACCGTGCCGTTCACGAAGCGTTTCGGATTTGACTCATCGAATAAAAATCCGTAGTGGCGCGCCAAGACAACCATCGGTGGCAAAGCAATTCCATCCCAAAATACTTTACCAGTGGTCACTCCAGCCTGCACCGAAAACGTGATATCGAGATTACCTGCAGCACCCGTGCTGTTGGTGATTGATTTGTCTATCAGTTCCCAGTTGCCAGCGTTCGCCGATGCCGCAGTGTAGACCACCGGCGTTAGCGCGATCCCGTTAATGGTTCCGCTAAGCGTCATCGTTGGCGCGACGAATCCCGTCCCGGCGTTGTAGTAGGTGCTATCGTATTTGCAGTATCCGATGAGGCGCACAACCTCGCCAGAGGACACGGCAATGGAAAATTTCCTTGTGAGTACGGTTCCGGCTATGCCAGGAATCATACTCATGGATGACGTGCTGCGCTGCTTTTCAGCGTTGTCCCGGATCACAGAGCCGCGCCGGTAATACTCCTCTTGCAGCGTTACGTCTCGGTTTTTGTTGATGCTTTTAATGAACGACGCATCAGACATTACCAAACGCTGTGCAGCAGGTATTGCTGCTCTCGAACCGACAAAGCAGTTTTCCAGAGTCAGGCTTACGATTGTGGTCGTGGTTTGCAGTCCGAATTGATTCGTCCCGGAGCCACGAACAAAAGTTTCCTCCGCGTCAACATTCCGCATAACAATGTTCCGCATGGCATTCCCGGCGGAGTTGTTGAACACAGATGCTAGTGCTGGGCCGACAAAAATAGTCCCATCCACAACCCAATCTGCTGCGCTCAGGGTGCTGATAAACGGCGAGCCGGAAGTATTGTTAACGCAGCAATAACCGCGAGTGAAAACGCCGCCATTGTCAGTATAAACGCCAGAATATCCAGCGGAAAAGCAATCCACATACTCGGTGAATGAATCGTTGCGGATGCCGTAGCTTGCACCATTACGCACAGAAACATAAGCACACCGCGTTGCCACGATGGGCGTGTCTATCTGTCGGGCCAGAATGGTTGCCGCATTTTGCGCCAGAGTCGAATCATCACCCCAAAATGCTACGTCCTGAAATACACTGACCGGAGTCGTCCACGGCACAGTGGAGTAAACAGTCGTTGCTCCGATAGTCACACCGTAGGAATCGCCGATCAGACCGCCGCTGAACGTACCCTGTGGCCGCTCAAACGAACAATACGCAAATTCCCAATCGCCTGCGGCCACCCCTGTCCCGATTAGAAACTGGGCGGTGTAGCCGTGCGCTGCTGCATGAGCTTTTACTGTGACATTGCTGCTCAGATTTACCACCGGGCATTGGATGACATGCGCGTTGGTCAGTGCGGCAAACGCCAGTGTTGTGCTGCCCGGTGTATAGCCACCCGCGAGAGTTCGCACATCATATGCGTTGTCTGTTGCGACAGTCGTGTTGGGAAAGTAAAGTCGATCTCCAACTTCCCACCCCGTAGCAGCCGCTGAAGTTCCAGCCGTCGCTGCCGCCGCAACTGCTGCTGTTATTTTCGTTATGCGCGTGCGGATCCCGCCATAAAATCTTGCTTTTGCGCCTTCATTAACGCGCAGCCCGTATTTTCCAACAGCCATCGACGCACTGTAATTCAGCACCAGATTTGCGTATACGCCTGTCGGGATTACATCACCCGCTTTACCCATGTCCAACTCGCCGCCAGAGCGGATATCCAAAAATCCTTTTGCCGTGAGTTGTGAATTTACAGACCTTGAAAACTTGAGCTTGCCGATAACGGTTATCGAATGGCTTGTGCTGATACCGTCAATGGTAATCGTGCTGGTTAAATCGTCGCCCCAAATATACGTCCCGTCCATCGTTACGGTGTGGCCGGACTTAATTAAAACGCGATCACCCTCCACAGGCACGGTTGCGGCACCATCGAAAATAGTGATGTCGCTCGCAAGCCCCGAGCCTATCGTGTAGCGGTTGGCCATTACCCAGCCCTATCAGG
>Ga0209414_1000942_pt1 | contig 14080 bp, 12 predicted proteins | sample LakVidmifraction_4_FD_181154 | JGI IMG/M metagenome (GOLD analysis project Ga0209414, IMG submission 181154) | Hypersaline microbial communities from Lake Vida, Antarctica - Brine Hole Two &gt;0.2 micron (SPAdes) (version 2) | ecosystem: Environmental > Aquatic > Non-marine Saline and Alkaline >... | reverse complement strand
ACCCGTTCCCATCCCGAACACGGCAGTTAAGCGCCTTCACGCCGATGGTACTACGGTTTTCCGTGGGAGAGTAGGTAGCCGCCGGGCCTTTTTTTGCCCTAGTCCGACTATGGAGTCGGTTATATATAGATGGAAAAGGACGCTTTTGCGTCCTTTTCCTGTATCCGGACAATATGCATGTTTTTTCACTTTATATACTTCCTTCCTAGTTTTCCCCCTGTTGCTCTTGTCCAAGGTACCCCTTTTAACTATGATAGTAACAATTCATTGAGTACGGAAGGTATATTTATGCAGATTACGTTAGAAAATTTACAAAGATCCTATGGCAATCTGCATGCCGTCAATGGGGTGAGCCTCTCCATCCCCTCCAATACCATCTATGGTATCATCGGAAAAAGTGGTGCAGGCAAATCAACGCTGGTACGTCTCATCAGTCTTCTAGAAAGCCCTGACGGCGGCGAAGTCTATTTTGACGATGTCCGTGTCGATAACCTCACCAAAAGGGCAATGATCGAACGCAGACGAAGAGTCGGCATGATCTTCCAGAACTTCAACCTGTTTTCTTCACGCAATGCCCAGGAGAACATCTCCTATCCCTTGGAAATTAATGGGATGAGCAAAGAGGCCATCAAAGAGAGAGTAGATGAACTGCTCCTCCTTGTAGCTTTGGAAGGAAGGGGGGAGGCACCTATCAGCACCCTAAGCGGTGGCCAGAAGCAGAGGGTGGCAATAGCCAGGGCTTTGGCATGTAACCCCGACATACTCTTCTGCGATGAAGCTACCAGTGCCCTAGACCCTCAGACAACCCATTCGATCCTCTCCCTGCTGAAGGAGATCCAGAAGAAGATGTCCCTCACCGTTGTCATGATAACCCACCAGATGGAAGTAGTGCGTGATGCCTGCGAACAGGTGGCTGTCCTTGATGATGGAAAGGTAGTCGAACAGGGCTTTGTCACTGACATATTCGCAAATCCTGCCAGTGAGGTCACCAAGGATTTCCTAGCACACCTTGTTGGCGTGGATGAAAGCACCTCCCATCAGGACAAGATGGTACAGTGGTCAAAGAAAATTGGGACCTATACCCTCAGATTCCGTGGTGATAGTACCGACCAACCCATCCTCAGCAGGATAACCAGGGATCTTGGAGTCGAGTTTAATATTCGTGCAGGTGGTGTGCAGAAGGTTGGGGATGTGGAGATCGGAACTATGGTTGTAGATATTAGTGGTGATGAAATGATAAAGAAGAAAGCCGTTGCTGCACTGAAAAGTCAGGGCGTCCTTGTGGAAGAGGAGGGCAAGCTATGAGTAAACTATGGATGCTTGTCCTGACCTCAACCGGACAGACGTTGAGTATGGTCCTCTTTTCAACGTTCTTCTCCCTCCTGATGGGCCTCCCTTTGGGTATCCTGCTCGCCATCACATCCGGTGAGGAGCAGGGGGGGATTCTCCCCAAGCCAATACTCAACAACGTCCTGGGAAGGATAGTGAACGTGCTGCGCTCGTTCCCTTTCATCATTCTCATGATCTTGCTGTTTCCCCTTTCACGCATACTTATTGGAACCAGTATCGGTACCACCGCTACTATAGTCCCGCTGTCCATTGCGGCAGCGCCATTTGTGGCACGAGTCATTGAGACCGCGCTGAAGGAGGTGGATCCGGGGGTCGTGCAGGCCGCCCGCGCAATGGGATCTACCAACTGGCAAATTATTCGAAAAGTCCTTGTCCCGGAAGCCTTGCCCTCACTAGTCAGCGGTGTTACGCTGACGATCATCAACCTCATCGGGTACTCGGCCATGGCCGGAGCTATCGGAGGGGGAGGCTTGGGTGACCTTGCAATCCGCTATGGATACCAACGCTTCCGTGGAGACGTTATGGTTGTTGCTGTAATTATCATCCTGGTGCTCGTAGAGATCATCCAGGTGATCGGCAACAAGATCAGTTCCCATCTGTTGGCCAAGCGCTGACACTATTCGCACATACCTCTCGCCTTCGGGGAGAGTAGGAGAAAATATGAAAAAAACATTGACCATCGCATTGGTAATCATCGTGGCAGCAACCTTGTTCGCTGCCGGAACAAAGGAACAGTCATCTACAAATGTACTGACTGTTGGTGCGACCCCCGAGCCCCACGCCGCATTCCTTAACCTTGTTGTTGAAGATCTTGCAGCCCAGGGCATCACCCTCAAAATCCGTGAGTTCACCGACTACGTGACCCCCAATGAAGCCCTAGAGACAGGCGAACTTGATGCGAACTTCTTCCAGCACGTTCCCTACCTCGAGTCCTTCAACAAGGACCGTGGCTATCACCTGGCAAATGCAGGCGGCATCCACGTCGAGCCTTTCGCCCTCTACTCCAAAAAGCACAAGGCAATTGCCGACTTCCCCCAGGGTGCAACCATTGCAATTCCCAATGACCCCACCAACGAAGGTCGCGCCCTTCTCTTGCTGCAGAGTGCAGGACTTCTCACCCTTGAAGCCAATGCAGGACTTGAAGCAACTCCCATGAATATTGCCAAGAACCCCAAAGGCCTGAAGTTCCGTGAAATTGAAGCAGCATCCCTTCCCCGCGTCTTGCAGGATGTCGATGCAGCCATCATCAACGGCAACTATGCCATTCCCGCCGGCCTCATCGCAACCCGTGATGGTCTGTTGGTTGAAGGCTCTGACAGCCCCTACGTCAACGTCGTGGCAGTCAAGCAGGGCAACGAGAGCGATCCTCGCATCGTAGCACTGGTCAAGGCCCTCCGTGGTGATAAGATCAAGGCCTATGTGGCCAAGCAGTATGTCAACGGTGAAGTGATACTCGTAACCAAATAACCAAATTCCCAGCAAATTCGGCCCTCCTTCCTTGTGTTGGGGGGCTTTTTGCTTCAGAATACAATGCAAGAACATTTCTGCATAGATATGCAATTGTATTGCCTTTCTATGCATGAATATGTATTATTTTTCCATTATACGGAGGGTAGCATGAATACAGGGATAACACTCAAGGGGCGAAGTTTTCTCACACTCAAGGATTATACTACAGAGGAGATCCACTATCTGCTGGACCTTGCAATAGAGCTTAAGGCAAAAAAGAAGAACAAGTCGTACGTCAAGAACCTACAGGGAGCTTTGTTGGAGAAGAAGAACATTGTCCTGATCTTCGACAAGACATCTACACGTACCCGTTGCGCCTTTGAAGTTGCCGCCTTTGATGAAGGGGCCTCTGTCACCTTCCTTACCAATAGCCAGATGGGCAAGAAAGAGTCCATCGAGGATACCGCCCAGGTGCTGGGCCGGATGTATGACGGTATCGAGTACCGTGGCTTTGCCATGCAGATAGTCAAAGGTCTCGCCCTCCACAGCGGAGTCCCCGTATGGAACGGTCTCACCGATGACGACCATCCCACCCAGGTGCTTGCAGATTTCCTCACAGCCATGGAGCATACGGGAAAACCCCTGAACAAGATGAAGATGGCCTACATAGGCGATGGAAGGAACAACGTATCCAATGCCCTGATGATAGGAGCTGCCAAGGTAGGCATGCACTACAGCATCGGAGCTCCGAAAGAACTCTTTCCTTCTGAGGACCTTATTGCCGAACTCGCACCTATAGCCAAGAAGACAGGCTCTGTCATTACAACGCATACCGATCCTTACGAAGCGGTCAAGGGTGCTGATATCATCTACACCGACATCTGGGTCTCGATGGGGGAGGAGGATCAGACTGCTAAGCGTATCGCCCTATTGAAGGATTATCAGGTCACCATGGACCTCCTTCGCGCTTCAGGAAATGAAAAGGTGCTCTTTGAGCACTGCCTTCCTTCCTTCCATGACCTAGAGACCACCGTAGCAAGACAGATCCATGAGCAGTATGGCCTCACCGAGCTGGAAGTCACCGATGAAGTCTTCAGAAGTAAGCACTCTGTGGTCTTTGATGAGGCGGAAAACAGGATGCATACGATCAAGGCTATCATGGTTGCAACGATGAGTGACAAGCTCTGATAGCAATTCTGTCCCATTCTTTCCTTGCCATATAGCATAGTGGGTCATTCTGATACGGTTACGTAGCCTTATCGCTGCCATGCTTACCAGTTTGACCCATTGGTGTCTGTTCAGCCTTGTATTGGTTTTGGAAATTGGTTGGTTTTTTGCTGGTAATTCTATATTTAGTGAGTAATATTGTCTATTAGTATGGATTATTGCAGTTGGCACGCTTTGTGCATCTATATCTGTGAAACCCCAAAAGGGGAATACATATAGATAGACACATGGAGGTGTACTAATGGCATATTTGACTACGAGAAATAATTATCGGACACCGGTGGTATCGCCCTTCGATTCGCTGTTCAGCAACATGCTGGGAGACTGGGGTCTTACCCCATCGAAGATTCCTCCTGTAGACATTACCGAGACAGACAAGGCCTACATCGTTGAGGCAGAGCTTCCCGGGTATAAGCAGGAAGATGTTAAAGTGAACATTGAGAAACACGTACTGAGGCTCAGTTCTACCAAACAGAGCTCCAAGGAAGAGAAGGAAGGAAAGAAGCTTCTCATCTGTGAGCGAAGCAACCAGAGTTTCGAACGCTCCTTCACCCTTCCCGAGGATGTGGATGAGTCCATGATCGAAGGCGAATTCACCAACGGCGTGCTTACGGTGACCCTTCCCAAGAAGGAATTGGTGCAGCCCAAGAGCATTGAAGTGAAGATCAAGAATGCATAACCCATAAGGCAACCCATCCTGTACAAAGAGGCTCCGCAATTGCGGAGCCCTTTTTCTGTTTTCTTGTTCCGTCACCAGCTTTCTAGAAGCGAGAAGAAGAAGGTGACAGCCTTCTCAATATTATCGGTATGCATTCTCTCATCAGGGGCATGCATCCTTTGCACTTCACTCTTGTCCATCTGGGCAGGGGTGAAGCGGTATATGTTTTTACATACTTTCTGGTACTTGCGCGCATCAGTTGCACCGAGCATCAGGTAGGAGGTGACGATGGCCTCTGGAAATACACGGGAAATGGTTGCCTTGAGAAGGTCGAACGCTTCCCCTGTAGTGGGTGAGGCCTTTGAAGGCTCCTCATAGCGCCTTACTGTAAGGGAGACTTCCTCATCTGCTATGATAGTTTTGAAATGCTTGAGGACCCTCTGTTGGTCATCACCGTCTAGCAGGCGCGTGTTGACCACAGCGGTTGAGGTTTGTGCTATGACATTGCTCTTGTCGCTACCCTCGATCATGGTAGGCACGCTGGTGGTCCTGATGAGGGCATTGAGGGTGGGGCTCTTGGAGAATATCAGCTTGATCAAAGGCTTGGTAAGCCAGAGGTTGAGAAAGAGGAAGGCAAAGGGGAAGGGGGCCTCCTCTCCTATATTCCTGAGCATCGCTTCCACAGGCTTGGTGATCCTACTTTCTTGCCTGCTCGACTCAATGGCTGTCACCGCTTTTGCAATCTTACCCAAAGCCGTAGGCATCTGAGGTGTGGAAGAGTGACCAGCCTCACGGCTACAGCTCAGCAGAGTATCCATGTACCCCTTCTCTGCAACACCCACAACTGCAATAGGTCGGTCTATGCCCTTGATGTAGTTCTCGGAAACAACGCCACCTTCATCAAGAAGGAGGGAGAAGGTGAGGCCCATCCTCTCAAACTGCTCTGCTATAAGGGTCGCACCCTTATCCCCTCCATTTACCTCTTCATCACAACCGAAGGCGGCATACCAGGTCCTCTTGGGTTTCCTGCCCTCCTGCAACATCAGTTCAAAAGCTTCCAAGATGGCTATGAGCTGTAGCTTGCAGTCAAAGCTTCCCCGTCCCCAGACATATCCATCTTCCAGGGTTTTGGCAAAAGGAGGGTGTTTCCACTCTTCTGCTTGTGCTGATACCACATCCTGGTGTGCTGTAAGCAAGCCGGGCAGAGCTGTGCTGTCCTCTCCTATAAAGCGGTAGATGAGGTTGTATTTGGAATCACAGTCTATGCTCAGGTGCTTTTCGCAAAGGGGGAAAGCCTGGGCAAGATAGGTTGCAAACTGGGTGAATTGGACCCAATCTGTCGTATCTTCCTCCCTGCTACTCACCGTCTTGAAGGTTATTGCATGCTGTAATTTCTCTATAGCCTGTTTGGCATCAGGGAGAGAGGTTGGGAAGACAATCTCATTTATTTTTCGCTTGAGGATAAGTGTTCTTGCTATGGCTATCACTAATAGGGTTAATACAATGGCTAAAAGTATGAATATGAGAAACATAAAAACCTCTCTGAAATATAGTGTTTTTTACAGTATAATGGTATATTGTAATATAACAATAGAGTACAGATAGGTTTAGGGGGATTTTAGGCCATGCCCAAGAAAATTGACCATGAGGAAAGAAAGGAAAAGATACTGCAGACTGCACTGAAAGTCTTCGGACGGGAAGGGTATCGTGATTCTAACCTTTCTCTCATTGCACAGGAGTGTGGAATCTCCCGCCCAACCATCTACCAGTATTTCAAAGACAAGGAAGAGATCTATTACTATGCCGTAAAGCTTGTTACCGGACGCATGTTTGCCAAGTATGCAAGCCTTGCCTGGTCTTCTGAAGACAACTACATGAACAGGATCAAGAGGATTTGCGCTGAAATAATGGATACGGCAACCGCCCATGAAGGGGAACTGACCTCGCTGGTGGATGTGATGCTGCAGATGAAGAAAGAAGGCCGTGATTTCAATGAGATAGTCATGCGAAGGACAGCCAAGCTGACCATCCTTTTCAAGCGCCTCCTACGCATTGGCATCAATAGCGGTGATATCATCGAGTGCGACATCAACAAGGTCGCCAACCACATTCTCTTGCTTCTTGAATCCTCCTGCTTCCAGGTGGCATTCCTGGATACCTTTGAGATGGCCCTTTCCAAGGAGCTGATCGCCAACTATCTGGAGTTCTTCAAGGCACACCCCAAAACGACACCGGTCATAAGCCGCTCCTAGCCGACAGAATAATTTAGCAGTATATTAGGTATGTACAGGATAGGGCCCCAAGGGGTCCGTTGCCTCATCTCCATATAGTGAGGAAAACATATGAATATAGACAAAATGACTATCAAACTTCGTCAGGCTGTCGGTGATGCCGATATCTTGGCGAATGAAAGAGGAAGTGCAGAGATAACAAGCGAGCATCTGTTGCTCGCCCTGCTCAACCAGAAAGAAGGATTGCTCTCCCCGCTCTTTGAGCGGCTGGGTGTCCCACCCAAACAGGTACAGGCAGCTCTGGAAGACCTTGCGGACCGCCTGCCCAAAGCGTATGGGGGGAGTGTGAAGCGCACTGTCTCCGCTGCCTTGGGTAACCAGCTCTATGCAGCGGACAAGATCGCCTCAGAGTTCAAGGATGAGTTCCTCAGTGCAGAGCATATCCTGCTTGCCATCATCGATGACCCGTGCCCTGCCAGCAAGGCATTGAAAAACCTAGGGGTTACCCGTGATGGCGTCATGCAGGCATTGCAGAGCATCAGAGGCAACCAGACTATCGACACCGAAGATCCTGAAAGCCGGTACCAGGCCTTGGAAAAATACTGCAAGGACATGACCGCCCTTGCCCGACTGGGCAAGCTCGACCCTGTCATCGGCCGTGATGATGAGATCAGGCGCCTGATGCAGGTCCTTTCCAGAAGGACTAAGAACAACCCGGTTCTCATCGGTGAGCCTGGAGTGGGAAAGACAGCCATCGTCGAAGGCCTCGCCCAACGAATCACTCGTGGCGATGTCCCCGAATCTTTGAAGAACAAACGCCTCTTGTCCCTTGATGTGGGCTCCTTGGTTGCAGGGGCAAAGTTCCGTGGGGAGTTTGAGGAGAGGTTGAAGGCGGTCATCAAGGAAGTGACGAGCAGTGAAGGGGGCATCATCCTCTTTATAGATGAACTGCACACCATCGTCGGTGCTGGGGCGAGTGAAGGCTCTACCGATGCATCGAATCTCATCAAGCCTGCCTTGGCACGGGGTGAACTCCATGCCATAGGAGCCACTACGCTAGATGAGTACCGTAAGTATATCGAAGTTGACAAGGCCCTGGAGCGCAGGTTCCAGCCGGTCTATACCAGTGAGCCCTCTGTCGAGAGTACGATTGCTATCTTGCGAGGGCTCAAGGAACGCTATGAAGTGCACCATGGGGTGCGCATCAAGGACGAGGCCCTTGTAGCTGCGGCTATGATGAGCAACCGCTATATCACCAACCGCTTCCTTCCTGATAAGGCGATAGACCTGGTCGACGAAGCCGCCAGCCAGTTGAAGATGGAGATAGAGAGCCAGCCAGAGGAGCTCGATCAGATCGAAAGGAAGATGCTGCAGCTCAACATTGAGGAGCAGGCCCTAACCCGTGAGACTGATGAGGCCAGTCTTGAGCGTCTGGAGAAGATCCGTAACGAGGTAAGTTTACTGAAGGGCAAACGGGACAGCATGCAGCTGCAGTGGGGCAATGAGCGTAACGCAATTGCACTCTTGCGGGAGAAGAAGGCAAGCTTGGAACAGCTGAAGGTAGAGGAGCAACAGGCTGAGCGTGATGGCGACCTTGCCAAGGCAGCACAGATCAAGCACGGCTCGATCCCTGCCCTGCTCAAGGAGATCGAGGAACAGAGCTCTCTCTTGGCCCAAAGCCAGATTGATGGAAAGCAGATGCTCCGTGAGGAGGTCACCGAAGATGATATCGCCCGTATCGTCAGCAACTGGACAGGAGTCCCTGTTACCAAGATGAAAGGCAGCGAGATGCAGAAATATCTGCATCTTGAAAAGACCCTTTCCGAGCAGGTTGTCGGGCAGAAAGAGGCTATAAAAGCCCTCTCTGACGCCATCAGGCGCAACAAGGCAGGTATCGGTGACGAGAGACGACCCTTGGGGAGTTTCCTCTTCGCAGGTCCTACCGGGGTAGGAAAGACGTTGTTGGCAAAGGTGTTGGCCTCGTTCCTCTTCGATGATGAGAAGGCCCTTACCCGCATTGATATGAGTGAGTACATGGAGAAGTACTCGGTGAGCAGGCTTATCGGAGCCCCTCCCGGGTATGTGGGCTATGACCAGGGAGGGCAATTGACTGAAGTGGTCAGAAGAAGGCCCTATTCGGTCATCCTGTTTGATGAGATAGAGAAGGCACACCCTGATGTTTTTAACGTCCTCTTGCAGCTGTTGGATGACGGACGGCTCACTGATGGGCAGGGTAGAGTCGTAGACTTTACCAATACTGTGATTATCCTGACCAGCAACCTGGGCAGTTCCCTTCTCTTGCAGGCAAAAGACCAGGGAGAGGCTCGCAAGCAGGTGCTCGCTATCATCCATGATTCCTTCAAGCCGGAGTTCATAAACCGCCTTGATGAGATCATCATCTTTGAGAGTCTTGGCGCTGATCAGATCAAGAGGATTGTTGGTATACAGCTAGAGCAGCTTGCACAGCGCCTTGAGCGCCGTGGGTATGCCTTGAAGTGGGATGAGGGCGTGGTGGACCTGGTATTCCAGGAGGGCTTTGATGCCTCCTTCGGAGCAAGGCCGGTGAAGCGTGCTATCCAGAGGCTGGTGGAGAACCCCCTCTCCGTACAGTTGCTCTCTGGTGATTTTGTCACAGGGACTGGAATTCATTTGACCAAGGTTGGGGATACGGTGGTTGCAGTCAGGGCTTAGGAGTGCATGAGCAACTCTGCGTAGGCGTGTATTGTATCGATGTCACGGACATAAGCCTCGTCATCAACAATACACTGCTCTACGTGGAAATCCTTCAGGAGGCCATGCATGGTAAAGGGGACTTCCTGTTCTAGGATCTGAGCCTTGAAGCTTGCCTTCAAGAGGACAGGATGACCAATCTGCCCCTTATAGAGAGGACGCAGTGCCTCAGACGAGGTGAAGTTTCGGGCAAGGGCGTGATAGTGGGAAGCTGTGATCAGGGGCATGTCGGAGAGGGAGATGAAGAAGTCCTCGCCATCACGAAGGGCCTTTGCCCCTACGCGTGTTGAGCCTCCCTGGCCAAGGGCGTAGTCTTCGTTGTAGGTGAGTATGAGGTTTGGACAGGCGAACTGCGCAAGAGCCTGTTCGACCTCCTCTTTTCTAAAGCCGGTGACCACAATCGTATAGAGCCCGGCCAGGAGGGATTGCTCCACAGCGCGTGCAATGATCGGTTGTCCTTTGTAGGGAAGCAAGAGCTTCTCGCCTCCGCTTCTCTTCCCTGATCCTGCTGCAAGAAGGATGTTTTGCATAGTTGTTCCTTGTCCTTGTCTTTCTAACGTATTATACTCCTATCCATTATGTTTGCCACCTATATCAATTGTCTTACAGTCATACTCGGGTCCCTGCTAGGGCTGTTTCTTAAGAACCGGCTCAAAGACTCCTATAAGGAGGTGGTCTTCACCTCCTCAGGCTTGATCACCTTGGTCATCGGCATCTCCATGGCGATGCAGACAGGATCATTCCTGATCCTCATCTTTTCCACTGTGCTGGGAGGGTTTGTAGGGTATGCCCTTTCCATAGAGGACGGGGTGCTCTCTTTGGGGACTTGGATCGAGTCTAAGTTGGGAAAGAAGGGTGGGGACGAGCAGGCTGCCAAGAACTTTGCCTTGGGCTTTCTCAATGCATCCCTGCTTTTCTGTTCGGGAGCCATGACGGTCGTCGGCTCCATCCAGGCAGGTACTACCGGAGATTATCAGCTGCTCTTGGTGAAGTCGGTCATGGATGGTTGCATGGCGATCATCTTCAGTGCCGTCTATGGCCCTGGAGTCATGCTAAGTGCTCTGGTAATACTTGTGTACCAGGGATTCTTCACCTTGGCAGGGGGATTCATCTCTCCTATTTTGGGAGAAGCTGGTATAAACGAGCTCTCTGCCGTAGGTGGAGTGCTGTTGATGATGATTAGTCTGGGTTTGTTGGACATCCGAAAAAGCAAGACGGGGAATTTCTTGCCGGCGATGCTGATAGCCCCTGTCCTGGCCATACTCTCCCCCTATGTGGTGAAGCTATTTTCCTTTGTGGGGCTCTAGGGTTTGTTTCTCATATAGGTGAGCAGCTTGTAGACGATATCCTGTTCTTCATTGTTCAGGCTTGATACCATCTGCATGATAGCCTTGAACCGTGGAGAATGGTTCTCAGCTGCTTCCTCGTCATCTGAGGGTTCCCAATCCAAACCATACTCAAGGTTCTCAAGACTCAGCCCTGTCTGGGCTGTGAGTTTCAGCAGAACATCCATCGGTGGTCGACGGTCGTTGTGAATCCAGCTGGATAAGGTGCTTCTCTTAACATTGAGCATCGTGGCAAGATCTACCACACTAGGTGATCCCAATAGGGTTGTTACGCGATCCCAGAAGTTTTGCATGGTTAAGAATATACCAGTATTTTTCTCAAGATTGCTAAAAATGCGTCATAAATACCGAAAATTTATCAGATAAATCTTAACTCTTTGTGAAGAATATGGTTATCATTATGCAATTGCTAGTTTTGTGTCATATTTGAGTGGGTTTGCTATATATAGGGCAACAGGCTCCCTTTGGAACCTGCTGCCTTAGCTATGTAGCCTACCTTTTCATTGCATCCTGTAATGCAGTCTCAATACCGTTACCACGCTCGACAGGGCATTTCTTGAGGTTCCAGATATCATTAGCATATTCGCTGATGGTTCGGTCACTGGAGAATTTCCCACTGGAGGCAACATTGATGATGGCCTTGCGGTTCCATTCATCCTGGTCGCCCTTGTACAGGGTGCGGGCACTCTTGTGCGCGTCTGCATACATGCGTAGGTCTGCAAAGAGGAAGTACTTGTCCCCGCCTTCAAAGAGACTCCTGCGAAGGGGCTCAAAGATATTGGGTTCATTCACATTGAAGTATCCGGTAGTGAGGAGCTGGACCGCATCCTTGATTTCCTTGTCCTTCATAGCCCAGGCAAAGGGGTCATAACCCTGTCCAAGTTTGGCGATCTCCTCTTCCGTATGGCCAAAGATGAACATGTTCTCCTTGCCCGCTTCCTCTGCAATCTCCACGTTGGCCCCATCCATGGTGCCGATGGTCAGCGCTCCGTTGCACATGAACTTCATGTTACCGGTTCCTGAGGCTTCGGTGCCTGCTGTGGAAATCTGCTCGGAAAGGTCGGTGGCTGGAATGATGCTTTCTGCCATGGTCACCCTGTAGTTGGGCATGAAATGTACAGTAAGGAGCTTATTAGCCTCCTTGTCCGCGTTGATGACTTTGGCAATGTTGTTGATCAGCTTGATGATGAGTTTGGCGTTGACATAGCCGGGGGCTGCCTTGCCTCCGAAGAGGAAGGTCATCGGGCTCATATTCTTCGTAGCCTCGCCACCTTTTTTGATGTCGTTGTATATCAGCATGATGTTCAGGGCATTGAGTAACTGGCGCTTGTACTCATGGATACGTTTTACCTGGACGTCAAAGAGGGTGTTGGGATCGATGAGTATGCCGCAATCTTTCTTGAGGAATGCTGCGGCATTGATCTTGTTTTCCAGCTTGATCTTTGCAAAATCAGCAATAAAGTTCTTGTCGGTTGCAAAGGGGGTAAGCTTGGAGATCTGGCTGTAATCTGTTATCCAGCCATCACCGATTACTTCGGTAATCTTTTCTGCCAACCTTGGGTTTGCATCAAGCAGCCAGCGGCGCTGGGTTATCCCGTTTGTCTTGTTGTTGAACCTGTCTGGGTAGATGGTGTTGAACTGGGGGAACATCTCCCGCTTGAGCAGCTCTGAGTGGAGCTCTGCAACACCGTTGGTGCTGTGGCTACCGATGATGGCAAGGTTTGCCATGCGTACCTGCTTGGGATTCGATTCCTCTATGATACTGATCTGTCTGAGCACCTGGGGCTGCAGGGGGAAGAAGGATACTGCCGATTGCATGAACCTGTGGTTGATCTCGTAGATGATCTGCACGTGTCTGGGCAGGATTGCCTGCAACATCGGCAACGACCACTTCTCCAGAGCTTCTGGCATGAGGGTGTGGTTTGTGTATGCCATCACGCTGTTGGTGATAGCCCATGCTTCGTCCCAGGGGAGGTCTTCCTCGTCCAGGAGTATGCGCATCATTTCAGGGATTGCCAGGGAAGGGTGGGTATCATTGAGTTGGATTGCTGCAAAGTCAGCAAACTCCGACCATTTGCGATTTCCCCGCTTGAAAGTCCGTATGATATCTGCAAGCGAGCATGCAACGAAGAAGTACTGCTGCTTCAGCCTAAGCTCCTTTCCCATATAGAGGGTGTCATTGGGATAGAGGACCTGAGAGAGATTTTCTGCAGAGATTTTCGAGCGGACAGCTTCTGTATAGTCCCCTTCGTTGAACTCGTGGAAGTCGAACTCTTCAGGGCTTGTTGCAGACCAGAGCCTGAGAGTGTTCACTGTCTTGCAGCCATAGCCGATTATAGGCATGTCGTAAGCGACTCCTATGACCTGTTCACCTCCGACCCACTTGAAGTTGTCCTTACCTTTTTCATGGATAAGGCGAACCTCTCCACCAAACCGCACAGTATAGGCGACATCGTGGCGTTCGATTTCCCATGGGTTGCCGTGCCTGAGCCAGTTGTCTGGTTGTTCGACCTGCCATCCGTTCTTTATCTGCTGGCGGAAAATGCCATAATTGTAGCGGATGCCATAGCCGTATGCTGGGTACTCCAAGGTTGCTAGGGAGTCGAGGAAGCAAGCGGCCAGTCTTCCCAGCCCTCCATTTCCCAGACCGGCGTCATGCTCGATGTCTGAAAGTTCCTCGTAGGTGTATCCAAGGGAGGCGAGGGCTTCCTTCAGTTCGTCTTCAATGCCCAAGTTGATGACGTTGTTGGTCATTGCCCTTCCCATGAGAAACTCAAGGGAGAGGTAGTTGACGCGTTTAGCCTTGGTGTTTTTCTGGGTTTTTCTACTCAGATTCCACTGGTGCACTATTCTGTCACGAATAGTGAGGGCTAGTGCTGTATATCTGTCTTCATCTGTTGTATGGTAAATATCTGCATCTTGGCTGTATTTGAGGTGCTCAGCAAAATCCTGGGCTAATTCGGGTGGCGTGTGGCCAAATCGTACATTCAGTTCGTCTTTCATGAGATGAACTCCTTATAAATAGGATATATGGGTCAGTAAAACTATATACGATTGGAAGCTTCTGAGCAACCAGCTGTAATATTGAG